>Ga0316193_10003899_pt1 | contig 10882 bp, 11 predicted proteins | sample MerIslsedime2_MG_FD_207735 | JGI IMG/M metagenome (GOLD analysis project Ga0316193, IMG submission 207735) | Coastal sediment microbial communities from Maine, United States - Merrow Island sediment 2 | ecosystem: Environmental > Aquatic > Marine > Coastal > Sediment | place: USA: Maine... | reverse complement strand
CTTTATTGGTTGAAAAATATAACAATTTAGGTTCGTTCATAAGATGCGAATGGATCGAACCCGATAGGAGGAGATAATCTATAATGGAACCAAGAAAACTCGACCCAACCGTCAATAATGCCCTATCCCTTGCTCGCGACTGGCAGGACCGGGCGAACAAATTGTTGACTTCAGAGGAAAAAGGAATCCAGGAGCAAATGGAGCAGCTGATGACCCACCCGATCGACAAGGTTGTTTTAACCAAGATGATCGATCAGAGTTTCCGGCCCCGTGACAACTCTCGCGTAGCCGACCAAGTCAACGCGATCCTAACATCGTACGGAATCCCCGATTTTTTCTCGAGAGTCGACCGGCTTTTAATTCAGATGTTCTTGGGCTTTGGAAGGCACTTTCCGGCATTTACCGTGCCCAAGATGATAAACAGGATGCGCGACAACAGCAGCCGCGCCATAATCCCGGGCGAAAAAGACGCCTTGCTCGCCCACCTTTTAAAAAGAAAAAAACAGGGCGTTCGCATGAACATCAATCATCTGGGCGAGGCGCTGCTGGGTGAAAAAGAGGCCCGCCAGAGGCTCGATACATATATCGAGGACATGAAAAATCCGGAGATAGAATATATTTCCGTAAAAATATCAACCATCTATTCCCAAATCCTGCCCATTGCCTTCGATCATACCGTAAGCACTTTGAAAGAAAGGCTTTCGGAACTCTACAAGGTTGCCGGTGAAAACGTTTTTGTCCGGTCGGACGGCACGAAGGTCCCCAAATTCGTGAACCTCGACATGGAGGAATACCGTGACCTATACATTACCAAGACAGCGTTCATGGAAACCCTGGACCAGGAGCAATTCAAGAATTACTCGGCCGGAATCGTGCTACAGGCGTATCTTCCCGATTCGTATAACATCCAGAAAGAGCTTACCGAATGGGCCAAAAAACGGGTGGCGGCCGGGGGGAGTCCGATCAAATTGCGCATCGTCAAGGGCGCCAACATGGAGATGGAGCAGGTGGAGTCGTCCATATTCAACTGGCCCCTGGCACCCTACAACAACAAGCTGGAGGTAGACGCCAACTACAAGCGCATGGTGAAATTCGGCATGCGGAAAGAAAACATCGAGGCGGTCCAGTTGGGAATCGCCTCCCACAACCTTTTCGAACTGGCTTTCGCCAGCAAGTTGGCCGAGGAGAGAAATCTGACCGATTATTTTTATTTCGAGATGCTGGAAGGAATGGCCGATCATGTCCGCCGGGCCCTTTGCGAAATCTCCGGCGATGTCTTGCTCTATGCACCGGTGGCTAAAAAAGATGAGTTCATCAGCGCCATCGCCTACCTGATTCGCCGCCTCGACGAAAACACGGCGGGGGAAAATTTCCTGCGTTATTCCTGCAATCTCAAAACGGGCTCCAGCGAGTGGAAATTTTTACAGGAGCAATTTCTCGCCTCCGTCGAATACATGGACAAGGCGTCCAAGACGCCCAACCGCATTCAAAACCGCACCGTTGAAATTTTTCCCGAACAAATGGGGACCTATTACGAGAACGAATTCCACAACGAGCCGGACACGGACTGGTCCCTTTCGGGCAACCGCGAATGGGCGAGGGAAATCCGGAAACAATGGAAAAAAGAGCCCAGCGATGCGCCTGTCAAAATTCCGGTGGTCGTGGCGGGGCAAGAAATTTTCGGTGACCGGCAAATCCTTGAATACATGGATTTGTCGAGCGTAAATGAAAAAACCGGCGAGTCCGTTTGCGTCGGGCAATACGCACTTGGAAACGCGGACGATGCGCGTCGCGCCGTTGAAACCGCGAAGGCGGACCCGGACGGATGGAGAGAGAAAACCGCCCGGGAGCGCCATGAAATTTTATCCCGCGCGGCCATGGAGATGCGCTACGCCAGGGCAAGGCTTATCGGGGCCGCCGCCGCCAACACCGGCAAGGTCTTTACCGAGGCGGATGTGGAGGTATCCGAGGCCGTAGATTTTACCGAATATTACCCATTTTTGGTAAAAAAGTTCGACGACATGGAAAATCTTCAATGCAAGGGCAAGGGCGTGGCCCTGGTCATCACCCCATGGAATTTTCCCATCGCCATTCCCTGCGGCGGTATGGTTTCATCATTGGCGGCCGGAAACACGGTAATATTCAAGCCCGCGTCCGCCGCGGTCATGGTGGCGTGGGAATTGTGCCAGTGCCTGTGGAATGCCGGGGTTTCAAAGAACACGCTTCAATTCATTCCCTGCTCTGGCAAAGATACCGGTTCGAAGCTGACCATGCACCCGGATGTCGACTACATCGTGTTGACGGGCGGCACAGACACGGGCATGCGCATTTTAAAAGACCGCTCCGATGTTTTCCTGGCGGCCGAAACCGGCGGTAAAAACGCCACTATCGTAACCGCAATGGCCGACAGGGACCAGGCTATCAAAAACGTGATCCAGTCGGCCTTCGGAAACTGCGGGCAAAAATGCTCCGCGACCTCGCTGCTTATTCTTGAAGAGGAAGTTTACGAGGATGAACATTTCAAGAATCAGCTGGTGGACGCCGCCAAAAGTTTCAAAACAGGACCGGCGTGGCAATTCCGAAATAAAATGGGCCCACTCGTGAACAAACCCAACGAGGACCTGCGAAGGGCCCTGACCACGTTAGAACCCGGCGAGACGTGGGCCTTGAAGCCCGATAACCTGAATGACAACCCGTACATGTGGACCCCCGGCATCAAGTACGACGTCAAGCCCGGAACCTACACCCACATGACGGAATTTTTCGGACCGGTCCTGGCCGTGATGAAAGCCGAAAATCTGGATCATGCCATCGATCTGGTAAATCAGACCGGTTACGGGTTGACGTCGGGTTTGGAAAGCCTTGACAAACGCGAGCAGGAAAAATGGAAACAACGCATTAAAGCCGGGAACCTCTATATCAACCGGGGCACCACCGGCGCCGTCGTTTTGCGTCAGCCTTTCGGAGGCATGGGAAAATCGGCCCTGGGCGCCGGAATCAAAGTGGGCGGCCCCAACTACGTCTCTCAGCTCATGGAGTTCGAGGAAACCGCCGAGCCGCCGATCGGGGCGATCCAGGGAGAGTACTACCTGTTGTGGCTGGCCAGGGAATGGAAAGTGGAGCTGCTTTGGGGAAAACATGAGGAATTTAAAACCGAGCTTAAAAAAACGGTCCAGGCGATAAAAAGCTACATTTACAACTTCGAGCAGGAGTTTTCACGAGAAAAAGATTATTTTCACCTTCGCGGCCAGGATAATATCCTGCGCTATCTTCCGGTCGGTACGGTTTTGGTCCGTCTCCACGAGGATGACAGCCTGTTTGATGTTTTAGGCCGAATCGCGGCCGTAAAAGTATCGGGATGCGACCTCGTGATCAGCATTCCAGCGGATTTAAAAAACAGCGCTACCGGTTTCCTAAATGACAAGGAAGGTAAACGGATCGTCGGTGACGCTCCGGTTTTGCGCCAGACCGATTCGGAACTGATTCAATATATTCCCAAGGTTCAACGTATCCGCTATGCGTCTCCCGATCGCGTTCCTGCAGCGGTTTTGAAGGAAGCGGCCAAGACAGGATTTTATATCTCCAGGACAAAAGTGTTCATGGAGGGACGGCTTGAGCTTCTGCAATATTTTCAAGAGCAAAGCATATGCGACAATTACCACAGGTACGGCAATCTGGGAGAGCGAGGGCTTCTCAACAAGTAGACGGGATCCATTCGGCGGCTCTCAGGTTAAACTCATTGACAACGATAATTTTTCCAGTTCTCAAAGCATCACCCCAACTTCATGATTATTGAACTGGAACTTAGGGTGTGTGCAGTGAGGCGTTTTCCAATCATGGCGTCGATGGTTATGGGCATGCCCGGGTCGATGGATATGGGCATGCCCGGATTAAAGAGCTCGTTAACCGTATGGCCCTCTTGGGTTTTGAAGGCGATTTGACACAGGCGATCGGCGGAACCGTTTCCGGTGGTTTCTGTGTCGAGAAAGATGAACATGTCGTGACTGGATTTACCTTATATAAATCGTTTCATAATCCAATATGCAGCGTACCCTACGCCGAATCCCAAAGGTAACATGATTCATGGTCTACACAATGGCGTTTCTTTGAACTTCCAGGCATAGAGACCGACTGCTGCAACACCGAGAATTATGCCAATTATTTTCGGAACCATTTCCATCACGCCTCTCAATCTTTTGCTATCTTATAACTGATCGAAATCCCGGAGCTGCTGGTGGTGTCGATCGTGGTTTTAAAATTTGGCAACCCTTTCACGTAATCTAAAAATTCACTGATGCCCTTCATTCCGGTATTTCTTGCGTTATGGGCCGTAAAACGGCCGCCCACTTCAAGTTTCGGTGCAAGCGCCGTGAAATAATTCTTGGACCAGTCCTTGTCTGCATCGACAAAGACAAAATCAAAGGGTCCCTCGAGTTTCTCCACCAACTCATGGGCATCTGCAAGCCTGGCATCGATAAATTCAGAAAGTCCCGCCTCCTTGAAATTAGCAAGAGCCTGTTTGTATCTGTCTTCATCAATTTCAATTGTTATGAGTCTTCCCCCCGTTTTGCTAAGAGCCCACGCTATCCAGATCGCCGAGAGTCCCGTTGAGGTTCCGATTTCTAAAGCTTTCTTGTAACCGTGATTAAGAACGAGATCATATAGGATTTTACCGTCTGAGTACGGTATATTCCAATCATGCCATTTGCCTTTATGGGTCTCCAGGAATTTTTCAACCTTTTCATCAAGAACCTTGTTATCCTTGAGTTCCTCACAAACGCCGCTGCGAATTGAAAAGCTCGATAAAAGGATTAAAGCGATAAGGAGAAATGGTAGGAACGCCTTATTTAAAAAACCGGTTATCTTTCGCATGTCATCAGTTCCATCTCTTGAATTTCGATAATGAAGATAACAACTGGAACCATATATCGACTGAACATTGAGGTCAAACAAAGATGGTAATGCCGAGGATCGTTGAAATTATATCAAACTAACCGAAAAAACGAACTGGAGTTCGTAATTTAAATGGATATCGAAAACAAACCATTCCAGAAATTTGATTAAACGAAATGAAGGTTGATTTTTATCAAAGAATTTTTTAATAGCACATATTCAACAATACAGTTCAAAAAGGAGATTTAAAATGGCGGCAAAAAAGAAATCAATTGATGGTGCAAAGCTGATCAAAATGGTTGAGGACAAAGTGCCCAGACCCGAAATAATGAAAAAACTGAATATCAAGACCTCCAACCAGCTGACATTAGCATATGCAAGAGCTCAAATGGAAGCAGGCAAGATTCCAGAAATTGCAGGTGGACGTGGAGGTGCAGCAACTGGTAATGCAAATGAGGTTACGGTTGGAAAACGCGGAAGCGTTATCATTCCAAAACCGATGGCGGAAGGTCTTGGAATCGCTGTCGGTGACAAATTTTCCGTGAGAAAGACCAAGGCAGGAATAGCGTTAAAGAAAATTTAGGAAGGTCGTTAATAATAAACCCTCCTGTGTCATGTCAGGAGGGTTTTAATTTATAAAAAATAGTAATTTTAAAAATCGGAGCACTGGAAATTATTTTTTAAAAGTGCCGCGCAATCGCGTTCTATTTTTTTTGGGATTAATGTTTTTCATTTTTGTGATCGACATAAACCCGTCGATGCTTTGAGTCTTTACCAAGTTTGAAGCGAAAAGTAACTTGACACTCTTTTGACCCAAATTCTGTATATACCCGTATCCGAATTTTCTCTTCGTGATCAAGGTCAAAGCCATTTTGTGTATTGAAGACCAAGAAAGCAGTGTCCCATTCCCCAGGAAACAATTTAAAGGGTTCATTATAGATATGCAAATACATTTCCTGCGATAGTCTTATACGATTTAAAGTGCACTTCCGTTCTTTAGATGTGCAATCCTCAATAGTCCTTATTTTTTCGGAGGAACATATCCCAATTTTGGCATTTTCAGTCCTTGCTACTCGCTCAACTATATTGTTGAAATCCAATTGTAGATCAAATCGATGTACGGGGCTGTCAGGTTCCTCAAATATTAAGACTGAGCCATCCTTTAATACTGAACCATCACAGTAAAATTGAATGGTTGGCAATATTAAATGAGGAGAGCGGCCACTGTTCTGAATCGCCCAACTAACTTTCTGTTCGAGTTTCGGAACAAGATCAACCAATCGTCCACCATATACTATATGAGGATAATCTTTCAGATCAAAAGGTATATCCTCAGCTTTTTGAGTAAGTAGTATTACTTGTTTATCGAGCGCGTGAGCATATCCGGTTTCGTAAAAAACATTAGGTTTTCTGCCTGTCATATCGGAAACAATGACGTCGGCTTTTGAAATCTGATTATATACTCTTTGGATAATTGACCCAAAAAAATCTTGCTCATCAACTCGCTCAGCATAGGCTCCTATCTTTTCGCAGGCAGGTTTAATTCCCATTTGATAGACATCATCAAAGTCACGATCAAATGGCATCAGTACGAAGACGAAAGGTTTGGGTTTTGTACTCATCATTCTGTTTTACCCTATTAAAATTGTAAGTTCTAAAATAGTTACACAGCTATATTTTTCTCCAGATCCCAACCTACTTTGATTGTGCCGGCCATCGAGCCATTTTCTTTTTTTTCATTGTACTCAAATTCAATCTTTCCAAAATTAAATGAAATGTGATTTGTGGGACCAATTTGACTAAATTTTTGTTTAATGTCTGTTTCTTTTCCATCAGCAGAAACCTTTTCGGAATACTGTGGTAATGATCCTCCTATTTGGTAGGACGACACCAACAAGTCAGTTAGAATGATCTTCATGTATTCCTCGCCCGATACGCAGCAAGTAATCACGGCCTGTCTAATATGTTCTCCCGCGGCACATGCTAAAAAAAGCTTTGGACTTGCTTTATTCACTATCGTCTCAAATTGGAAATCATCCATCGTAACTCTACCAGCGCCACCCCCACCACCAGCATGAATCGTTCCCATCTGGCTCTGGCCCCATGACCAGGCCACAAGTTCAATCTCGCCCTTATGTTTAGAATCTCGGCTTTCGCCATCAATTCCATCAATTTTTAAGAAATATTCAATATATGCCATATTTCCCCCATTATTTGGTTAAGAACTCAATAAAACATCTTTTGTTATAAAAATTGTGATTCGTAAGTCCTTTAATGTTCAGTTTTTTTTTTATTGAATATAACTAACAAAGAATTATTTCGATAGCCAGTTTTATCTTGAAGCGCTTGTATGTAAGGGAATCTTTTGTTCCTTGCCGCATGAATAGGGAAAATATCCATTTATAGGATGTTACAGTGTGTATAAGCGTAACGGTCTAACTTTTTTTTGGGTTTGAATGCTGATGATAAATTGGATAGTGCTTGAATATATCAATTTCCGTTGAAAACAAACTTACAAATTATTGATTAACCTTCTTCCGCAGCTTCCCCGAGACCTTGAACGTCACCACCCTCCTGGGTCTCAGCATCATGTCCTCGCCGTTCGCAGGGTTCCTGCCACGCCTTTTTTTCTTTTCATTTACACAGAATTTGCCGAACCCACTGACAAGGATGTCCTCCCCGGATGCCAGGGTCGATTTGATGGTTTTGATGAGTTGTTCGACCATTTCGGTGCTCTTTTTTTGGGGGAATCCGAGTTCCTGATTTATGTTTTTAATGATGTCTGCCTTGGTCAGGGCCATTTTGGATGTCCTTTGAGGGCGAGATGGGTGGAATTTGTTGATTTTGTTAAGAATACTGGATTTGAAGAAAATTGTCAATGAATTCTAATGGATGAAAGGGACGTTGTTTCAATGTTGATTTGTTTCGAGTTCGAATTCTCTTTGTATCGTTTTGGTGGCTGCAGGCAGTTCCGGGCCTCGGCTTACCCTTTGGGTCGCCCGGCTGATGGCCGAACGGTCTACATTAAACCGGCGGGCCACTTCGGTTCCGGAAATCGAAAAGAGCGTGGCAACATAGCTGATCAGGGTGCGAGCACGTGCGATTGTAGGGTGTTTTTTCGGGCTGGACAGTCCTTTGTCCTCAATGTTAAGACAACGGTAAACGGCAGCGTTCAGCGCGGATAGGTCAATGCCGTCGAATTGTATCTGCATCCATCTCCTGGAGCAGACGGGAGAGCCTCTCAAGAAAAGCCTCCCGGTCCTTGTCATCTTCGAATATCGCTTTGCTGTCGATCCCTTTAATGACGATATGATGCAAGGCGCCAGGGGCATCTATGCGAGCTCTGCGAGGCATGTGATTTAGATACGATATCTTCCATAGGTTGTCAACATTGAAACAACGTCCCTATCTTCCCCTGGTCGAAGGTCTCAACACTGAAAGCCCTCAGTTCGGAAGACGATGTTTTGAGCCCCTCGATGTCGCGGTCCACCTCATCCTTGAAGGCCCGCATCTGCGGTCCGTCGAACTCGGGAAAATAACGGTCCAGATCCCAGGTCACGCCTTTTTTGTCGCTCATTTTGTCTCCTTGATAAAATTTTCCCCTCTGATTCGGCCGATTATGGATGTTCGTCGTTACCTATCAATGCGATAATAATCTCGGTATTATTTTAACGAATTAGGGTAGATGGTGAATATTAACCGGCAAAGAGGGTACGGAATATATTTTGCATTTTAAAAACAATGCAGTAGTGCCAAAATAAAAAGGATTATGCAATATTACATAATCCTTTAATATAATTGGTGCGCCCGGCAAGATTCGAACTTGCGACCTACGGATTCGTAGTCAGAACCTCTGAGCTTCCTAACCTCCTTAAATTTCAATAACATACTGATACCATTAGATTTAAAATTTCCATATTTTTGCTGATATCCCACACTTTAGCCGATTTTGGAAAAATTTTCTCACACAAGTCTCACACAGAATCGATGCCGGATCTCCTTAAAATCGTGGTAAATAGGAAATTTTGAAACCAATTCTGTACCCTTTAAACCATACGATTGCACCTTCCTTTCTTTAACGTATCTTTTGTTAGAGTAAAAACAAAGTACGAATTCATTAGAAAACCTCAAATTTGTAACCATTTAAAAATAATCACAATAAAAATATTTTGTTATAAAAAATAGAATTTCAGTAACGTATTAATTTTTTTATTGACATAGCCATGCGAAATAAAATATTTGTAACACATTGTTTTAAATATTGTGTTGCTTCTGAGCTGCGTCTGCACCTGTTCTTACATTCTGTCCGGTTTTCCTTTCTTCTGTTGTACTCTTTCACAGTGTCCACCCTCGCTTATTGTTATTCAGATTCATTGGTTAGCATTGAACAAGATTCATCATAATGGCAGCTTCTGGCAAATATCCTTTTTACATCTAAAATCTCAAAAACAGAATTCTTACTCTGTATGGTGGATAATCTTGTTATCTGCTGGATATGCCTTATTGATAATTCAGTCCTGCTGGCTTAATCCGGCTTAACAATACTCAAGAAGAAAGGAGATAGGACATGAACAATGATGAAAAAGCATCTGACGGAAACCCTGGTGAATTAAAACCTGACACTGATTTACCAGTGGATGCGGACACTGAAGGTAACATTAGCTCTCCGGAATCTGCAATCCAGACAATGGCTGAAGCTGCCGAGATTTGGACCGTTTCTGCGATGGAGTCTGCAGAGCCCTGCGACATTATCGAAATAGACGAGGAAGCGGTCGATGAAGTTGCTGAGGCTCTTGCTGATGAAAAAACAAAACTTATTCCTGGAGGTGAGCCGGAGGACATTGACGAACCTCGGCCCGATTCGACCGAAGATATTGAAACTCTTGGCTACAGCTATCCTGCACCCTTTACTCGATGGGAGAATTTCTGCGACTATCGTATTTGGCCTTTCAGGGCAGTTGGCAAGCTATTTTTCAAGCAGAATGGCCGAAGCTATGTCTGCTCAGCATCATCGATTGGTGGATGTGCGATCATTACTGCTGGGCACTGCGTCCATGCCGGTAACAACTCGTCTAATGGGTGGTCTACAGATGTGGTTTTTGTGCCGGCCTACAAAGACGGAAGTGCCCCTTTTGGTCAGTGGCCCGCACGGTACTCAACCACCAGAGTGCATTGGTTCCGCCATGGAATATCAAAGGGTCTGAGCGAAGACATAGGGGGCTGTGTGCTGCGAAAGCAAAACGGTCGTAAAATTAGCCAGCGTGTCGGCTGGCTAGGTTTTGCGTGGAACTGGTCACGCAATCAGCATTGGCTGTCTCATGGGTATCCCGCTGCACCACCTTTCAATGGACGCCGAATGCAGATTAACGCGGCGTCGTATGCCTACAATGGGAACGTTGGCGCTAACCCTGCTCCAGTTGGAATGGGAAATGACCTTACCGGAGGGTCAAGCGGTGGACCTTGGATCTGGAAATTTGGAAGCGGAAACCATGTAAATGGAGTGAACTCCTACAGACGTAGTAATAAACCGCAAGAAATGTTCTCGCCTTACTTCGGCAATGCTGCAAAGTCACTGATCGATTCTTTGAAAAAAGCTACATGCTAAACATTTAAAAGAAAAGTCTGGACTGTTAGGATGTGCAGTAGAGCATTTCCTAACAGTCCAAATAAAATTGAAAAAATTATTTAGTAATTATAATCTATAAATAAAGATATGGTCAATTGTGCAGTTCAAAGATATTCAGATTAAAACATATGCCTTTGACCCATGCAGCGCAAATCCGTATCCGGAGGATTTTTAATGGGAAACAATAAAAAAGATGGCAATATCAGCAGTAAAGAAAGCAAGCATCGTAAATGGAGTAAAAAGGAAATGGATGAAGCCAAACCTTTTCCAATTCCTGAAGTAGACGAGGACAAAAAAGAGGACAAAGCAAATCATAATGATAAAAATAGTGAATCTTGATAGCGGTGACAGTTCTTTTACTGT
>Ga0316193_10003893_pt1 | contig 10900 bp, 9 predicted proteins | sample MerIslsedime2_MG_FD_207735 | JGI IMG/M metagenome (GOLD analysis project Ga0316193, IMG submission 207735) | Coastal sediment microbial communities from Maine, United States - Merrow Island sediment 2 | ecosystem: Environmental > Aquatic > Marine > Coastal > Sediment | place: USA: Maine... | reverse complement strand
ATCCTGGGCAACAACCGAAGAGGATGTGGAGAAAAGTTTGACGGCGATGCTCAGGATTGCCGGCAATGTCGAGTGAACCTGTCATTCCAATTCGGTGATTTGGGGTCAGGCGATGAATCGGCTTTAGGTTATGTAAAAGGAGCTGAACGATATGGTGCAGGAGACGGAAATGATGTCACTGAGATCAAACGGCCATAGGGTAGGATTATACAAAACGGCCATCCTGTTGTCCCAAATCACCGTCTTCTACAACCTGCTGGAAGGGCTCGTATCCGTATTTCTTGGCCTCGAAGACGAGACCCTCTCCCTGCTCGGTTTCGGGATCGATTCCTTTGTCGAGGTTATATCGGGAATCGGCATATGGCATATGGTTTATCGAATGAAACGCGACCTTGCGGGTGATGTCGATCCCTTCGAGCGCACAGCGCTGCAGATTACCGGCGGCGCCTTTTATCTGCTTTCCCTTGCCTTGATCTTGACAGCCGTGCTCAATCTCTATCATGGTCATCGTCCGGAAACGACTTTCTGGGGGATCGTTATTTCCCTTGTATCGATTGTCACGATGGGGTTTCTGATCAGCTTCAAGATGCGTGTCGGAAGGCAGCTTCAGTCGGATGCCATCATCGCCGATGCCAACTGCACCAAGACTTGTTTGTATCTGTCTTTCGTGCTGTTGTTGGCGAGCGCCGGCTATGCCGCCACTGGAATCGGCGGGCTCGATTCTCTCGGTGCCGTCGCCATTGCCGTTTTTGCCTTCAGGGAAGGAAGGGAAGCGTTTGAAAAAGCCCGCGGCAAAAACTGTTCATGTCATGGCTGAGTGGTCCTGTTCGATGGTCAACACACACAACCACGGGCCGACGAATTACAATCGGGCATTTGCGGTCGGGGTCGTGCTGAACTTTGGTTTTGTCATTGCCGAAGTCATTTTTGGCATTACAGCCGACTCGCTTGCCCTTCTGGCAGATGCCGGCCATAATCTGAGCGATGTCGCCGGTCTCTTGCTTGCCTGGGGGGCGAGCGTATTAAGCCGTCTCCAACCGACCGCCAAACGGACCTACGGCTATAGGAGTACAACGATAATCGCGGCGCTTGTAAATGCCGTTATCCTGCTGGTCGCAGTCGGCGGCATCGCGTTGGAATCGGTTCAGCGTTTCAAAAGCCCTGCACCGGCGGCCGGCGAGACGATTATTATCGTGGCCACCATCGGCGTGGTCATCAATACGGCCACCGCGTTGCTGTTTTTTGCAGGCCGGAAAAAAGACCTGAACATACGCGGGGCTTATCTGCACATGGCCTCAGACGCCGGTGTGTCCGTCGGTGTGGTTCTGGCCGGCATCGGTATCATGACCACCGGGTGGTTGTGGATAGATCCGCTGGTCAGCCTCGTCATCGTGGCCATCATTTTGGTGAGCACCTGGGGATTGCTCAAAGAATCAATGAACTTGGCGCTGCAGGCCGTTCCGGCCGGAATCGACACCCAGATGGTTAGCGACTATTTGTGCCGCCTTCCAGGTGTCACGGCTGTTCACGACCTGCACATATGGGCGATCAGTACGACCGAAACCGCCCTGACGGCCCATCTCGTCAAGCCCGATCCGATCGACGACGACGTCTTGATCACACAGGCGCGCCGTGATCTCTTTGAAAACTTCGGCATCGACCACATGACATTGCAGTGGGAAAGAAGTGATTCGTTCGTGCAATGCGGGGCTGCCTGCGAAATCAAAAAATTTAACGGCGGTTGACTTTTTTACCCGTGCCATTCTTCGTTCAGAATTTTAAAAAATGTCACCCACATCAGATCAAAAAACCGTTCTGGTTATCGAAGATGATCCCAATACCACCGCTCTCGTAACACTTTACCTCGAGCGTGAGAGATTCCGGGTGTTGACGGCCGGTGACGGTGAAATCGGCCTCGCTCTGGCCGAGCAGCACCGGCCGGATATGGTCATCCTGGACCTGATGCTGCCGAAAATGGATGGCTGGGAGATCTGTCGGCGGCTGCGGCGGTTTTCCGACGTGCCGGTCATCATGTTGACCGCCCGGGGCGAAGAGGTCGACCGGGTAGCCGGACTGACGCTGGGGGCAGACGACTATGTGGTGAAACCCTTCAGCCCCCGTGAACTGGTTGCCCGTGTCAAAGCCGTGCTGCGACGATTCTCTATACCGGCAACCGAAAGGAAGAAGACCCTCTCACACGCCGATGTGCAGTTGGATCTTGAAAAGCGCCGGCTCAGGGTCAAAGGGCGGTCGGTCGCCCTCACACCGCACGAGTATGCCCTGCTCGAGGCCCTCATGTCCGCCCCCGGTCGGAATTTTACCCGCGACGAACTGCTGAACAGGCTCTATCCCTTGGGCGAAGCCGTGGTGATCGATCGTGTGGTGGACGTTCACATCGGAAAGCTGCGGCAAAAAATCGAACCAGAACCGGCCCATCCCCGTTACATCCTGACGGTGCGCGGCGTCGGCTACCGGTTTGTCGACCGGCAGCCGCATGAAGGAGAGACCCGGCCGTGAAACGGCACCTGATCCTCAAGTTGCTGGCCGTCAACCTGGCGGTGATCGCTTTCGTCATTATCATCGTGTGGCTGTCGATCGACACCCTGGCCGCAGGCTATTTCGTCACCCTGATGGAGAAGTACCACATTTCTCCCGGACCTGCGCACGCCATGTTCGTCGGCGCGGTGCACCGCTATCTGCTCTGGGCCTGCCTGGCGGCCGTGATTCTGGCCGTGGTGCTCAGCTTCGTGATGATGCGGAGAATCCTCGCTCCCTTGACCCGGATGACCGTCGTCACCCGCGAAATTGCGGCGGGCAACTTCGCCGAGCGGGTACCGGTCGGCACCCAGGACGAAGTGGGTCAGCTCGCTCAGGCCTTCAACCGGATGGCGTCAAGCCTTGAGAAGATCGAAAATCTGCGCCGCACCTTGATGATCGACGTGGCCCATGAACTTCGAACCCCCTTGACCAACATCCGGGGATACCTGGAGGCCCTCACCGACGGCGTGCTGCCGCCGTCGGCCTCGACTTTTGCGCTGCTGCAGGATGAAACCATGCGCCTGGTCCAGCTCGTCGAGGACGTTCTCCAGCTTGCCAGGGCCGATGCAGCGCGCGGCAGCCTGAACATAGAACCGATCGACCTGCGTGAGGCGATCGATACGGCCGTTGAAACTTTTTTGCCCACGTTTAACCGGAAATCGGTCGTCGTGAAACACCACGTTCCGCAGGGTCCTGTGACGGTGCCGGCCGACCGGGCTCGGACAGCCCGAATTCTGCGTAATTTGACCGATAACGCCGCCAGGTATACCCCGCAATACGGGACGGTGGACATCCGAATCGAGCTCGGCGCCGAGCAGGTGCGGGTCGACTTCAGCAACGACGGCAATGAGCTGATCGCCGCTGACCTGCCCTACCTTTTCGAGCGGTTTTTCCGTGGGGAAAAGTCGCGGTCAAGGCAGCACGGTGGCGCCGGCATCGGCCTGGCCATCGTCAAGGAATTGGTCGAAGCTCACGGCGGTACGGTCGGTGCCGACCTAACCGACGGCAGAGTTCGGATCTGGTTTGCACTTCCCCTTGATCCGCCTCGGGTTCACGAAAAAATAAGTTCACAATTTTAGGTGTTGAGGCACCCGGCCGGCAAGGCGTGAAAACGCAGGAATATCTGGATATTTCGCGTTTTCGCAACGCAGCCGGGTGGGATGCATCGGCGTCCAAAATGTGACGTTATTATTGAGTGAGCCCTTAGCAGGAGAATCGATCTTGAGGATTTAAAATCCGGAGGGGTTCAGACTCAACTGTCGCTAATCATCCATGATGTGGCGAAATAGATTCAGAAAGTCGAATGCAAAGCCAGGCCACATCGGAAATCTTTACCCAATCTTTACAGTATCTTTACGCCACTTTTAAAAAGATGTCTTATTATTTGAATACGAAGAGCCTGATTTATGGTGCTGGCCATTGATTATGTTTTCAGCCAATCAGGGAAAACCCATGAACAGAATACCTGGAGGTGTTGCATGAAGAGATTATATATCACACTTTTTGCCCTGGTGATGGTTCTTTTCGGCTATTATCAGATCAAAAGCCCCGATGCGAAAATGAATGCACAAATGGACACCAAACACGGTCCGACTCAGACCGCTGTATTTGCCGGCGGTTGCTTCTGGTGCACCGAATCCGATTTTGAAAAAGTCAACGGCGTTATCGAGGCCATATCGGGGTATACCGGCGGCGACATGGCCAATCCCACCTACGAGCAGGTTTCAGCCGGCGGCACCGGGCACGTGGAGGCCGTGAAGGTGATTTATGATCCGACCAAGATCACCTACGAGCAGTTGCTCGACGTGTTCTGGCGACACGTGAACCCCACGGATGCCGGCGGTCAGTTTGTGGACCGGGGGGCGCAGTACCGAAGTGTCATCTTCTATTCCGACGACAAGGAGCGTGGAATGGCCGAGGACTCCAAGAAGAAGCTGGCGGCCTCGGGCCGGCTCGACAAACCGGTCGCCACCGAAATCCTCCCATTGGGTGCATTTTACCCGGCCGAGGATTACCACCAGGATTACTACAAGAAGAACCCGATCCGCTACAACTGGTACCGCTCCGGCTCGGGTCGCGACCAGTTTCTGGAGAAGGTGTGGGGAGATGCGACATCGATGGTGAATCCGAAAGGGAAGGGGCAAATGACGAAAGCGACTAAAGAGACCGGAATGACGGGGGGCCCGATGAGGAATAACAATGAAAGCATTTCGCCCTTAGTGGTGAAAACCGGCATGGACCAGGGTCAGATGACGGCGGCCAAGACCGACAGTGCTTACAAGCTTCCAAGCGACGAGGAACTGCGCCGCGCGTTGAGCCCATTGCAGTACAAGGTCGCCCGGCAGGACGCCACCGAACCGCCGTTCAACAACGAATACTGGAACAACCATGAAGCGGGTATTTACGTCGACATCGTTTCGGGGGAGCCGCTTTTCAGCTCGACGGACAAGTTCGAGTCCGGGACGGGTTGGCCGAGCTTCACCCGGCCGCTGGAACCGGAGAACGTGGTCGAAAAAACCGACCGGAGTTATTTCATGGTGCGGACCGAGGTGCGCAGCAAGCACGCCGATTCACACCTGGGTCATCTCTTCAACGACGGACCCGAACCCACCGGCCTGCGGTACTGCATCAATTCGGCGTCCCTGCGTTTTGTCTCCGTAGCGGACTTGGAAAATGAGGGCTACGTGAAATACCGCAAGCTTTTCGATTAAACGACTGTTGATCGATCAGATCGATGCTGTTAGCGAGGACCGATGGCGGCTTCGATATCAAGAGTGCGATCCATGGAGGATTAGCCATGAAAGCCTGTTTTTCCATTATCACTGGCAGTGATGGTCGGCGGTACTTTTTTGTTCTCGTCAGTCAGCGCAAACGCGTCGGGACTTGCCGAAGCCGTTTTTTACGTGAAGTGATACGATGTCGGCAAATCAGCCCTGGAGGGGTTGCCGGGTGTTAAAAAGGTCACCAATGGCTTTCGGATGTTCCGGGATGAAAGGGACGTTGTTTCAATGTTGATTTATTTCGAGTTCGAGTTCTCTTTGTAACGTTTTAGAAACTGAAAGCAGTTCCGGGTCTCGGCTTACCCTCAGAGTCGCTCGGCTGATGGCCGAGCGGTCTACATTAAACCGGCGGGCCACTTCGCTTCCGGAGATCGACAAGTTCTGCGTGGCAACAAAGCTGATCAGGGCGCGAGCACGTGCAATCTCAACGCATCTAGTCGGCCGGGCCAGTTCCTTCTCTTCGATGCCAAGATAACGGCACGCAGCGACGATGACCGCGGACAAATCGATACCGGCCGATTGCATCCGCATTCTGCGCTCATAAACCTCACCGGCGTGTTTCAGGCTTGCTTCGACGAATTCACTGCTCCCTAAAATGCGCTCGTCACTTTCAAGCCGAATCCCAGCCCATTTTTATCCTTTACCTTATTCTTTTTATCCTTATCTTTTTACTTAAGTTGTTTGTCGTGGGACTATGACCGTATTTTTTTGGAAACATTCATCGCTAATCGCCGATGGGCGATTTTGCGTTTGCAAGCTGAACCTCGAAACGAAAAGGAAATGCAATGAGCAAAGTGCAAATCTTTGACAAAGCAATGTGTTGCTCGACCGGCGTTTGTGGGCCGCAAGTCGATCCTGTCTTGCCGCAATTCTCCGCCGACCTCGATTGGCTGCGAAGCGAAGGACACGAAGTCGATCGTTTCAACTTGGCACAAGAACCAGCGCAATTCGCGAGCAACCCTGTCGTGCAAAAGATGCTCGCCGACGAAGGAGTTGATTGCTTGCCTCTGGTGATGGTCGATGACCGCGTTGTCAGTCGCAGCGAGTACCCGTCGCGTGACAACTTGGCCTTGTGGACTGGAACATCGCAAAAGAAAGCGTCGCTGCCGATGGCTGATTCGGGCGGTTGCTGTGGTGGTGATACCGGTTGTTGCTAGTCCGTCAGCTTTTCCATCGGGAATATTCGTCATGCGATTCTTACAAACTCCGACGCGTAACCTGTTCTTCACGGGCAAGGGCGGCGTTGGCAAAACGTCGATGGCTTGCGCAACCGCCGTTCAATTGGCCGATCGTGGGCTTCGCGTATTGCTGGTGTCGACCGACCCGGCTTCCAACCTCGATGAAGTACTCGGGGCGCAGCTTCGCAATGATCCGACACCGATCGAGTCGGTTCCGAATCTGCTTGCAATGAACATTGACCCCGAGGCGGCGGCGCAGGAATATCGCGAGCGCATGGTCGGACCATATCGTGGCGTGTTACCGGATGCCGCGGTGCGAAGCATGGAGGAACAGTTCTCGGGAGCATGCACGCTGGAGATAGCGGCATTCGACGAGTTCTCGCGTTTGCTTGGCAACAATACGGCGACAAATGATTTTGACCACGTGGTTTTTGACACTGCGCCGACGGGACACACGTTGCGACTGCTAACGTTGCCTTCGGCATGGTCGGGCTTCATGGAAACGAACACGACCGGAACGTCATGCCTTGGGCCGCTCGCGGGTTTGCAGGCTCAACAACTTGTCTACAAACAAACTGTCGAGGCTCTCAGCGACTCGCAAACGACGACGCTGATTCTGGTTACACGTCCTGAACCTTCGGCCTTTCGTGAAGCGGCTCGAACAAGCGTCGAATTGCAGAATCTCGGAGTACAGCACCGGCATCTGATCGTCAACGGCGTTTTCGTCAGCAATACAGCGTCCGATGAGATCGCGATGGCGATGCAGTCACGTGGCGAAGATGCGATCGCGATGATGCCCGACGAACTCAGCACGCTGGAACGAACGACGGTGCCGCTTGCGTGGGCCGCTCTTATGGGAGTCGACGCACTTCGCCAAGTTGGCACGGGCGTCGACGTAGCCGCCGCGGATGCAGAGAGCGATCCATCGTCGATTGACTCTTATCCAGACGGACTCGGCGCGCTGATTGACGAACTCGCCGCCGTCGGGTACGGCGTGATCTTGGCAATGGGAAAAGGTGGCGTTGGAAAAACCACGGTCGCCTCCGCCGTCGCTGTTGCTCTGGCCGAGCGAGGTTTCGACGTTCATCTTTCGACAACCGATCCGGCCGCCCATGTCGCAGCAACAATCGCGGCGGATGAACTGGCGGGTTTGACGGTTGGCCGAATTGACCCGGCGAAGGAAACCGCTGACTACACCCACGAAGTGATGCGAACAGCCGGTACTGATCTCGATGCAGCAGGAAGGGCATTGCTGGAAGAAGATTTGCGATCACCATGCACCGAGGAGGTCGCGGTATTCCGCGCGTTCGCCAAAGCGGTCTCGGACGGAACAGATCGCTTCGTCATACTCGACACCGCACCGACCGGCCACACGATTCTGTTGCTCGACTCGGCACTCGCGTATCACCGGGAAGTGACTCGGCAAACGAACCAGATGCCGGAATCGGTCGAGAAACTGCTGCCGCGTTTGCGTGATCCCGAATTCACTCGCGTGCTTGTCGTCACGCTGCCCGAGGCAACTCCAGTCCACGAAGCGGCGAAGCTGCAACAAGACCTGCGACGAGCCGAGATCGAGCCATTCGCGTGGGTCATCAATCAAAGTCTCGTACCGCTCGATTTCACCGACCCGATCTTGCAACGACGGAAACATCACGAACTGCAATTCATCGACGAGGTAAAGGCCTCGCTCGCCAGCCGCGTCGCTTTGATCCCCTGGCAAATCGAACCGCCGACCGGACTCGCCGGATTGCGACGTGTCGCAAGTTCAAAGACTTCATTCAGTGGGTCTTAAGCATACCCAAAAGGCTGAGGATCTATTTTCTATTCGATCGGATCGGATTTGTGGAAGCGATTTTTGATGATTACGCCCAACGTTACGATAGCTGGTTTACAACACCTGCTGGAAGGAAAGTTTTTGACCTTGAATTGCGTACGTTGTTCCAGTTTATTGATCCTTCTCAGGACAAGAAGATGCTCGACGTGGGGATTGGTACCGGTATTTTTGCTTTGGAGTTTGCCAAGAAAGGTATGGATGTTTCAGGAATAGACCCTTCCGAGGAAATGATAGCCATTGCAGGAAAAAGGGGGTTCAGAGCAAGAATAGGAACAGGTGAGGATATCCCCTTTGCGGACGATTTGTTTGATGTGGTCCTGTCAATGTCCTCTATGGAGTTTTCACCTGATGCCGATAAGTTCGTATCTGAGATGGTAAGGGTAGCAAGGCCATCTGCTCCCATTGTTGTGGCGGTCTTAAATCTCTATGCTCTTCACGGTTTGAAAAGGAGGATCAAAGGGCTTTTCAAAAAGACCATTTTCAGCAGGGCTCATTTCTATAGTTTCTGGGAGTTGAAATGCTTGCTTTTGAGACATCTCTCTTCTGTAGAGGTCACTTCTTCGGTATTCATTAATCCAAAGCCATCCCAATATACTCTTTCAAGAGCTGGGGCAGTGGAAACATTTGGGAAAAGGTATCTAACACCATTTGGCTCACTTCTTGTCGGGAAGGGAATCAAGGGCCCCAGCAAGAAATAATTTGACCTGAAGATGGTTTCCGGCTAATTGAAAGAATCGAAACCGTAGGTCATTAAATCCTAATTGAGTGCAATATTCAGATATTAACCTATTTAGTTTCCGTCCACAAATGGCCCTTTTCAGCAATTTCGGCGTCAATCACGCCTCGGGCGTGACAGGTCTGGAATCGCTTGTGCGGCGTACACGAGTACGCCTCCGCGCAATGCCGCTGATTTCCTTGAACTTGCAGAAAATTGCTCATTTCTGGATCGGAAACTAATCAGTGCCCTTAATGAAACCGTGGATGGGCACTATTTAACAGCCGCTGCGCCGAGAATTCGGGAGGATGCCCGCCGGCTGGCGGAAATATTGACCATCGACCCGGAAGTGTCGTGCGGCCGCCAAAGTACCGATTGAAACGGAGAGCCGCTCGCGATCGAAATGGCGCCACAGAAAAAAATGGAAACTTCGGAACCGGAAAAGAGGATACGAGAGGTGGTGGACGCCTGCACGGACTGCGACGTGTGCCGCCACCTGATGGACGCCGACTGCCTGTTTTTCCCCGAACTTTACCGACTGTGGGATCAGGAACAGGCATCCGGCGAAGCGATTTCGGCCGACGCGCTGCGACGGCTGGTGGATCTTTGCAATTTCTGTGCGCTTTGTCCGTGCCCGAATATCCGAGCCGACGTCATCGAGGCCAAAACGCAATTCATCGACCGCGACGGATTGAAATTCGGCGTGCGCACCATCGAAGATGTGGAACGCATCGGGAAAATCTGCGGCACGTTCCCGCGGCTTTTCAATGCGCTGCTGCGCAACAGACCCACTGGCGGCCTGTTGAAAAACGCAGCCGGTATGCACGCTGACCGTAAATTTCCGGAATTCCCCCCCACGAATTTCAACAGCTGGGCTCAAAAACGCCGTTTGAATATCAAAAGCAACCCGGCAAAGAAACGCAAGGTCGCTTACTTTGCCGGCTGCACCGGACGTTTCCTTTTCCCGGAGGTGCCGCGGGCAGCGGTATCGGTGCTTCAGGCAGTCGGGGTCGATGTCTACGTACCGGAACAGAAGTGCTGCGGCATGCCGAGTCTGCTGGAGGGTGACCGTAAGCTGACGTTGGAATTTGTGGGTTTTAATCTCAAGCAGCTGGTGGATGCCGTCCAGGACGGCTACGACATTGTCTGCTCCTGCCCCACCTGCGGGTTTATGTTCAAAAACATATTAAAGGAAGGCGCCTACTATTCGGCGGAATACCAGGCGTCGGTGGAAAACGAGGCCAGCCATTTGAAAGTGCCGGCCGGCAGGGATCTGCTCGACGGACGTAAGGAAAACGGCTTCGTCGTGCTTCAAAAATCGATTTACGGCAGCATCCTCAAAGACGAGGGCTATTTCTCCAAATTCAGCGCCCGGGACCGCATACGGGTGGCGGAGCACACGTTCGACCTTGGCGAATACCTAAAGCGTTTACAGAGCGCCGGGGAACTCGATCCTCCTGCAAATACCGTAACCGGCCGCATGCTCTACTTCCCGCCCTGCCACGGTAGAGAGCAGAAAATCGGTCGTCCGTATATGGAACTGCTGGGCCGGATACCCGGCATTCATCTGGAATCCATTGACGGGCACTTTTACTGCTGTGGCATGGCCGGCATCATGGGGTTCAAGCGGGAGTTCCACGAGCCGTCCACTCAATTGGGTCGCCGTCTGATGGACAAGATCCGTGAGATCGATCCGGACCGGATTGTCACCGATTGCCTCAGCTGCCGCCTGCAATTCAACCAACTCCTGCCCATCCCCGTGTCACATCCCATCGAGGTCTTGCGGGATGCCTTCGGACGCATGTAACATAACCTAAGACGCCAATGCGGTACCGCTATTGCGTCTGGTGTAAAC
>Ga0316193_10003892_pt1 | contig 10900 bp, 11 predicted proteins | sample MerIslsedime2_MG_FD_207735 | JGI IMG/M metagenome (GOLD analysis project Ga0316193, IMG submission 207735) | Coastal sediment microbial communities from Maine, United States - Merrow Island sediment 2 | ecosystem: Environmental > Aquatic > Marine > Coastal > Sediment | place: USA: Maine... | reverse complement strand
CGCGGTCCGGGCGGTGCGGGGTGGTCCGCTGGTTGGACAGGAGCTTCAGGAATTACGCCAGCATATGCCCGGTGTGGACGCTCGTGTGGCAGCAATATTCCGGCGTGGAAGTCCTATTCTGCCAAAAGGCGATACAGTCATCGAAGCGGATGACGAAGTGTTCTTTCTCGCGGCGCGTGAGGATATACGGGCTGTCGTCAGTGAGTTGCGCAACCTTGATAAGCCGGTAAAACGGGTGATGATTGCCGGTGGCGGCAATATAGGATTACGCCTGGCGCAGGCGATAGAGGGCAGGTACCAGGTCAAACTGATAGAGTCTAATTCGGAAACAGCCCGCCAACTATCTGAAATACTAGGTAAAGCTATAGTGCTGTTGGGTGATGCAGCCGACGAAGAGTTGCTCATCGAGGAGAACATTGAGAATACGGACGTATTCTGCGCTCTCACCAACGACGAGGAAGCCAATATTCTGTCTGCTATGCTGGCCAAGCGACTGGGGGCGCGCAAGGTGATGTCATTGATCAATCGTCCCGCCTACGTCGACCTGGTACAGAGTGACGTTATCGATATCGCAATATCGCCTCAGCAGGCCACCATCGGAAGCCTGTTGACGCATGTGCGACGCGGCGATGTGGCTGCGGTACATTCGTTAAGGCGTGGAGCGGCCGAAGCCATCGAAGCGGTGGCGCATGGCGACAGCAAGACCTCCAAAGTGGTGGGGCATACTGTCGATGAGGTCAAGCTGCCGCCCGGCACCACGATTGGTGCCATTGTTCGAGGTGAAGATGTCATCATCGCGCATCACAATACCGTGATACAGAGTGATGATCATGTCATCCTGTTTTTAGTGGATAAACGGCATATCCCGGATGTGGAGCATCTGTTCCAGGTCGGCGTCACTTTTTTCTGAGCGCCATGCATTTCAGTTCCATTCAGCGCATTCTCGGTATGTTGCTCATGGTGTCGAGTATTACCATGTTGCCGCCCCTGTTGCTCGCCCTGTGGTTTGACGAAGGCAGCAAGGCCGCTTTTGCCACCGTCTTGCTGGGAGTGCTCATAGTCGGCGCCTTGTTCTGGTATCCAGTGAAAGAGCAACGCCACGAGCTGCGGGTACGTGACGGGTTCCTGGTGGTGACCTTGTTCTGGGCTGTGCTGGCCCTGGTCGGCGCTATTCCCTTTGCCTTGGCGGAACAGCCACACATGGGGTTTACCGATGCCATGTTTGAGTCCACCTCCGGTTTGACGACAACCGGCGCCACCGTAATCACCGGCATTGACCGATTGCCCTTGTCCATCAAGTTTTATCGGCAGGAGCTGCAGTGGCTGGGTGGCATGGGTATCATCGTGCTCGCGGTCGCGGTGTTGCCCATGCTGGGTATTGGTGGTATGCAGCTGTACCGGGCGGAAACGCCGGGGCCGATGAAGGACAACAAGCTGACGCCGCGTATCACTGAAACGGCCAAGGCGCTCTGGTATATCTATCTAGGTCTGACAATCAGTTGTGCGCTTGCCTACTGGGTTGCGGGTATGGAATTGTTCGATGCTATTGCACACAGTTTCTCGACAGTGGCTATCGGTGGATTCTCTACTCACGATCTGAGTATCGGCTATTACCATAGCCCAACCATCGAAATCGTAGCGGTGGTATTTATGCTGCTTGCCGGCGTCAACTTTTCCCTGCATTTTGTTGCCTGGCGTTCGATGAATCCCTTGGTCTACTTCCGTGATTCCGAGTTTAAGGTGTATGGCACCGTGTTGGCGCTGGCGGCGGCCATCACTGTGTCATACCTGTATTTCAGTAACACGTTTGAAAACTTTGGTGACGCCTTGCATCACGGCATTTTTCAGGCGGTTTCGATTGGTACAACGACTGGATTTACCACCGCAGCCTATTTTTACTGGCCGGGCTTTCTGCCGGTGATGCTGCTGTTCACCAGTTTCATCGGTGGCTGCGCTGGTTCCACCGGTGGCGGTATGAAGGTCATACGTTTCCTCCTGTTATTCAAACAGGGCATGCGGGAAATTACACGTCTGGTGCATCCCAATGCACAGATTCCGGTTAAAGTGGGGAACAAAGCCATGCCGGAGCGGGTAATCGAGGCAGTCTGGGGTTTTTTCGCAACATATGTGGGTTGTTTTACCATCATGCTGCTGGTGCTGCTGGCGACCGGCCTGGACCAGGTGACAGCCTTTTCTGCGGTGGCCGCCTGTCTTAATAATCTGGGCCCGGGGCTGGGAGAGGTCGGATTCCATTATGGCGACATCAATTCCACCGCCAAATGGGTGTTGTGCCTGGCGATGATACTGGGTCGCCTGGAGATCTTTACCTTGCTGGTCTTGCTTTCACCGGCGTTCTGGAGGCGTTGATGCCTGATAGTTAAAAAGGCAGGCAGCAGGCCGACACACTCAAACAGCTATACTATGTCAGGGCTACTAACGGAGACGCCACTATGGCCGAAGTAAAAACCATCTCACCCAAGGAAGCCTGGCAGATCATGCAGGATGATCCGCGAGCTGTCATGGTTGATGTTCGTTCGGATATGGAATTTTTATTTGTCGGACACCCGGCTGGTGCGATTCACGTACCCTGGATTGATTATCCGGACTGGAAAATAAATCCTGATTTTGTCACCGAAGTGCGTAAGCTGGTTCTGGGTGGTATTTGCCGCGAGAATGTGAATTCGGGGGCGCCGGTACTGCTTATTTGCCGCAGTGGGAAGCGCTCTTTGGAAGCAGGTATCCTTCTGATTAATGAGGGATTTTGCGATGTCTATAATGTGGAAGACGGGTTTGAGGGGGAGCTGGATGAACACCACCACCGCGGTACACTGGGCGGTTGGAGAGCCGAGGACCTGCCGTGGGAACAGTGCTGATTGAGTCACGCAGCCAACCCGAATTTGATGCCAAATGTTTGACCCTGTGAATAAGCGTTAATATAATCACATGCTAGGCAATGTCCCCCCTGCCATTTTGTCCAGCCTTCCGTTCGTGACCTCGGGGCAGTGGCGTTAAATTCTTTGGGGTACGGATGTGTCCGAGAGTCAACGACACACCCTGATTAATTGTTTTTAAACAACTATCCATGAACTGATGGGTAGGAGGAGAAACGTATGTCGATGACTGCCGAAAGCATGAACGAAGCTCAGATGACTGAGTGGTTGAGTAAAAAACTGGATGAAGTGTTGCCTGCCAAGCTGCAGGAAATTGACGAAGCGCGTACGCCTGCGCTGTCCATTATTGCCACCAAAGGAACCCTTGACTGGGCTTATCCGCCTTTCATTCTGGCCTCCACGGCGTCTGCTTTGGGTTGGGATTCCTCTATTTTCTTCACCTTCTACGGTCTGCTGCTGCTGAAAAAAGAACTTACATCAGATGTCAGTCCGCTTGGTAACCCGGCTATGCCGATGAAGATGCCTTTCGGTCCCAAGTGGTTCCAGGACTATGACTGGCCAATGCCGAACCTGCTCATGGCCGGTGTGCCTGGTTTTGAAAAAGTTGCTACTGGTCTGATGAAAAAGACCTTCAAGAACAAGGGTGTAGCAAGTGTCGATGAACTGCGCGAGCTGTGTATTGAAGCAGAGGTAACGATGTATGCCTGCCAGATGACGGTGGACGTGTTCGGTTTCAGTCATGATGAGTTCATAGACGGTGTCGACTATGTTGGGGCTGCTTCGTTCCTGCCGATGGCCAGAGAATCTGACGTCTGCCTGTTTATCTGACAGCGGAACTTCGGATCAGGAAAAAGGCGTGTCAGGCACGCCTTTTTTATGTCCAGGGATGGAAGGTATGCCGCGAGAGGGCAGGAAGCCCGTAGCGGCGATCAAGAATGGAATGTATGCGAACCCTGTATCCAGCCATTGAGCCCTACGTACGCCACACTATTGAAGTAGAGCAGTTGCATTGCATCTACATTGAGGAGTGTGGGAATCCAGACGGTATACCGGTATTGTTCGTTCACGGTGGCCCGGGCGGCGCTTGTGAGCCTTTTCACCGGCAATTCTTTAATCCTGATTTATATCGAATTATCCTGTTTGACCAGCGCGGTTGCGGTCGTTCCCGGCCTCACGCCGGACTCGAGGGAAATACCACCCAGGCCTTGTTGTCGGACATCGAAACTATCCGCAAGCATTTGCAGGTAGGGCGCTGGCTGGTTTTTGGCGGGTCCTGGGGCTCGACGCTGGGACTGGTGTATGCGGAGACTTTCCCCGAGCGCGTGCTCGGCCTGGTGCTGCGCGGCATTTTTCTGTGCCGCGAGCAGGACATCTCCTGGTTCTATCAGGACGGTGCATCCCGCCTGTTTCCGGATTACTGGCAGGACTTTATTGCGCAGGTGAGACCTGAAAACCGCGACGATCTGGTCAATGCCTATTACGCATTGCTGACCGGGGAAGATGAAGTCAGTCGTCTGGCTGCGGCAAAAGCCTGGTCAATCTGGGAAGGGCGCACCTCCACCCTGCATAGCAAGCCAGCGCTGATCCAGCGTTTCGGTGACAGTCATGTGGCGCTGAGTATGGCGCGCATTGAATGCCACTATTTTGTTCACCAGGCATTTATGCAGCCGAATCAGATTCTCGAGCGGGCAGACCGTCTGCGCGGGATCCCCGGTGTCATTGTGCACGGGCGCTACGATGTTGTGTGCCCGGTGGATCAGGCCTATGCCCTGCACCAGGCCTGGCCGGAATCCCGGTTGTCGATCATTCCCGCTGCCGGTCATTCAACCAGCGATCCGGCTATGGCCGATGCCCTGATCCGGGCAACCGATGGATTTGCCGAACGCCTGGCCTGATGAATCGCTCATCATGATTGCACTGTTACAACGCGTCACACGTGCCTGGGTCGATGTAGAAGATTCGCGTATCGGGGAAATAGGTCAGGGGCTGATGGTACTGATCGGCGTCGAACGCGGTGATGCTGCCGCGCAGGCGGATCGATTGCTCGAACGCCTGCTGACTTACCGGGTATTCGCTGATAATGAAGGACGTATGAACCGCAGCGTGACTGACATCGGCGGTGGCCTGCTGCTGGTGCCGCAATTTACCCTGGCGGCTGATACCCGCAAAGGCAGACGGCCCGGCTTTACTGCGGCTGCCGAGCCTTCGGAAGGTGAAAAGTGGTTCGAATACTTTGCCGGGCAGGCCGCGAAGTGCCATGCAGAGGTGGAAACGGGCAGATTCGGTGCTGATATGCAGGTTGGACTGGTCAACGATGGTCCTGTGACCTTCTGGCTTCAGGTCTCGCCAGCCTGCTAGTGATGGCCTTTGATCTGTTCACAGGGCTTCTGGAAGTAGCAGGTCAACCCGCAGGTGGTCGCTGTCAACAGCCAGAACAGGAAAAACCCGATGCTGTAGACACCCATGCGGCTGAGTTCCGCCTGGCCGGATATCATCAGCAAATCAAACGGATCGAACGCGGTAAAAAACAGCCCGGTAGCGATGCCGGAAGTAATAAAGGATGGCCAGAGTACAGCGATAACGCGCTGGATTACGGGTATTTCAGCCCTGCTCTGCTCCATTGTCGGGTTTATTGCCGCTTTCATGATTGTCTTCGCCCCCAGCGCTGACTTGTCTGATTATCGTGGTTTCCGCCGACCGCTGGCGAACGGTGTTGGGCACCGGTCAGTTTGAAAACACCGCTAATACTATCGGTTTAGGGATGGATAAGTCCAGATCAAATACCGGCCTGTGTCAATTATTGGCGGCCAGACGAGCCTGGAACGGTCCATCGATGGTTATGCGTGAGCGTATTTCCCACGACGCGTCGCCGGCCTGCAGGCGCAGGTACCAGCTGCCAGGTCGCAGCAGGGGCAGATCAGCGGCATAACGTCCATCAGGCGTGCGTAGCAGGGTCAATTCCCGATCCAGTTCGGCACGAGTCGAATGGATAATGTTCAGCACCAGCGCCTGTTCGGTGACAGCCGGCTGGCTGGTCAGGTTCAGGGTCAGCTGTTTTCCGTCGCTGCGCAGCAGGCCCGTCATTCCCATCGTGTCAGCGCTTGCCAGGCGATGTTTTTTCTGGTTAATGGCCAGGCCTTCCTTGTAATAGTCATCCACCACCAGCGCGTTGGGGCTGTTTACGGCGAGTATGAGGGTGATGATGCCGCCGATGACGGCACTGGCCGGCAGCGAGATCAGGAACCAGGGCCAGGCTTGCCGGTACCAGGGGCGGGGTTTTTCAGCAGCAGTCTGTTGCATGTAAGGGCCTGTGAATACTATGGAAACACCAGCGACGGAGACCATTTTTTTGCAGGACAAGGCGCCGGGAGCGCCGTGTACTTGCCGTACATAAGCGAGCGGCAACACAGGCCTGCGGAAAAATGGCCCCGTCCCTTCGGGTTGCGCCCCAAATACGGCCAGCCGGCGTTACTCGTCGTTCATTTAGAGTCACTAAACTTCTCTCCTTGTGCCTCGCCTAAGGCGCCTACTGTTGGTGTCTGGCCGCATTTGGGGCAGCAACGCTGGCGTTTCCATAGTGTTCACAGGCCCTTACCTGGCCATTGCCGGTCCAAGGAAACGTGCTGTTTCGGTACGCCTCAATTCGGCATTGTCATCAGCGGAAATGGTGAATTCAATCTCGTTGGCGGTACGTTCGAGCACAATCGGGTCGACCCGCAGCGACACCGGCAGGCTGAGTACCTCACCGCCTGAAGCTTCGATGACTGGATTTGACAATATCAGTTCCAGCCCCTCCAGGCCGGACACCCCAAGACTGTAGCGGTGGGCCTTCTCGTCCATATTAACGATCTTGAGGGTATAGACATTTTCCACCATGCCATCGGACGTTTCGCGGTACAGGCTGTTGCGGTCTCGAAGGATATCCAGTTCCAGCGGCATGCGCTGGCCGATGGCATAAATCAGCCCGATCGTTAATGCCGCCAGCAGTATTGTGTACATGATGGTTCTTGGACGGACGATATCGGTATGTATGCCGGCCATGGCGTGCTCGGTGCTATAGCGCACCAGGCCTTTTTCGTAGCCCATCTTGTCCATGACCTCGTCACAGACGTCGATGCAGGCCGCACAGCCTATACACTGGTACTGCAGACCGTCTCGAATATCGATACCGGTCGGACACACTTGTACGCACAGCGTACAGTCCACGCAGTCGCCCAGGCCCGCCTGTCGCGGGTCGCTTGCCTTTTTGCGCGAACCGCGTGGCTCGCCCCGTTCTTCATCGTAGGCGATAACCAGGGTGTCCTTGTCGAACATGGCGGCCTGGAAGCGTGCATAGGGGCACATGTAAATGCACACCTGTTCGCGCATCCAGCCGGCATTGCCATAGGTGGCGAAACCGTAAAAGAAAATCCAGAACGTTTCCCAGGGACCCAGATCCCAGTTGACGAATGAGACCGCCAATTCACGGATGGGCGTGAAATAACCGACAAAGGTAAATCCGGTGAACAGCGAAAAGGCAAGCCAGATGAAGTGCTTGGTAGCCTTGACACGGAATTTGGTCGCTGTGATGTCAGACTTGTCGCGCTTGATCTGCTGGTTGCGGCTACCCTCAACCTTGCGTTCTATCCACAGAAATATCTCGGTCCAGACCGTCTGCGGACAGGCATAGCCGCACCACAGCCGCCCGGCCAGCGCGGTGACATAGAACAGCGCCAGGGCGGCAATAATAAGCAACCAGGCAAAATAGAAAAAGTCCTGTGGCCAGAAGGTCAGGCCGAAGATATAGAATTTACGGGCCGGCAGGTCCAGCAGTACCGACTGGTGTCCCTCCCAGGGCAACCAGGCAACGCCGTAAAACAGCCCCAGCAGGACGGCTACCCCCAGCGTACGAAGGCTGGCGAAGATACCGTGGACTTCGCGCGGATAGACCTTCTTGTGCTTGGCGTATGCCTCGTCCTCGCCCGACTCCTGCTGGGGGGGCGGCGCGCTGGCTGGTTCGGCTGTTGCACGATCGCTGGACACGCTCTATTGCCTGCTATTTGTTGGACAGGCTGTAGATATAGGTTGCCAGCAGGTGCGACTTGTCTTCACCCAGGAAGTCACGGTGTGCCGGCATGCGTCCGTTACGGCCGTCGTTGATGGTTTGTCGGATGACGCCGGGGGAACCGCCATACAGCCAGGTGTTGTCGGTCAGGTTCGGTGCACCCAGTGCCGTGTTACCGGTGCCGTCCGCGCCATGGCAGGCGGCACAGTAGGTCGCATAGTGCGTCTGACCGGCGGCAACCTTGTCGGCATCGGCATCACGCCCGCCCAGGCTGAGTACATAGGCGGTGACTTCATCCACCCCCTGTTCGTTCAGCACCGGGCCCCAGGCCGGCATGACGCCGGCACGGCCATCGAGAATACTCAGCTTGATCGCGTCCGCTTCACCACCGTACAGCCAGTCACCGTCACTCAGGCTGGGGAAGCCGGGTCCGCCACCCGCGTCTGAACCGTGGCAGCTGGCGCAGTAGTTCACGAACAGTCGCTGGCCGATCTTCAGAGCATCAGCATCCGCGGCGAGCTGGGGAATGGGTGTGCCGGCGTATTTTGCAAACAGCGGTCCATACTTCTGATCGGCAGCTTCCATATCCCTGGCGTATTCGCCCTGGTGCGTCCACTTCAGATACCCGGTATAGGTGCCCAGGCCCGGGTAGAGAAACAGGTAGACCGCACCAAATATCATGGTGATATAAAACAGCCACAGCCACCAGCGTGGCAGCGGGTTATTATACTCGGCCAGGGTGCCCTCGTCCCAGGTATGTCCGGTTACATCGCCCTGCGCCGCTTCATTGGCTTTGGGTTTGCCGGTCCAGCGGACCAGCCACCAGCAGGCCAGTATATTCCCCACCGTCAGAACGATAATCCACCAGCTCCAGAAATTACTCGTAAAACTGAAATCATTGACCGTCATGTTGACCACCTTTGCTGTTTTGGTCGATGTCATCATCTGCGAACGGCAGGTTCGCAGCTTCGTCAAAAGCACCCTTGCGCTTCTTGCTCCAGGCCCAGATCCATACGCCGATGAAGGCGATCAGCGCCAGGGCGGTAGCGATGCCTCGCCAGGTATTGATATCCACGCTGGCTACCTCCTTGATGAAACGCTAGTGCCGAGGTTCTGTAAATAGGCCACCAGGGCGTCAAGCTCGGTCTTGCCCTCGACGGCAGCCGTGGCGCCGGCGATGTCCGCATCCTCGTACGGCACGCCCAGAATGCGCATGACTTTCAGCTTCTTGGGTGTCAGTTTGCCGTCCAGCACATTGTCTGCCAGCCACGGGAAGTTCGGCATATTGGACTCAGGCACCACATCGCGCGGATTCATCAAATGTACCCGGTGCCAGTCGTCGCTGTAGCGACCGCCGACACGGGCCAGGTCCGGGCCGGTGCGCTTGGAGCCCCACTGGAAGGGGTGGTCGTAGACAAACTCTCCGGCCAGCGAATAATGGCCATAGCGTTCGGTTTCAGCGCGGAACGGACGTATCATCTGTGAATGACACAGGTAACAGCCCTCGCGGATATAGACATCCCGTCCTTCAAGCTGCAGGGCGGTGTAGGGTTTCAAGCCTTCTACCGGCTCCGTGGTGCTTTTCAGGAAGAACAGCGGAACGATTTCAACCAGTCCGCCGACACTGATGACCAGCAGAATCAGCAGTGCCATCAGGCCGATATTTTTCTCAACGATTTCATGACTCACGACAGTTCTCCTTAATCAGGCCGTTTGCGGAACCGGGGCATCGACGGGACGCGCACCGGAGACCGTTTTGACGACGTTGTAGGCCATGACCAGCATGCCGCTCAGGAACAGTGCGCCGCCCAGGAAGCGCACAAAATAGAACGGATACATGGCTTCCAGTGATTCGACGAAGCTGTAGGTCAGGGTGCCGTCCTCGTTGACCGCCCGCCACATCAGCCCCTGCATGACGCCGGAAATCCACATGGCGACGATGTACAGCACTACGCCGATGGTGGCCATCCAGAAGTGCCAATCGATCAGTTTGACGGAGTACATCTGTTCACGACCGAACAGCTTCGGGATGAGGAAGTACACCGAGCCGATGGAGATCATGGCGACCCAGCCGAGCGCACCCGAATGCACGTGACCGATGGTCCAGTCGGTGTAGTGCGAGAGTGCATTAACCGTCTTGATCGACATCATCGGGCCTTCAAAAGTCGACATGCCGTAGAAGGACAGCGACACGATCAGGAACTTCAGGATCGGGTCGGTGCGCAGTTTGTGCCAGGCGCCGGACAGGGTCATGATGCCGTTGATCATACCGCCCCAGGAGGGCGCCAGCAGGATCAGGGAGAACACCATGCCCACCGACTGTGCCCACACCGGTAACGCGGTGTAGTGCAGGTGGTGGGGGCCGGCCCACATGTAGGTGGAAATCAGCGCCCAGAAGTGCACCACCGACAGGCGGTAGGAGTACACCGGGCGGCCCGCCTGCTTGGGCACGAAGTAGTACATCATGCCCAGGAAGCCGGCGGTCAGGAAGAAGCCCACCGCATTATGCCCGTACCACCACTGCACCATGGCGTCGATGGCGCCGGGGTACACAGAGTAGGACTTTGTCAGCGAAACGGGCAGTGCCGCGCTGTTTACCAGGTGCAGTACCGCAATGGTCAGTATAAAGGCGCCATAAAACCAGTTGGCCACATAGATGTGCTTGACGCGGCGTTTCATGATGGTGCCGAAGAACACGATGGCATAAGAGACCCAGACCGCGGTGATCAGCAGGTCGATGGGCCATTCGAGTTCGGCGTATTCTTTACTGGTGGTGATGCCCAGCGGCAGGGTGATGGCGGCCAGAATAATCACTGCTGTCCAGCCCCAGAAGGTAAAGGCCGCCAGACCATCGGAAAACAGTCGTGTCTGGCAGGTGCGCTGCACGACGTAATACGAGGTGGCGATCAGGGCCGAGCCGCCAAAGGCGAAAATCACGGCATTGGTATGCAGCGGACGCAGGCGG
>Ga0316193_10003890_pt1 | contig 10901 bp, 10 predicted proteins | sample MerIslsedime2_MG_FD_207735 | JGI IMG/M metagenome (GOLD analysis project Ga0316193, IMG submission 207735) | Coastal sediment microbial communities from Maine, United States - Merrow Island sediment 2 | ecosystem: Environmental > Aquatic > Marine > Coastal > Sediment | place: USA: Maine... | reverse complement strand
AGTGGCTCGTCGTAGAGGACCCCGATGGGGAAGGGCGGGTGCGAGATGAGAACGGAGAGCTCGTGCCGCTCTTCGAACACGACATCATCACTGGCAGCACGATGGAGGGTACCGTCTCCGAAGATCGTACCTGTCTCGACTGGACATCCGCGAGTGAGGAGCACGTCGCGCAGGTCGGCCATAGCGATCTTGCCCCGGAGGGCATCACCATCGGGGGACCAGACCGACTCTCGTGGAACTCCGCGCACGAAACCGTGAGCTGTACCGAGGATGGACTCGCGGAGCGACAGGGCTCTGGCCGGTTCTACTGCTTCGCCATCGATTGAACCAAGGGCAGCGTCTGCGCACCGTGGATGACCGGTAGCGAGGCCGGCTCGCCCTCTCTCTGCCCGACCCGCCATCCCGCTTGAGAGGCCGCAATCAAGCTTTCTTTCTCTTCCGACGCTTGGGCGCGAACGGCACGAATCTCCTGCGCTTGCCGATACGTGGGCGCCGTCTCCGGTGGCTTCCCGGGCTCTCACAATTACAACGCTGAGGTCCCCAGAATGCGGCTACACTCGCCCGCTATGCGCTCCCACCGAGGATTGCCTTTCTTCGCACTGCTCGCCCTTTGTGGCGCCGCATGTAGCTCGTCGACGGAGAGCGAGCAGAGCAGTGCGGTCGAACTGGTAGGAACTCCGGGTGAGGCTGAGTTCCCCGAACTCGAAGCGGGTGAGGAGCCGGATCTATCGGTGCTCGGAGCGGCCGAGCGCGCCGTGATCGAGCAAGCCGAGGCGCGAGCGGAAGCGCTGCGGACTCGAGCCTTGGAGATTCGCGCACTGGCCGGCACGGAGGTTCGCATTGAGCTCGTGCGTCATGGATTTCCGATCGGTGTCGCGATCGAGCTTCGCAAGTTTCAGTCGAGCGAAGATCTCGAATGGTACTCGCAGATCGCTTCGCGCTACTTCAACTTCGCGGTTCTAGAGAGCGAGGCGAAGTGGAAGGTGACCGGCCCCGAGCCCGGCGTACGCGACTACAGTCAAACCGAGCCCGTGCTCACCTGGGGTGAGGAATGGGACCTCGACATCAAAGGTCATGTACTCGTTTGGGGCAATGGGCCGCCTCTTTCCTCATCGGGCGTACCCGATTGGGTTCTCGAGCGCTTCCCGACTCCCGAGCTGAGCGAGACGGAGCGCGAAGAGCTCAGTGGGCTGCTCGAAGAACACGTTCGCGACTCGGTCGCGCAGTTCTCGGGACGGATTCCGGTTTGGGACATCACCAACGAGACCCTGCAACCGCTCGCCCAATGGTATATCGCTCGGCTCGGCCCCGAGGTGACCATCGAGGCGTTCGGGTGGGCCGACGAAGAGGACCCAGAGGCGACTCTCGTCATGAACGAATGGATCTCCGAGGTGTTCACCGGAATTGGCGGTCCCAGTGCACCGGATATCCGAGATCGCCTGCTCGAGCTTCGCGACGCTGGCGTTCCCGTCGAAGCGATCGGTATTCAAGGTCAGTTCACGCCCGCCACGGCGCACCTCGGGCCGGGGGCCGACGTGTCGAATCGAACGCCTCTCGACGCATATGCGCGAGCCCTCGACACGATTTCGGAAGCTGGAGTGCCGATCCACGTCACTGAGATCAACGTCTTCACCCCAGAGGACCAGGAGGTGCGGGCTGCGCATCTCTCAGGCGCCATGCGCATTTGGTGGGGGCATCCCGGCGTCGCTCAGTTCGGATTCTGGAGCCTCTGGGACGGAGTCTCGGGCAAGAAGGACTACGACGTTGGCCTCTACGATGACGACAAGCAGATCACGCCGATGGGCAAGGCCGTCATGCATCTCCTGAACGATCGATGGCGCACTCGCGCGGTCGAGACGCTTGGCACGGAGGGGCGTCTCAGTCTGCGAGCTGCAGCAGGTGACTACCTCGTTCAATGGACGGTCGACGATCAGAGCTTCTTTGCGGAGTTCACGCTTCCGAGCGGTGAAGAGCCCGTTGTCATGGAGCTGGTAGGCACGAGCGAATGAGGCGCACCGCGACCATGATTGCTGGGTTGGCCGCTGTTCTGGCGATGGGTCGTCCCGTCGCGTCGGCCGAGCCCTTTCTGCTTGGCCCCCCAAGCGAGGCGGGTCCGACCATCGTGCGCGCTTCGTTTGAGTTGCGCGACATCAACGCGATCGACGACGAGGCGGAGACGTTCGAGTTCAGTGGTGTCTTGGAGCTCACTTGGAAAGACGCACGCCAGGCGTTCAATCCGTCGGAAGTGGGTGTCGCGGAAAAAGTCTACCAAGGTAGGTACCAGTTCGAGGAGATAGCGCGCGCCTGGTTTCCGCAGATCGTCTTGGTCAACGAGTCGGGTCTCATGGAAAAGCACGGTGTCATCCTTCGCGTGCAGGCGGATGGAACATCGACGCTGACGGAGAACATCAATGCGGTCGCAGAGGCGCGCCTCAATCTCCGCCGATACCCCTTCGACCGGCAGCGACTCGACGCGGTATTCGAAGTGCTGGGCGCCGACGATACGGAGGTTCTGCTCGAGGCGGACTCAAGCATGGAGGACTCGAGCCACTACGACCTTCACACGCCTCAATGGACGCTCACCGGTCTGAGCTCCTCGATCCTCAAGCGACCCGCCTCTCATGCTGGTCGACCAGGCACGGCTTCTGCGTTCGTCTTGAGCATGGATGTCGAGCGAGAGTCGTTCTTCGTCGTACGGCTCGTGGTGATCCCGCTGGCGCTCATCGTCATGCTCTCCTGGGTCGTGTTCTGGATGGAGCGGTCCGCGTTGGCCGATCGCATCAGCGTCTCGTTCATCGGAATCCTGACCGCAGTGGCCTATCAGATCGTGGTGAGCGACATTCAACCGCACATTTCGTACGTCACGCTCATGCATGGCTTTCTGAACCTCAGCCTCCTCATCATGTGCGCGACCGTGGTGATCAACCTGCTCGTGGGTGCGCTCGATCGGCGGGGCGAATCTGAGCTCGGGGACCTCGTCGATCGTCGGTGCCGCTGGGTCTTTCCGATGAGCTACTTCGGATTGAGCGGAATCATGGTCGTTGTGACTTTCGCGTTCTTTTGATCAGCGATTGGCGTGAGGCAGTTGAGGGTCGTACCCCGAGTTTCATGTTAGGCTCCGGGCCGTTTTGGACTACCTACGACTCATCGTTTTGATCGCGCTCGTGGGCGCGCTCGCTTGCTCCGGCAGTAGCTCTGGCGAGCCATCCCCGAGCGACCCGTTGCCCGCTTTGCAGGCAGTGCCCGACCTTGCGAACGGTGGACGCATCGTCGACGCGACAGGCCGAGAGGTGCTGCTTCGCGGGGTCAATGTGAACTCGCATGTCGAGTACTGGCAGTACGACGAGGAACTCTTCACTGTCTATGCCTTCACGGAAGAAGACGCGGACATGATCGCCTCGATGGGTTGGACGCTCGTTCGACTCTTGCTGAGCTGGTCCCTCGTCGAACCGACACCCGGCGTGTACGACGAGACTTACCTCGATGAGATTGCCGCCTCGGTCGCGATGCTCCGGGAGCGTGGCGTCTACACGCTCATCGACCTGCACCAGGACGCATGGAACGCATCGCTCGCCGCTCCCCCTGACGAGGTCTGCGGCCCGGCATCACGCCCAGCGGGAGGCTGGGACGGCGCTCCCGAATGGGCGACGTTCGATGGCGGCGGCGCGCGCTGTGAGAGCGGCAATCGGGAATTGGTACCTGCCGTACGAGGGGCTTGGCGAGCCTGGCTCAATGACATGGAGGGCCCCGAGGGCGTAGGGATTCGAACCCGCTATGTCGAGATGTTCGCCCATGTCGTCTCGCGCTTCGCCAACGAAGATGCCATCGCCGGATTCGACGTCATGAACGAGCCCAATGTGTTTGGCGCTCCGGAAGACGCAATCCTCTCCTCGTTCTACGAGGACGCGCTTCGCGCGATGCGGAAAGCGGAGGATGAGGTCGGCGCTCCGAGGCGGCTGTTCTTCTTCGAGCCGGGCGTTGCTTGGGCGGAGGCCGGATTGGACGGACCCCCTCCATTCGAACACGATGATCAGGTGGTCTACGCCCCGCACATCTACCAGGAGGGAATTGCGCCGGGCACACTCGAAGAAGGCTTCGCGCGGGCGGCGACAGAAGCGAACGAGCTTTACGAGGGCGCGCCCGTGGTAACCGGCGAGTGGGGGAGCAATCCCAATCGGGCGGCGGACGCGGAGGACGATTACTTCGAGCGCCACCTCGCCGAGCAAGATAGCTACCGCTTTGGGGCGACCATCTGGACCTGGCGTGAGGCCTGCGGCGACCCGCACAAGTACAACGACACCCGGGACGGGCGCGTGCCCATGGTCTACGGTTTCTTCGAGGTGAACTGCGCGACCAACGTCATCGAAGGTGAGCGCAAGGAGCTTGCGGACGTGCTCGGGAAGATGACGGTACGCTTCGCGCCGGGCCCGTTGAGCGAAGTCGACTGGGCGCTAGACGATAGCCGGCTGCAGGCCCGCGGAGACGCGGCCGACGTCGGTAATCGACTCGAAGTGTTCGTGCCGACCCCCGATCCATCGTCAGTGGCGGTCGAGAGCTCCGGCCTCGGCGAGCTAGAGTCTACCCCCTGGTACGGCGGTACACTCTTCCACGCTCTGGCGGAGGGCGGCCCCTGGTCGATTCGCCTGGAGCGCTGACCCGCCTAGTACGGGTATCCGTAGAACCCACCGCGATCCATTGGTGGCGTGTAGAAGACGTCGTTGTAGTAGTTGCCGCCGGCATAGCCGTATCCGACGTACGTCTCGCCGTAGTAGGCACCGCAGCTCGCTGAAGCGAGGCAGGCGAGCGCGAGCGCTAGCAACAGGGCTCGCTCGATTGCTTTCTTCATGGCTGCTCCTTTGCATCGCTCCGAGGCGACCATTTTTGAAGGGCGACGGGCGCGCCCGAGGGGTCGAGGACCACTGCGAGTGTGCCGTTGCGAACGTCAGCCTGAGGCCGGATCACGATCTTTCCCCCGAGGGCCACTGCCCGGTCTGCGAGTGCCTCAGGATCGTCGACTCGGACGTACGGAATCCAGATGGAGCGCACGTCGTCGAACGGATTCTGAATCACGGCGCCGCGCGGGGCGCCCGAGTTCCAAAGAACGTTGTAGTCGCTTCCCGAATCGCGGACGACGGTCTTCACTTCGTATCCGAATGCCTCTGAGTAGAATGATAGAGCACGCTTTGGATCGTTCGCGAGCAGTTCGTGCCAGAGCCATGTGTGAAGGGCGGCTTCGCTGTCCGGTGGGTCACCGTGACTCGGCGCGAGGAGGTGAAGAACGGCGCCGTCCGCATCCTCGACCGTGACGACGCGGCCGATCCCCGAAACGTCGATCGGTGCTTCGAGCTGCTTTCCGCCCGCCGCAGCCACCGCCTTCAACGAGGCGTCGAGGTCATCGACCGAGACCGCACTCAGCCAGTGCGCGCGCTTCGGAACATCTTCCGACTTCGTGGCATCGAGGATGCCGCCGACGTTGCGGCCGCCGTATGAGATGACCGAGTATCGTCCGCCGTCCTTCAGCTCAAACTCCCAGCCGAAGAGCTCGCCATAGAACGCCCGTGCGGCTTCGGCATCGGCGGTGATCAGGTTGTGCCAGACGAATTTGCCTGGAAGTGGCGCCGCGCTCGCGTCCTCGGCGATTGGCGGGAGTGTGGTGCTTGGACTGCTGCACCCCAGCAAGACGCTCATAATGAGCATGACTGGTGCGAGCAGTCTCGCGTTCCTTGAACTTAGCATGGGCCAGCGTACCCGACGGAAGCCATCGCGGCACCCCCCCCGAAGCGGCATTATCGTGTCTGCCGCCACCCAATAAACGCCGGTAGACGAGACCCCGCGAGTGCGGCTAAAACGTCCCCCATGACGGCAATCGCTCGACTGGGCTGGATCTTCTCACTGAGCCTCGCCTTGCTTTGCGCCTCGTGTTCGAGCGAGAGCGCCGGCACGGGGGGCACCGGCGGCAGTGCCGGTGCAGGAGGCGATGGCGGTTCGGCCGGCAACGCTGGTACGGGAGGCATGGATGGCGAAGCAGGCGTCGCCCCCGACGAGCTGGGTGCCTATGCCATTGGGTACACGATGTTCACTCCCGTCGATGCTACTCGCGAAGATCGACCGATCCCCGTGAGTGTCTGGTATCCGGTCGATGCGGCCGACGCGGTCCCTGAGCCGCTCACTGAATACCCCCTGCAGTCTGGCTTCACCCTCGCATCGGAAGTCGCGGTCGACGATCTACCCGCTTCCACAGCGGGACCCTTCCCACTTCTGATTTTCTCTCACGGGTTCGGGGGCATCAACACGCAGTCCACGAAGCTCATGGAGGCGCTCGCCAGTCACGGCTTTGTCGTCGCGTCGGTCGAGCACACCGGCAACACCGCGCTCGACCAAAGCGATCCGACGCCTGCCGAGAACCGCGTCCCCGATGTGTCCTTCGTCATTGATCAGATGCTGGCCCGTGCGGATAGCGACGCGGATCCGCTCTCCAACCGAATCGACGAGTCGAAGATCGGTGTCCTCGGGCACTCCTTCGGCGGCTCAACCGCCATGGGAACTGTGGCGGGATGGGCGGGTGCCGAGCCGGATCCACGAGTCAGCGTCATCGGCGTCATCGCAGGAGGCGTTGGCACCCGAAACTTCAGCGAAGAGGTGCTCGCGACTGTGACAGCACCCGTCATGTTGCTCGTTGGTACGCTCGACCCGAATGCAATGGCGAACCACAGAGAGGCGTTCGGACTCCTGGCCGACGCGGAGGCCGTCTTCAAAGTGGAGATCATGGGCGCGAATCACACTCATTTCGCCAACGTCTGCGACATCGGGAACGCACTCATCGACATCGGTGTCCCGCAGGAGGCATGGCCGCAACTGGGGGCTTCTGCGTTGATCCAGCCGTACAACGACACATGCACGGACGAGGTGTTCCCCATCACCGAGGCGACCCGGCTCCAGAGCCTCTACATGGTCTCGCACTTCAAGCGCTACCTATTGGGCATGACCGAGTACGACGAGTATCTCGATCCCGAATATGCTGCTGCGAACGAAGAAGCGGTGAGCTTCGAGGCTCAGTAGGTCTCGTAACCCTACTTCGCGTCTAGGAAGTTGACCTTCCAGGGACCGACGCCCGTGATCTGCAAAGTCACGGGGTCGTCGCCGAGCACGAAGTGGTGCGCGTCTTTGGCATTCACGTAGTAGTCACCGGGTCCAAACCAGCTCACCTTGTCGCGGTCGATCACCTCGCCGAAGCCCACACCGACCTTGCCTTCGAGGATGGTCACCCGCTCATTGTTGGGGTGCCAATGGGGTTTCAACTCAAACGGGCTCGTCGTTCGAATGCGCACGGTGAAGAGCATCTTCTCGCGAGGGCTTCCTTCGAGGACCGCCATCTCACACCCTGCAGGAAGCGAAGGAGGACAGGGCCTCCAGCTGATCTCTTCCGCTCGCGCGACGAGCTGCTGCTCGCCGCCGCCCAGCTCAGCTTCCTTCACGCCCGGCACTTCCGGGCACGTCGACGCCGGCGAAGACGAAGCACACCCACCAACAAGCCCCATCACCAAGACCCCAAACCCAAATCGCATCACCCCAATCGGTACCCCATCTCGCCCCCGCTCCGCAAGGGGACACGCAGCCCCCCTACGACCCCAGCGTTTCCAAGCACTTACGAGCCGCAACGCGCACTTTCCCAAACTCGAGGCGCATCTGGCCTGTCCATCGATTGTTTTGGCCCTTCGACCCTCTTTGGCACCATGGACTCATGAGTAGCCAACTCGGTCTGTCCAGGGTGCTGTGGGCCGCGCTCTTCGCGTCGACGCTGCTGTACATCGTCGTGCTCGAACTCACCGCGCTTGACTCCGCAGGCGATTGGCGGAGCCTCGCGCCCATGTTCGCCTTCGCGGCGGTCGGGACCGCCGGAGCAAGCCTCATCGCGCCCAGACTCGTTCGACGCATGCCGTCTGATCAGAGCAAGTCATCGAGTCAAAGCCCCTACCTCGTGGCGCTCATTCTCTCACTCGCGCTCGCCGAGAGCGTTGCGATCCTCGGACTGGTCCTTGGCTTTCTGAGTGCGCCGCCGTCGGTGGTCATGCCGTTCTTCGTCGTCACCTGGGTACTCATGATCGCCCGCTTCCCGACTCAGCAGAGGCTCGACGCGTTCAACAGCGCCTGAAGGAACACCCCAATGGCGCGACCGCGTCCCACTTGCTAGCCGCATGACGACGTACCGTGGCGCACCTTCCTATGGGCTCGAGGCTTCTCCGCCGGTGCCCGCTGCGCCTCCAGAACCGCTCATGCCGCCAGCGCCGCCGTTGCCGCCGCTCCCCGAAGTGTCGCACATGCAATTGCACGCATCGCCCCTACAGGCGATCACCAACGGAAGTTCCGGCGCGCACTCGTCCGCGCAAGCACTCGCGCACGCATCGACAACTTCACACGCTACGGCATCGGTGCCGCAACCCGCTGCGATAGAAGCAAAGCTGCACATGGCTACGAAGACGAATGAGTAGACTCGCATGTCGTGACCGTAGCCCGTTTGCAGCAGGCCGAGCAAGCGGTCACTTCGTTCGGCAGTGATGGCCTTCGTTGGACCTCGGGAACACGCGCCCACAATCGCGCCCCACGTAATTCATTGGCGCCACCACCGACAGCATTCGACTTCCCGTCGTCGAAGGCTTCTTCACTCAGGCGTTCGTGACCTGTGACCCTGCCGAGGCTCCCTGAGTCTCAGCCGGTTCCACGTCGAAGAACTCGGCGACGAACTCCGTCGCGGGGTGAGTCCGAAGTTCGCGCACCGAGCCTTGCTGAGTGACCTTTCCCCCTTCGATCACGACCACGTTCGCTCCAAGCGCCTCCACATCCCTGATATCGTGCGTAACCACGAGCGCCGGTCGCCCACGCGCCGCCAGGTGTTCCACGAGGAAGCGCCGAAGCCTACGCCGCGAGCTTGGGTCGAGGGTTGCCAAGGGCTCGTCGAGTAGAAGTAGCTCAGGCTCCACGATGAGCGCTCTAGCGAGTGCGACCCGTTGCTGCTCGCCTCCGGATAAGCGCTTCGGGAGCCGCTCGGCAAGATGGGCGCAGTCGAGCTCCGCGAGTAGCGCATGCGCCATCTCGTTTCGTACTTGGGGTGGCTTGCGACCCGGGCCGACAGACAAGCCGAAAGCGACGTTGTCAATCACGCGCAGATGAGGAAAGAGGCCGAAGCCCTGAGGCACGTAGCCTACGCGCCGTTCTTCGGGCGGTATGTTCACCCCTTCCGTCGAATCGAACACCGTGTCCTTGCCTATCGTGATCCGCCCCGAAACCGGTCGATAGGCGCCCGCGATCATCCGTAGCAGCGTGGTCTTGCCAGCGCCGTTCGGGCCAACGACGACAGTGGGGCCCATATTGCCTTCGAGCGCCACTCGGAGCTCGAGGGCGCCAACTCGTGCGCGGAGCTGGACCGACCAACTCATCGATCGTGGCCCTCCGAGTCCATTGCGTCCCGTCCGAGCACTACGGAAGCGAACACCCTCGGCCCAAGGCGGATGGCGAAGAGTAAGGCCACCGCGATCACCGTGAGCAGGAGCGAGATCGCCAAAGCTGCCCGGACGTCCGATTCGAGAGCCATGTAAATGGCGAGCGGCATCGTCTGCGTGGTTCCCGACAGGTTCCCTGCGAACAAGAGGGTGGCCCCAAACTCGCCGATTGCGCGAGCGTAGGCCAGCGCCGCTCCGCCCAAGAGACCCGTTGCTGCGACCGGCACCGCGACACGAAAGAAAGCGCTGGCAGGCGAGGCTCCAAGAGTCCGAGCTACCAGAACCAGATCGATGTCCACCCGGCGAAACGCAATGGCCGCGGAGGCCACATAGAACGGAGCAGAGACCACTACCTGGGTCAGAACCACAGCCGTCGTCGTGAACGGCACTTGCAGATCGAGCGATGCGAGCAGCGGCCCGATGAGGCCACTTCGACCGAACGCCTGGAGCAGCGCAACGCCGAGAACTGCCGGTGGAATCACGATTGGGAGCACAACCACGATCTCGACGACACGCGTCAACTGACGCGGACCAACGGCCAGCCACCATCCGAGCGGAGTGCCCGCGACGACCACGATGAGAAGACTCAGCAGGGTCGTGCGTCCGCTGAGCGCAAGCGCCGGCGCGAAAAGTGGATGTCGGACCCCCGCGGCAAGGTCGGCCGGTGAAGACGAAAGCGCCAGCGCGACAAGAGGCACCACGATCGCGGCGAGAAGGAGCAGCCCAAGGCCCCAGCCAAGAACTCGCGCGAGAAGGAGACTGGAATGCCGACTCATGGTGTGGCGAACCCATGTCGAGCGAGAATCGTCCGCCCCGCTGGTGAGTCGATGAACTGCATCCAACGCTTCGCGAGCCCTGTGGGCTCCGAACCGACAAGCCCAATCTGATATCCCGCCCGCACGTTCAAGGAGGCAGGGATCTCGATGGTCTGCACCCGATCCGTGGCATCCGTCCGGTACACGATCGCCGCGTCGGCTTCGCCCAGTTCAACCTTCGCGCGGACGAGGCGTACGTTGGTCTCCTCTGACACCACGCGCTTTCGCGCAGACGAAGAGAAGGCTGGGCCGAACGCATGCTCTGCACGTTGGAGAAGTTCGCGGGTGTACTGCCCTATCGGAACTGCGGGCGCCCCGACCACGAGTCGTCGTGCCCGGGGTAGATCCTCGAACTTTCGAATCGACGCCGGGTTGTCTTTCGGCACGATCAGCACGAGCTCGTTGTACGCGAAGATCTTTGGGTGCGCGATGGCGCCGCTCGATGCCAATGCCGTCATGTGGTCGCCATTCGCTGAGGCAAATACATCAGCCTGCGCGCCCTGCTCGATCTGCAGCCGGAGGGATTGACTACCCGCGAAGGCGAACTTCGGCGGCAGGCAACGTTCCGTTCGCGAAAACTCTTCTCCAA
>Ga0316193_10003889_pt1 | contig 10901 bp, 10 predicted proteins | sample MerIslsedime2_MG_FD_207735 | JGI IMG/M metagenome (GOLD analysis project Ga0316193, IMG submission 207735) | Coastal sediment microbial communities from Maine, United States - Merrow Island sediment 2 | ecosystem: Environmental > Aquatic > Marine > Coastal > Sediment | place: USA: Maine... | reverse complement strand
AATTGATTTGAGCTATATTTCACAGTAAACATCAGGTCCTTGGTATCATAATTTATAGTCTACCTTAATTATTAGATTTTTGTTAGTGGTCTGCTAGAATTGTGTCAACACCTGCAATTAGGCCCCATCCATCTTTTGTATAAAATTGGTTCTCTCGCCATAATTACAACAGCCTAACAAAACCCTAACAAAATAATCATACGAAACTAACAACCAGTTTCTAATATCTGATTGTTTCTGATTGGAACCATCAAAACGAGTCGATAAAGAAATTTAAAATTAGCACAGCGTAACTATTATGACACCTGCAACATTGTTCATCGTTCTTCTGACACTCTGCGGATTTGCCTATTATGTCGGCCGCCGCCGAGCAGTTGCCGTTGCCGGCGATGCATCTCAAATTATAAATCTCCATTCCCGCCCGACATATTACGGTGCTATAGTGGCACTATGGTGCGGCATTCCGGCCCTCATCTTATTCGTTCTGTGGCTGGCGTTTGAATCCAGTATTATTACTCAGATTGTGATTTCGGATCTGCCCGAAAATATCCGCAGCCAAACGGCTGCGGAACTAAATCTTTTTGTTAATCAGATAAGAAACATAGTGATTGGTAACATAGTATCCGGTAAGATAACTCCTGCGATGCAGGCCGCTGCCGACCATTATCACAGTCTCCAGGCAACCAGCAAGGCAGCGCTGGCAGTTGTTGTGATCTCCATGGCGATGCTCGGTCTTTTAGTTGTACGTACCAAAATTTCGCCCACCTTGCGAGCGCGAAATGCAGTCGAGAAGGTCATCCTATATATTCTGATTGCCTGCTCCACCATTGCGATTTTTACCACAATCGGTATTGTCCTGTCTGTTTTGTATGAAGCCATTCGTTTTTTTAAGGTAATCCCAATTACCGAGTTTCTTTTCGGGCTCCAATGGAGCCCCCAGATGGCAATTCGAGCCGACCAGGTCGGATCCTCGGGAGCGTTTGGGGCTGTTCCGGTTTTTTTGGGCACCGCCTTGATTTCGGCTATCGCTATGTTGGTGGCAGTACCTATCGGGCTGATGTCGGCCATTTATCTGTCCGAATATGCAAACAAAAAATTTCGTGCTATCGCCAAGCCACTGATTGAAATTCTGGCGGGCATTCCGACGGTTGTTTATGGTTTTTTTGCCGCTCTTACCGTTGCGCCTTTTATCAGGGAAACGGGGGGCGTTCTGGGGCTGGATGTTTCTTCTGAAAGCGCTCTCGCAGCGGGTTTGGTGATGGGAATAATGATCATCCCCTTCGTATCATCGTTATCAGATGATTTTATCAATGCGGTCCCTCAGTCCTTAAGGGATGGTGCCTACAGTCTGGGAGCCACCCGGTCGGAGACCATTAAGCAGGTGGTGTTGCCGGCGGCATTGCCGGGTATTGTCGGTGGTGTTTTGCTGGCGGTGTCCCGAGCAATCGGTGAGACAATGATTGTGGTAATGGCAGCCGGTCTGGCAGCTAAGTTAACGCTCAACCCGTTGGAAACCGTAACCACTGTGACCGTCCAAATAGTAACCTTGCTGGTGGGCGATCAGGAATTTGACAGTCCTAAAACCCTGGCGGCCTTTGCCCTTGGATTATTGCTGTTTGTCGTTACCCTTATCTTGAATGTCATCGCTCTGTATGTGGTTCGTAAATACCGGGAGCAGTATGAATAATCCAGAAATTAAGTCTAATAATAACAAAAAGCGTCCAGAAAGAACCCTGGATATCGTTAATCGCGGGCTTGCCAGACGCTACCGGGCCGAAAAAAGATTTCGCTTTTATGGGTTGATGGCGATTGTTGCCAGTTTATTGTTTCTTTCCTTTCTATTTATCAGCATTACCGGAAATGGATACGGTGCATTTCAGCAAACCTATATTCAATTGAATGTGTTTTTTGATCCCGATCACCTCCAACAGGACTCCCTGGCAACTGCTGATTATCAGGGTCTGGTAAAGAAATCCCTACGCGCCATGTTTCCCGAGGTCAAATCTCGCAGGGATAAACGGATGCTCTATGGCCTGGTCAGCAAAGGCGCCTCTTTTCAATTGAGAGCGCTGGCCCTGAAAAATCCGGGCATTATTGGACAAACACAATCTTTCTGGGTCCCGGCCGATGATGATGTCGACATGCTTATCAAGGGGCACTCCAGTCGTAAAGTCCCTGAGGATGAACGCCGGCTGAAAGACAAACAGCTGGCCTGGATTGATCAGCTGTCCGCAGCAGGAAATATTAAAAAGAAATTCAATAAAACGTTTTTTACGGGCGGCGATTCGCGTGAGCCTGAATTGGCTGGTATCTGGGGCGCGGTGGTCGGCTCATTTCTCACCCTGGTGGTAACTTTGATTTTATCCTTTCCAATTGGCGTTGCCGCTGCCGTCTATCTGGAAGAATTTGCACCCAAGAATCGATGGACAGATTTAATTGAGGTCAATATCAACAATCTAGCTGCCGTCCCCTCCATTGTATTCGGATTGCTGGGTCTGGCAGTGTTTCTTAATTTTTTTGGTCTGCCGCGGTCAGCCCCGCTGGTCGGTGGTCTCGTGTTGGCGCTGATGACGCTGCCGGTCATTATTATTGCCAGTCGGTCCGCGCTGAAATCGGTGCCGCCTTCTATTCGAGAAGCGGCACTGGGGATAGGGGCCTCAAAAATGCAGATGGTTGCCCACCATGTGCTGCCGCTGGCATTGCCCGGCATGTTGACGGGGACCATTATCGGGATGGCGCGGGCGTTGGGTGAAACCGCACCGTTGCTGATGATCGGCATGGTTGCCTTCATCGTTGATATTCCCGGAGGCTTTACCGATCCGGCCACCGCGCTTCCGGTGCAGATATTTCTGTGGGCCGATAGTCCGGAAAGGGCTTTTGTGGAGCGAACATCTGCCGCCATCTTGGCCCTGCTGGCTTTTTTAATCACCATGAATGCCGCCGCCGTTATATTGCGCAAAAAGTTTGAAAAACGTTGGTGAGATTCGATTGCAGGACCATTTTCTACAAAATTGAATAATTTGCTTACACATAAAAAATCAACATTTTCCTAATATTTATTTAACATTACATAACTAAATATTGATTAACAGCTCAGAGTAAATGAGCTCAATTTATTTTGTTCACAATTAAGGAGGTTTGACAGTATGAGAAAATTAGTTTTATTCCTGATTGTCGTTTTATTGGTTGTGTTTTCATCCGGCATGGCCGGCGCGAATTCCAGCCGCGATTACATTAGTGTTGTTGGTTCTTCCACGGTCTATCCTTTTGCAACAGTTGTTGCCGAGCAATTTGGAAAAACCACCAAGTTTAAAACCCCAAAAATTGAATCCACCGGGTCCGGTGGCGGACTGAAACTTTTTTGTGCCGGTGTCGGCGTCGAGCATCCCGACATTACCAATGCTTCCCGCCGGATCAAACAGTCGGAGTATGAGCGCTGTGTCGCTAATGGCGTCAAAGAAATTGTCGAGGTAAAAATTGGCTATGACGGCATTGTAATGGCCGGATCTAAGAAAGCCGCACCCCTAAAACTGACCCGCAAGGATATCTTTCTGGCACTGGCTAAGGAAGTCCCGGATCCGAGTGGTGGGGAAAAACTAATTCCCAATCCTTACAAAACCTGGAAAGATGTCAACCCGGCGTTGCCAGCCAAAAACATTGAAGTACTGGGACCACCGCCAACCTCCGGAACCCGCGATGCATTTGTTGAACTGGCCATGGAAGGCGGTGCCAAAAAGTTTGGTTGGATCAACGCTTTAAAAAAGACAAACAAAAAACAATACAAAGCGATTGCTCACACCATCCGTGAGGACGGCGCCTATGTTGAAGCCGGTGAAAACGACAACCTGATTGTCCAGAAGCTGGAAGCCAATCCCAATGCACTGGGCATATTCGGATTTAGTTTTTTAGACCAGAATATGGATAAAATTCAAGGATCCTATGTTGACGGCGTCCAACCAGAGTTTGAAGCCATTGCAGCAGGTGAATATCCGGTCTCCCGACCGCTATTCTTTTACGTGAAAAAAGCCCATGTCGGGGTCATTCCGGGTATCCAGGAATACCTGGAAGAGTTCACCAGCGAGAAGACCTGGGGCGAGGAAGGGTATTTGACCGAAAAAGGTATGATACCCATGCCGGATGAAGAGCGGCAGAAATTTCGCGCTGCTATTGAAAATTTGCAGATACTGACGTCGCTTAAGTAAGGAGTGTCATGATATCACTGCCGGAAATGAATGAAACGGGCATGGCGGGAACCGTACCGGGAAAAATCAAGCAACCCATAATTGCCAAAGGTGAAGGCCGGATTCTTTATGATCGTGACCATCGCCAGACGGTCGGTGAGGTTGCCGTTGAAGATCCACGAATGACCTGCCGCAATGTAAATGTGTACTACGGTGCTAAACAGGCCATCAAGGATGTCTCCCTGGACATCGCCAACAACGAGGTCATTGCCATGATCGGTCCTTCGGGCTGCGGTAAATCAACCTTCATTCGTTGCTTGAACCGTATGAATGATACCATCGAAGGCTGTCGGATGACAGGCGATATTGCCCTCGATGGTGTCAATATCTATGATAAAAAGATTGATGTGGTACCCCTGCGGGCTCAGGTCGGCATGGTGTTTCAAAAGCCGAATCCTTTTCCCAAGTCCATTTATGAAAATGTTGCCTATGGACCCAAAATTCACGGCTTGGCGGCCAACAAGGCAGAATTGGATGAAATCGTCGAAACATCGCTCAAAAAGGCGGGGCTTTGGGAGGAGGTCAAGGATTGGCTGGATCAACCCGGCACAAGTCTTTCGGGTGGACAGCAACAGCGGCTGTGTATTGCCCGTACCATCGCCGTTAATCCCGAAGTCATTTTAATGGATGAGCCCTGTTCCGCCCTGGACCCGATTGCTACGGCTGTCATTGAAGATTTAATTGATGAGTTGCGCGAGCAATATTCAATCGTTATTGTCACTCACTCCATGCAACAGGCATCACGTGTTTCTCAACGTACGGCCTACTTCCATTTGGGTGACCTCATCGAGGTCGGACCCACCGCCCAGATATTTACCAACCCCCACCATCAACTGACCGAGGATTATATTACCGGTCGTTTCGGCTAAAAATGCTTTTCGCCATCCGGTTTCGACTGTGTTGTAAGCTCCTATAAGCTCGTTTCTGGAGTTTTACTCTAAATAATTGGATGATTTTAAATTAAGGTTTTGGAAGGAAGATTGAAAAAATACTTCCCTTTCCCAGATCGCTTTCCACTGTTACATGACCACCGTGCGCCTGGACGATGTGTTTGACAATGGCCAGGCCCAGGCCGGTGCCTCCCAATTTGCGACTGCGGGCCTTATCGACCCGATAGAATCGTTCAAATAATCGCGGCAGGTGCTTTTGGGCAATTCCGCTCCCTTGATCTTTGACGCTGATAATAACTTCGGAATCATCCCAGTTAGCATTCACGTTAATAATGCTGCCCGTATCACTGTACTTAATGGCATTGTCCAGCAGATTGACAATGGCCTGCTCGAGAAGGGTTGGGTCAAAGTGAGCGGTGATACTCTGGTCGCTGTTAAAACGAATATCGATATTTTTTTCTTCGGCTTTGGATTGGCATATCTGAAAAGCAGATTGAAAAACATCCTTTATGTATCCAGTTTCGAGTTGAATGGCGTTACCCCCATCTTCTTGCTCAATTCTTGAAAGTGAAAGCAGGTCTTCGATGATTGAGCTTAAGCGGTCCACATGTTTATTAACGATGCCCAAAAAGCGGTCGGTTTCAACCGGTGATTCAACGTTTCCCTGATGCAGGGTTTCCACAAACCCTTTTATGGCTGTCAGGGGGGTTTTTATTTCATGGGAGACATTAGAAACGAAGTCTTTGCGCATGTTTTCTAAACGTCGCAACTGGGTGACATCGTTAATGACGACCAGAGTACCGATAAGTTCCCTGCCGGCATCCAGCAACGGAGAGCTCTTTAGATTCAATGTCCTTTCACCGTTTTGGTATAAAACGATATCATCTTCGGCCGGCTCTTTGATGGAAATAGCCTTGTGGATAAACTGCTGTAACGGCAGGTTGCGGACAACTTCACCAATATCCTGCCCCTGGCATCTGTCTGGATCGCACTCAAACAATTCAGATGCAGCCTGATTCATAGATATGATCCGATCTCTGTTATCAACCGCAACAACGCCTTCTATCATGCTGGAAAGCACGGTTTCTAGTTCATTCCGTTGGTTGATAATGGTTTTGATGCGATTATCCAGCTGAGAGGCCATTTGATTGAGTGCTTCAGCCAGGCCAGCCATTTCTTCAGAGTCAGGTGCAGTTAACCGATGATTGAATTTGCCGTTGGCGAAGTGATCAGCACTTTTTTTCATAGCTACGATAGGACGTGTAATGCGGCGGGAAATCAACAAACTAATACCGGTGGCAAACATGGCAATCAGGAAGCCGCCTAGAGCAATTTTAAGTTGGATCGACCGAAGCTCCTTATCAATCGATGTTATAGGTATCGACGCTCGAATCACTGCCCGAATCTTACCATTTTTCTTTAGAGGCCTCGCCACATACATCATATGCTGCAGCAAGGTGTCACTGTATCTTATGGAAGATCCGGTATCACCGCTCAACGCTTTGGCAATTTCCGGCCGTTTGGCATGGTTGTCCATCAGACGCGGTGTTTCCTGGGAGTCCCCAATAACCTTTCCGGAGGGCAGTATAATCGTAAAGCGGGTTGCAGACTGGCCGCCGATAGCCTTGCATATCGAATCAACTGTCGGCGGATCCAGAGGGGCAATATGAGCGATGACTTGCTTTTCCAATAGAATTGCTCTGACATTTAGATCATCTGCGGTCTGGTCTAAAAAAAAATTCCGCATCGCATTTGATGCGTACCAGCTGACAGCCAGAAGAGAAAGGAGGGTAATCAACAGGAAAGAAGGGAAAATCTGCCATATCAATCGTTTTCTTTTCTTCATGGATTCTCCCGAAATCGATATCCGACGCCCCTGACGGTTTCAATGTATTTCCCGCAAGATCCCAGTTTTTTGCGCAAACCTACGATTTGTACATCGACACTGCGATCGGTAACTGGGTAATCACCACCGCGCACGGCATCCACGATTTGGCCGCGGGTAAATACCCAGCCCGGTCTCCTGGCCAGAATATAAAGAACCTGAAATTCGGTAAACGTTAAATCAACCGGATTGTCATTGGCCAAGACACTGCGTCTTCCGGGATGAATTTCGAGATTATTAATGTGAATCACAGCGACATGGTCATCCGGCGTGATGGTCTTACGGCGCAGGGCGGTTCGCACCCGAGCAATTAGCACCTTAGGACTGAAAGGCTTGGTGATGTAATCATCCGCACCCAGCTCAAGACCTGTGACAATATCGGCTTCTTCGCCTTTTGCCGAAAGCATCACAATGGGAATCTGCTCTGTCGCCCGGTTGCTTTTTAATTTTTTTGTCACTTCCAAACCGTCAATTCCTGGTAACATGAGATCCAACACAATTAGATCGAATGCTTCGACCCTTGCTTTTTTTAGAGCATCTTCACCAGTTATAGCGCCGGAAACATGATATCCCTCCTTCGCCAGATTGTATCTGACTAGCTCTAAAATATCTTCTTCGTCATCGACGACTAAAATTCGTTCTTTTGACATGGTTTCTGGCTCACACTATTAACATTGTGATGGGTTTTTGGCAAAAAACAACTTATATGACCTTTTAATTTTGCTTTAGGAAATCTCCGGCAACATGCGTTATTTACATTTTAATCATGTTTCCGGTGGGAGGAAACTATTTCTTTGTTGTTATCATGAAGTTAGAAAAATGTTAATTAAATGTTAGAAATAATTTAAAACACCAAAATGCGTCAAATGATCCCCCGGCAGTCTATATCCTAAGTGATCGAGGAGCATTACTGCATAATGGATCAGCTAATAGAACAAAAATTAGCTTGCCTAAAATTGTGACATCCGTGCCTAAGGTTATAATTACCAAAAACTGCAGATTGCATAACCAATTATTCGCTTGTAATGATTTTTGCGGCCAGAGCGCGACCACAATATATTGTGGTCCTGCTTACAAATTCTAAAATGAAAGATATGTTTACATATCACAATAAATGCAAAACGATCAAAATTGCTGTTCAGATAGCCAATTTAAAGAAAAAGCGAACGGTTGCTATCTGCTATAAATCTTAGCATTTGACATCACCTAAATTTCTATGATATCCATTTGAAATCTTACATTTTCAGTAAGTTACGATACTGGCAAAAAATGTGAAACAGGAGAACCCGTAAAATTATGGGAAAATTTAGAGGATATCATTAATTTTAGCCGAAGTTAACATAACTCAATGTATCACGACTCGAATTTTCTTGACATTTCATGGTGTCCCATAAAATACGAACCAAAACTTATTGCTCTCCTGGAGTTCAATCTTACACGCATTTGTTAGTTCTATTATACTCACGCCAGCGTTCCTATTAATTGTTGAATCGGTTCTCAACTTCTAAATTCTTCTGTCGCTAATAATAGATATTGGTTTCCATTTAATTTTTACCTAAAAATCAGGTAATATCTCAATGGAGAATCCCCTCAAATTATATCTATCAAGCCTTAACGAGACTTTAACCTGTCCGTTGAGGCACTACTAACCGATTACGGCACGAAGTCAAATAAATGCTCTAAAAAAGATACCCCATCAGTAATTGAAGCTCATGTCACAAAAGGAGGGTTTAAAGATGCATGAATTGATAGAAAATCTACCGGGCAATATGGAAGCTCCTGGAACTAAGATACGTGCTTTGAAGGGTTGGGGCGGTATGGTATGTTCGCTGTTTATGCTGAATTACCAGCGGGCACGGACTTCACCCCTCTATTGCAAGGATTACCTAATGACCTATGCCATTGTCCTCATTGGGGGTATGTTTTGAAAGGAAGTGTCAATCTTCGCTATTTTGACGGCTCGGAAGAAGTCATAAAAGCTGGTGAAGTCTATTATGCGCCGTCCGGGCATACAGGTTGGACTGAAGAGGAAACCGCCTTCATAGAATTTTGTCCTGAAAAGGAATATGAAGAAGTCTCTGAACACATTACAAAAGTGATGAGTGAGATGGCTTAGGCAAACCTGACTTATAAAGATGATCGTGCTAACCTATTGCACCGGGTACTTTCCAAAATTGCAGGTTGATTAAGGGTACGTATGAATTACCCAAATAGGTATCAGCAATATTATCATCAATTTTATCGTCGATTTTTCTTCGGATAAAGAAAGTAGAATCAGCAATGGCGTTGCCTTTCTTGCGCACCTATTATATGCATAGATCTCCAACTATTTGTTAAAAAATTTTGACTTATAAAACCTCTGATATCACCAATCGCGATTCATCGATACCAGGAGGTGATATCAAGCCGACAAGTTGACACCATGCAAAACTTTAGGACATACGAAAAAAATCAACCATCACAACTAACGAAAGGGGGAAAACCATGTCTGAAGATCTAAAAGCAATCATTAAACGTTCGGTAGAAGCTTGGAACAACGGAGACTTAACCATTGTGGATGAGATATACGCGAAAGATTTTGTTAATCATAACCCTTTAGATCCAAGCCTATCTGATTTCGATAGCTACAAGAATTATATCACTGAATCCCGAAAAGCGATGCCAGACATCCACGTCGAAATTAAGGATATGATAGCCGAGGACGATAAAGCGGTATGCCGTTGGGTGTGCTCGGGTACAATGACGAAGGAAGCTTTTGGCATTCCAGCAACTGGTAAAAAAGCAACCTGGACTGGAATGACAATAAATCGTTACGAATCGGGAAAGATTGTAGAATCATGGTGGAATGAAGACATATATGGAATGTTACAGCAACTTGGAGTTATCCCTGCTGAGTAAGAAAATGAGTTAAAAAACCTTGTGATGCCAAGCAGATAAAGTAGAAGTTGACACCAATTCAATCGATTTAGTATCGGTTAAAATTAAAGATTGCTGTATAGAGCTTTTTTAAACCCGCCAAACAAAAGGAGGCCACATGAGTAAACCCAACCAATTGGACAAAACCTTTCAAATCATCATGAAGCGCATGATGGAAACCGGTCAGGCGCCTCACTTTACAGAAATTGCATCTGGACTGGACGTGCCGCTGGAGGAGGGACGTAGCGCTTTGCATGAGCTTTTTTCACCCGGATTTCCTGCCTGGTTGTTTCCCAATACCGACTACATCTGCTCGTTTCCACCTTTCAGCAACCTTCCCACCCAATACCGCATTACCATCGACGGTCAACAGAAGTGGTTCGGCCAGTGAGGATTCGAATCGCTGGCGGTCAGCTGGCTATTTCCAGGCAAAACAGTGCAGATCGATGCTCCCTGTCTGGATTGCGGTTCTCCGATCAGGGTGGAAATGAAGGATGGCAAAATCCTGAACGCTGAACCGGAGAGTATCATGGGATATACATCTGTTCCCTTTAAAGATTGGTTCACCGACCTGCCCTATGCCTGAAGTACCATGAATCTCTTCCGGTCGGAAGAGCATGTTCGAAATTGGAGCGGTTTCAAGGCCAATACGGATCCAGGGATCAATAAACTATCTGATGTGGCTGGACTTTTTTCCGGCAACTTTTTTACCAGACGGCTGGACCCTGACTATGCTTCCCGTATACAGGATTATCTGATAGAGTTGATCGGGATCTTAAAAGGGATGGATTCTTTTTGGCATCCGCCCGAGCAATGATTATACTTTAAATCCTGTCTAAATTTATACAGTTTCATACGAGCGCTGCCGCTGGCCAAAAAAACGGCCAGTTTAATCGAAAAAGAAACTTTGGCCTTGTGTTATTAATATGCGTCGCCTATTTAGCCATTGAATAGCAGCGGCAGCAGCTA
>Ga0316193_10003886_pt1 | contig 10905 bp, 9 predicted proteins | sample MerIslsedime2_MG_FD_207735 | JGI IMG/M metagenome (GOLD analysis project Ga0316193, IMG submission 207735) | Coastal sediment microbial communities from Maine, United States - Merrow Island sediment 2 | ecosystem: Environmental > Aquatic > Marine > Coastal > Sediment | place: USA: Maine... | reverse complement strand
AACCTTGCTGGCTGAAAATAAACGTATAGGCATCATTCTTCAGTGAGGATGTCGAAAGATTCTTTGCGACCCCTTCGTCAACCACAACAACGGTTGGACCTACGCCAATTTCCCAACCCTTCGTCGTTTCGAGATAGCGAACGGCCTTATCTGTCATCAGAAATACGGCGTATCCGTAGGTCTGGGCCCCTATTTGCAGACCCCAGGATCCGGTAACGGAGTTGTAATAATCGATGACTTTCGAGCCCTTTATCAATTCGCCTTCGCCATAGCTGCCGCCGAACACGAGGCCAGCCTTTACGATATTCGGGAAGATAAGTACAGCCTTGGCAGTGCGCGAAAGGGTCTCGGCAACAGGTTGGGTTTTATAAAGTGTCTGCAATGCACGCCTGGAATCCATATCTAAATCCTCAGCGGTTGCTGCACTTGCCTGATTTATTACACTCATCGAAACGATCGCTGCCGTCACGAGCATGAGTACGCGGACATGACTTGGTATGTTAAACATCTTAAAGCACCTTTCTGGTTGGAGTATTGTGGGAAACTCGACTGATGGAATAGCCAGTCGAGTGCCCGATGTCGGAGCCGATCTTCCGCCGCGCGCGCTCCTTGCTCAGCACCCGCTTGCAGAAGGGACAGTGTAATGGCAGTCTGGACTAATTATGAAACCCCCGAATCTCAAGCTACAGAATTACTCGCATGATCAAACGCAGTCTGTACGGTGCCGAACATAGCACCGCACTCACCCCAGGCCGAATGTCGGCAATAAGTCCTAGTCTCAAGTATCAGGAATCGTGCACTGCCGTTGCAGTTCTTAAAGGCCATGGAGGTGCAGATTGCCATAGATGACTTGAGGACAGGCTATTGTCTTCGGCCTGTTGCTATCACAGGCCGGGTTGTCTTAATAGCTGGTGCCAAACGACGGGTCAATGGCGTAGGCGGGAGTACGCAGATTGGCGAGTCGACTGCCTTGTGTAACCGGGCCGTCGCTGAAAAGCCTGCGCAGGTAGCGGTTGCCGCCCTGGTTGGAAAAGTTTTTATTGAGCGCCCTGGCCGTTGTGCGGGCATTTCTCGGCAGGCCATTTTTCAGGTAATACTTGCGCAGGAACTTGATCACTGCCCAGTGTTGATCGGTGAGATCCATGCCTTCATCTTGTGACCGAGCCAGGGATTTATTGCGGTTCCATCGCTGGGCCACAAGTTCTATAAAGCGCTGTTCGACTTCAGTGCCGGCCGTCTCGGTTTCATGGGCTTGCAGGTTAAATTGTGTCATTTTTGTGTCCTTGTATGAGGTGTATCAGCAGGTAATCAGTTGTGCGCAGAAGAGCTGAAGCCCTGAAGAAGTGATAGTCAATACCAGTGGGATGGTGGAGTACGTTGAAGCAAGCTGTGCTCGTACTGCGCTGGTTTTATTCGTTGTATCAGCCGGGTTCAACACCCGCTCGGTTTACTGGAAGTTTTAACCGGGATAGTGGTCTGCTGTGCTAATGATTTGAGAACTATTCATGATTAACCTTCCGTGGTTATGTCCACTCTTATCAATCCTGGCAGGGGTGCCTGATAACTGTCTAAAGTATTCCTATATAAATGACTATACGCTCTCTGGGCTTAATAGCTATGAGTATTTTTTTTAGCTGCAATGGCTGTGATTGCATAACCGCTCTGTTTGGGAGCTGAAAAAGACTGCAGGAGTAATCTTCGCCCTGCACATCAATGCCAATAAACGCTGATGTTATAGCGATGCGCGCAAGCGCGACCAGAAAATAGATTATTATTTGTGTTTGTTTGCGTGTATTCGCGGATGTATTACTTTATGAAACAATGCCAAGTGCGTTACTGACCTGAACAGTATTGAAAAACCTGTTCGCCTAAAGGCGAACCACAATACCAGCCCCGTTTTACCGTAAAGCCCTGTCGGCCAACCTCCCGTCATCAAAAGAGTTGATTTGCTTTCCGGATGTAATGAGAGGAGACTAAACAAAGCACCTCGTCTAATACGCAAGTTTCCCTGCCGCACAACATTGACCGAACAGTCGTTATTGATCGTCATACTCCTTGTCTTGCGGACTCCGATCTGCCAACCGCTGTTGTGCAATAAACCTGCTGTAAGCTAGGGAACAGGCACTCAGCTCTGTATGTAATTACCAAGGACAGACCTATGACACAATTTATAAACAACGCCCGGGATTCCGAAACCTCCAGTCAATACGCAAGCATGCGCCGGGCAGAATTGTCTGACCAGCGCTGGAATCGGAACAAATCCGTGGACTTGGCAAAAAGTGAAGGGATTAGCTTAAACGACGAGCACTGGGCCGTGATTGATTATCTGCGCAGTTACTATCTCGAACATGGCCTGCCCAGATTTGCGAGAACAACGGCCAGGGCCCTCAACCGGCAATTCTCAGCCCAGGGCGGAAGCAAGTATCTGCACCGCCTTTTTGCCGGTGGCCCGGTTACACAAGGCAGCCGCCTCGCCAACCTGCGCATACCTGCAAACGCCACCGACGTTTCGTTTGGCTCCAGCTATTGAGAAGCACTGATTCGGGGTGTACGAACGGATCACACCACTTGCTGCTTTTTTTGTCCGCCGGCCATGGCAGTTGTACCAGCAAGAGATACGTAAATAAATTAAAAGAGATTGTTTCACATGTCCCATAAAAAATTTTCCTCAGCACAAGGTGCACAAGGTAAAACCGGCCCTCGCGACAAGTCCAGGGACGCACCGATAGCCGTAACTGAGATCCCGGATGGCCGGGATGCCAGGCAAAAGACGACGGAAAGCATAACGGAATCACGCCGGGAAGAAACTGATCATCAAGCCATAGAGCGAGGTGAAAACGAAGGAATGATAGTTCACCAGAGCGTTGGTTCACACGTGCATAACAGAGGAGAGCATCCCAATGCCATCACAGAACAGTAACGGTGGTCCCTGGGGTAGTGGGGCCAACCCCGGTCCTCCCGATCTTGAAGATATGGTCCGGCAGGCGCGGGATCGTTTGAAGAACATCATGCCGGCCGGTGGCCCGCGCGGCGTCATTCTCCTTGCCGTTCTCGTTCTGGCCGCCCTGGGCGCATGGACGGCCTATTACACCGTGCCGAGCGACTCTGTCGCGGTGGTGCAGCGCTTTGGTAAATATCTCACGAACGTGCCGCCCGGACTGCATTTCAAACTGCCATTGGGCATTGATTCGGCGACAATCGTTCCCGTCAAACGACAGTTAAAACAGGAATTCGGCTTCACGACGCCGGGTGCGGGCGATCTGTACCAGAGTCCTCATCCCCGCGAAGGAAAACGTGAAACACAGATGGTGACGGGGGATCTGAACGCCGCTTTAGTGGAGTGGGTGGTTCAGTATCGCATCTCGGATCCGGTAAAATTCCTTTTCGAAGTTCGTGAACCGAGTGCAACCCTCCGCTATGTTTCTGAATCCGTCATGCGCGAAGTTGTTGGTGATCGTACCGTGGACGAGGTGATTACCATCGGTCGACAGGAAATCGAAATCGAGGCGCTCACCAAGATGCAGGCACTGTCAACCAAATATGCCATGGGCCTCAGTATCGACCAGGTACAATTGAAGAATATCAATCCCCCTCAACCGGTACAGGAGTCATTTAACGAGGTCAACCAGGCCCAGCAGGAGAAAGAGAAGCTGATCAACGAAGCCCGGCGCGATTACAACAAGGTGATCCCGCTGGCCGAAGGTGAAAAGGACCAGCGCATCCGCGAGGCTGACGGCTACCGCCTCAAGCGCATCAATGAAGCGGAAGGTGATGTTGCTCGATTCAGCGCTTTATTGGCGGAATACAACAAGGCCCCGGAGGTGACTCGCCGGCGTATCTATCTCGAGACCCTGCAATTGGTCATGCCGGGCATACGTTCCAAAATTATTATCGATGAACAGGCGCGTAGCATCCTGCCATTACTGAATCTCGACACCCAGAAGGGAGGCCGGCCATGAATAGGTTCAAACAACTCGCGATCCTGGTGGTATTGATCATCGGTGCCTATGTCTCGATGAGTTCGATTTACACGGTGAGCGAAGTCGAGCAGGTGATTATCACTCAATTTGGTAAACCGGTGGGCGAGCCGGTGACTGACGCCGGACTGAAGATGAAGATGCCATTCATTCAGGAGGTCAATCCAATCGACAAACGGGTGCTTGAGTGGGACGGAGTCCCATCGGATATGCCCACCAAAGACAAGCTCTACATCTCGGTCGATCTGTTCGCCCGCTGGCGCATTACTGATCCACTCCAGTACTTTCTACGATTGCGCGATGAGCGCAGTGCTCAATCGCGCCTGGATGACATTCTAGGCAGCGAGACGCGTAACGCGGTTGCCAAGCATGAGTTGATCGAAATCATCCGTACTTCTAAGGATCGCGTGCCATTGCGCGATGATCTGTTAACTGACGCGGAACGGGAACTGAAGATGGGAACCCTGTTACCCATTCAGAAGGGACGCAAACAGGTCGAGCAGGAGATCTTCACAGCGGCTGCGGAAAAAGTTCGTGTATTCGGTATCGAGTTGCTCGATATCCGGTTTAAACGGATCAACTACAATGAAAGTGTGCGCCCGAAGATCTATGATCGAATGATTAGTGAGCGGCGCCAAATTGCCGAACGCTTCCTGTCGGAAGGCAACGGCGAGGCCGCCCGGATCCGCGGCAATCGTGTGCGTGACCTGAACAAGATCCAGTCTGAAGCCTATCGCAAGGTCGAGGAAATCCGTGGCGTGGCGGACGCGAAAGCCACCGAAATCTATGCGAAGGCTTACAACCAGAGCCCTAAAGCGGTGGCGTTTTATGAATTTACCCGGACTATGCAGTCCTACAAGTCCATCATCGCTGAAAACACCACACTTGTTTTGTCGACGGATAGCGATCTGTTCAAATTTCTGAAGGGTATGAACCCGCCCGGCGATGCCGATCCGGTTCAGACTTCCGGTACCCGGCGATGAGGGTGAGCTTTTCGAACCCAAGCCGCAGTTTCGATGCTGGTAAAAACCGCGTCCTCTTTTGGGGATATGACAGCGCGATCGAGATTTCATTCTTTGTGGAAGCGGATGCTCTCAAACGGCTCTGCCCGGAGATGAGCGACGCCGAAGCGGGATTTCTGAAGGCCTTCGATGCCGTACGGGATCGGATCTATGAGGTTGCGGACAAAGTCTATGTGCGCGACGGCAAAGGCTCTTATTCTTACATCCTGGCAGCGAAGGATTTTTGAGGGTGATTTCACGTGTTGGTTACCGACGGGACTGGAAGCTTGAGCAGTTCAGCGGCCCACTGGGAAACCAGGTTTTCTGGATCTTGCCAAGTCTTATACCTCACAATATGTAGCGGTCAACTAGAACCTATCTCAAAATTACTGCGCTTGGTGATACGGCGTTAAAAATGAACTCACCGATTTGTCAGGAACAAATCGGAACGCACGAAGTGCGGCCCGGAGGGCAAAGGACAGGGATGTCCTTTGTAAAATGCTCATTTGTCACTCTCGCCCATCCCTGGGCTTCGTGACATAAGACCATCCATGGTCAAAACTGCGTGTAAACTCCGCTTTTTACTCGGCGCATCCCTGCGCCTCGCCCCTACGGGGCCATGCTTCGCATGTTCCAAATCGTTCCCGACGATTTGGTCGTTCATTTTTGCCTTGTCTCACCTGCGCTCGTGACATTTTGAGATAGGTTCTAGATTCAATGGAGCGTGGGAGGAAGGGTTTATTTGCGACTCAGTCAATGAGGTGATTTGTAGTGGCCAATATATACATGCTTCCTTTATCGTGTGCGTGAATTGAAAAAGTTAGAAAAACACATTCACGCCGTCCGATCTTTTTGCGATGAACGGGAGGTGCAGCTGTGCACCTCCCATTCGTTTACCCTGAGGAATCCCACATCGTTGCGAATAGCCCAGGGTAAGGAAGTGGGTATTTTATCCAGTCGGAAACGCAGCGCGATATTATTTTACTCCAGATGCTGCCGCTATAACTTATTGGTGTTATAGCGTAAAAGGCCTGGATTTTTGAGTGTAAAATATCGCGTTATTTTTTATATCGTATTCGTGACGGGAATGGGATGTAAGCCAGCTGCTGCGGCAGAGAGTGATGCCACTCAGGCTGAAGCAAAACGGCCCTTGCGTGATCAGCTCTGGCACTATCTGACGGATGGTGCAAGCGTGACGGCGGGTATCGGTGGGCGTGAAACCACCTTCGAGGTGACCCGCATGGGAACAAACGATACGGGCAAATTCAAGCAGAGCCGTGAGAACGCCTACTTCCTGAGTTATAACACCCGCGCCAGTTATTTTAAGGACTCTAATTGGGGTTATGGTTGGATGTTCAATCTCTCCACCCTCGAGCTGGACAAGCAGGAAACTTCAGACGGTCTTGTCGAGGACCTGGGAACCAGTGTGGACGGTTATATGGCCTATGTGGTGCCCTCGTTCTTTTATAACTTCGGTGACAAATACCGGGGGCGGTTCGTCAGGACAGGGCTTGGCCTGGGCCTGGGGGTGGCGAAGTTCGATGGCGATATTGTATTGACTCAATCCTCACAACCCGATGATCGCGTGAGTATCTCAAACGGGACCTCGAAACTTTATCTTGCCGTGGGTTTCTTTCTCGAGGCCCAGTGGAATTATTTCACTTTTCGCCTGGGAGCGGCAGGGCCGACGATTGAGCAGGGGGATTATAAGATCTCCATTTCCGATTCGAGCATGATGATTGGTCTGACCCATTATCTCGATTTATAGTGGGGCGGTTGGGCGCCTTTTTGCGCTATGTCGCCCGGTTCTGCTATTTTCAATGGTTTTGACGGGGCTCATCATAGACCAGCGCGGGATGTTTGTGCGCAGGTGTTATCCTGAGGAACCTAATATGGAATATAAAGAGAAAAACTCTTTTATATACAATATAATGCAGCTTATGGTGGGCCGGCATGATTCGAGAAGTGGTGCCGAGGAGAGGACTTGAACCTCCATGGGGTTACCCCCACTAGCACCTGAAGCTAGCGCGTCTACCAATTTCGCCACCTCGGCATCGACAGGTCTGACCTGTACGAGAGCGGCGCACTTTACCGGGAGTCTTGATTCTTGTCAATCATCGTCTTGTCTCAGATTAAAGACGGTCAATGCGGTCAGGCCTCCTACACAGATAACTTAATGAAAGATAAAACTAAATGACAAAAAATCCAATCGATAACGACCCCAATGCCCGGCGCGAGGCATCGAAATATGAAAACCCCATCCCCAGCCGGGAGTACATCATGGAGCTCTTGGGGGAACGGGGCACCCTGAACCGTGAGCAGATCGCCACGGCGCTGGAATTATCCGCTGATGAACAACTCGAGGCCCTGCGCCGCCGCCTGCGGGCGATGGAGCGGGATGGTCAGATCATCTATACCCGCAAGGGGGGCTATGGCCTCATCAGCAAGATGGACCTGATCAAGGGCCGCGTCCAGGGCCATCCCGATGGCTTTGGTTTTCTTATCCCGGACGAGGGCGGTGATGACCTGTTCCTCTCCGCCCGCGAGATGCAGTCCTTGATCCATGGCGATCGCGTCATGGTGCATGTCAAGGGCATCGACCGCCGCGGCCGACGTGAAGGAGGCGTGGTGGAGGTATTGGAGCGCAATACTCACCATGTGGTCGGGCGCCTGTTTGTCGAGGGCGGGGTCGGTTTTGTGGTCCCGGATCACAAACGCATCACCCAGGATATCCTCGTACCGAAGGAGAATCTGGCCCAGGCCCAGCACGGCCAGATCGTCAGTGTCGAGATTGTCGAACAACCGGCCAAATACCGCCAGGCCATTGGCAAGGTGGTGGAGGTGCTGGGTGATCACATGGCCCCCGGCATGGAGATCGACATCGCCATCCGCAGTCATGAACTCCCCCAGGCCTGGTCCGATGAGGCCGAGCAGGAGGCCAGACGTTTTACCGAGCAGGTGCCGGAACAGGCGAAGCAGGGGCGCGAAGACATCCGTGACCTGCCCCTGGTAACCATCGATGGTGAAGATGCGCGTGACTTCGACGACGCCGTCTATTGTGAGAAACAGGGCAGTGGCTGGCGCCTGCTGGTGGCCATCGCCGATGTCTCGGCCTATGTCAAACCGGATATGGCCCTGGATGCCGATGCGAGTGAGCGTGGCACCTCGGTCTATTTCCCTGAACGGGTCATCCCCATGCTGCCGGAGGTGCTCTCCAATGGCCTTTGTTCGCTCAACCCCGAGGTGGATCGCCTCTGTATGGTGTGTGAACTCAAGCTTTCTGCCGACGGCAAGCTGCAAAACTATCGTTTCTTCGAAGGGGTGATGCGCTCCCATGCCCGGCTGACCTATACCAAGGTGGCGGCGATGTTGGTCGATGCCGATCAGGCCCTGCGTGAACAATATGCCGCGCTGATGCCCTACCTGGAAAATCTCCATGAGGTGTACGGATTATTGTTCGCCGCACGCCAGCAACGCGGTGCCATCGATTTTGAAACCACCGAGACACGCATCATCTTTGGTGAGGGACGCAAGATCGAACGTATTATCCCCACTGAACGCAACGATGCCCATCGCCTGATCGAGGAGTGCATGTTACTGGCCAATGTCGCGGCGGCCGATTTTTTACAAACGCATAAACTGCCCGCATTGTTTCGTGTACACGAAGGGCCGAATGAAGAAAAGCTCACCGACCTGCGTGAGTTCCTTAGTGAGCTGGGACTGGACCTGGGTGGGGGCGCAGATCCGGAGCCACGCCACTACGCCAAACTGCTCAACAGCATCAAGGGCCGTTACGATGCCCATTTGATCCAGACCGTGATGCTACGCAGCCTGAGGCAGGCCATCTATACCCCGGACAATGCGGGTCACTTTGGCCTGGCCTTTGAGGCCTACGCCCACTTCACCTCACCCATACGCCGTTATCCCGATCTCCTGGTGCACCGTGCCATACGCCATGTGGTGCAAGGTGGTACGGCGGAGAATTTCCGCTATAGCATGAATGACATGGATAGCTTCGGGCAACACTGTTCCATGACCGAACGGCGTGCCGATGAGGCCACCCGTGACGCCACCGACTGGCTCAAGTGTGAATACATGCTCGACAAGATCGGTGCTGAGTATGACGGGGTGATCAGCAGTGTCACCGGCTTTGGTCTGTTTGTGGAGTTGCACGAGATCTATGTGGAAGGCTTGGTGCACGTCACCTCCCTGGGCAATGACTATTACCACTTCGATCCCAAACACCACCGCATGATCGGCGATCACACCCGCCACATCTATCGCCTCGGTAATCGCATCCGCGTGGTGGTGGCCCGTGTGGATCTGGATGAACGCAAGATCGACTTTGGCCTGGCCGGCGAACAACCGGTGAGTACCACGAGCAAAAGGGAACGCGAGAGCGCCGAGCAGGCGATCCAAAAAAAGGCGCAGAAACAAGGCAAGCAAGACGGCAGGAAACGATCATCGAAAAAGCAGGCCAAAAAGAAAACCGCGTCGAAGAAAAAGGGTGGCAAAAAGCCGGCAACGAACAGCAAGAAGACCGCAAAGAAAAAGGCTGGCAAGAAGCAGCGGGGAAGGAAAAGACAATAAGGGCTGGGCGGCCTAGCCGCCCGTCATATTCATAAAGCGCACGAGCTTGGCCGGCTGCTCCCGAAATTCATGCCGTTCCGGTTTTTGTGCGATCGCCTCCAGCACGGCATCGGCAAGGGTGGCATCACTGACCTTGTCGCGCAGCAGGGGACGGAATTCATATTTGTCTTCCTGGCCCAGACAAAGATACAAGGTGCCATCCACGGCCAGGCGCACGCGATTACAGGTGGCACAAAAGTGTTGCGACAGCGGCGTGATAAAACCGAGACTGAAACGACCATCCACTGACTGAAGATAACGTGCCGGTCCGCCGCCGGGGACGATACCCTCGACCAGGCCGAACTCTGCCTGCAGGCGTTGACTGATGGGTTGCAGGTCCACAAACTGTGTCTGCCTGCCGGTGTCGCCCATGGGCATGACTTCGATCAAACGCAGAATGAAATTCTTTTCCATACAAAAACGCACCATCTTGTCCACTTCCATATCATTCACGCCTTTCATCACCACCATATTGATCTTGATGGGTTGAAAGCCGCTGTCACGCGCCTGCTCCAGGCCGTCCAGCACCTCATGCAGGGTATCTCTGCCGGTAATGTCGGCAAAACCTTGTCGATCCAGTGAATCCAGACTCACATTGATGCGTCGGACGCCGGCATGATACAAGGCCGATGCTTGTGAAGTGAGCTGGGTTGCATTGGTACTCAGGGATAAATCGTCGATGCCGTCGATGGCGCTGATGCGTGCCGCCAGTTCGGCAAGACCTTTACGCAACAGAGGCTCACCCCCGGTGAGACGGACCCTTTGCAGACCGAGTTGCGCCATGACCTGCAACAGGCGTTCGATCTCATCGAAATCCAGCCAGTGGGGTGGTCGCTCAAAGTCCTTGAAGCCCTTTGGAATACAGTAGGAACAGCGGAGATCACAGCGATCGGTTACGGAAAGTCGCAGGTATTTGATCTCGCGCTGGTATGGATCGAGCAGTTGCGTCATGGTGTCACTCCGTGGGACACGAGTCCTTGCGAACTCACCAGGCTGGACAAACGGCCCAGCAGCCACCAGCTGAGTAGCATGCCAGCGCCCATGCCCAACAGCATGAGCAGCAGCATGATCATCACGCCGATGCGTGGATCGCTAGTGAACCACGTCGCCGGCACCAGCACCTCCATCATGAGCATGCCGGTCAGCATGCCGATGTTACACACCGGATACATGATCACATTGCTCGTTGTTGCCTGGGCATCCCACGCAAACATGCGATTGGAAAACAGCATGGCCAGGTTACTGCCCACCAGCATACCGGCAAATGTCCATGGGGCAGTGCTGACGATGGACCAGAG
>Ga0316193_10003885_pt1 | contig 10907 bp, 12 predicted proteins | sample MerIslsedime2_MG_FD_207735 | JGI IMG/M metagenome (GOLD analysis project Ga0316193, IMG submission 207735) | Coastal sediment microbial communities from Maine, United States - Merrow Island sediment 2 | ecosystem: Environmental > Aquatic > Marine > Coastal > Sediment | place: USA: Maine... | reverse complement strand
TATTACAACCAATCCCGGGAGGTGCTGCTGCGAGGACATTTATAACGCATCATAATAGTTTAGATATACCATTGTACTTGAGAATTGCCAATGAGTTGTATTTGAAAAGATTAATTGTAGGTGGATTTGATGGTGTCTATGAGTTTTCTAAAAACTTCCGTAATGAAGGGATGGATAGAACTCATAATCCGGAGTTTACCGCTATGGAAATTTATGTAGCTTATAAAGACTACAATTGGATGATGGAGTTCGTAGAAAAATTATTGGAATACTGTGCTGTGGAAGTCAACGGAACTACAAAATCTAATTTTGGTGAGCATGTTATTGATTTTAAAGCACCTTATCCGAGAGTAACCATGACAGATGCCATTAAACAGTTTACAGGTTTCGATATTTCAGGGAAAACAGAAGATGAGATACGTAAAGCGGCAAAAGATATGGGTGTCGAAGTAAATGATACTATGGGTAAAGGTAAATTGATTGACGAAATATTTGGAGAAAAATGCGAGGCGAATTTTATACAACCAACTTATATTATTGATTACCCAAAGGAGATGAGCCCATTATGCAAGGAACATAGGGAAAACCCTGAACTAACTGAACGTTTCGAATTAATGGTTTGTGGTAAAGAAGTTGCAAACGCCTACTCTGAATTAAATGACCCTATTGATCAACGCGAACGTTTTGAGCATCAATTAAAATTAGCTAAAAAGGGTGATGATGAAGCTACGGAATTTATCGATTATGATTTTTTGCGTGCTTTAGAATATGGTATGCCTCCGACTTCTGGGTTGGGTATCGGTATGGATAGATTACTCATGTTCTTAACTAATAATCAGTCAATACAAGAGGTGCTGTTTTTTCCGCAAATGCGTCCTGAGAAAAAAGAAATACCCATGACAGACGAGGAAAAAGTAATTTTCAACATCTTAAAAACTAATTCTCCTATAGGTTTAAACGACTTAAAAACCCAATCTGAATTAAGTAATAAAAAGTGGGATAAAGCCATAAAGGGGTTAACAAAAAATAAATTAGCCACCGTCAATCAAAAAGAAGATGGATTCATTGTACAGATTGTGACTTAATGTTGTTACGCTTGATTAGCCTAATTACTTAAAGAGGCCAACATAGCAATACCACCAAATACAAATAAGAAGAAGAATACCATTATGAATGCTATTAAGGCAAGTAAAAGAGAACCTTTTGCCCAATTCTTTTTGTGGATATTCGCATCATCTCCAAAAGCCCAAACCAGTAACATAATAAATCCTATTAAAGGTAAAGACGAGATAAAAATGGTTAATGCCCATTCTTTATAAGACATTATTTGTGAAGTTGGCTCTGTAGATAGATTTTCCATGGTTAAAGGGTTATAGATGAACTTTAAAAGTAATGATTTTCTAGAATAATTAATCAATATTTAATAAATAACTGTTTTCTAAACTCGAAAATAAAATTATTTTAATCTGAATTTCATTTCGATCGGTAAGTGGTCTGAGGCTTCTCCAAATTGTTTTAAAACTCTGCTTTCAATTAGTTCAACAGAATTTTTTGAGTAAAAAATATAATCGATCCGTTTAAATGGATTTGCACTGCTAAAGGAAAAATCATAGGTGCTTTCAAAAGCAGCATTACCAATATTGTCTAAAGTTAATATTTTATTAATTGCAGGATTTTCATACTCAATATCGCTGTTAAAATCACCTAATAGAATAGTTGGATAATCATTTTTATACTTGTTGAACAGGTCAATTACAACATCAAGTTGTCTTTCTCTCGTTGGTTTATCATATGATTCTAAATGAACATTAATTATAATAAGGTCTTTATTTTCTATTGTGACTGTTACAACTTGGGCCAATCGTTCTAAGTATAATGCGTCTCTATAAAAGGGATTGTTTTTTACTCTTTCAAGTACTATTCTTTGATGATTTTTTAAGGGGTATTTACTCAAAATTGATTGTCCTGAGAGCATTCTGCCAAAATGCATTGAAGGAGGCCAATACGGAAAAGGCACATAAGTCTCATCCCAATTAATAGCCTGGGCTAAAAAATTATAACCTAGTTCTGCAATTTCATTTTGTTGATTAACTTTATAAGATCTTGCGGAGGCATAATCAATTTCCTGAAAGGCAATGAAATCAGAGTTAAACAATCTAAACTCTTTTTTTACTTTTTCTAAATTTTTATCAAAAAGATCTTTAGGTTTAGCAATGGCCTTGTTGTTGGTCATGCCACTTAAGTATCCTATATTATAGGTTATAATGCTGTATACTGAATCCTTATTGAATTTTACAGGATGATTATTTGTGATAAATTTTGAATAGTCATTGAGAGAATAATTAGGAGAAGATGCCCAGAAAAAAAATATAACTACAAAGATCATTACACCTATTATAAGATAAGATGTAAGTTTTACTTTAATTTTCATAACTACTAAAATACATTTTTAATTTTTATGGATTTTGAATGTTGTGTTAGTTATTCTTTTGTATATTTGCAGCCCAAATTAAAAGAGAACACTATGAAAGGAGGTGCAATATTATGTTAATAATTCCTGTAAAAGACGGTGAGAATATCGATAGAGCCTTAAAAAGATTTAAGAGAAAATTTGATAGAACGAAAACTATGAAACAATTGCGCAGTCGTAAGCAGTTTACGAAACCTTCTGTTTCAAATCGTGAACAAAATCAAAAAGCTCAATACGTACAAAGAATGAGAACTCGAGAGGAGCAAGGATAATTGAAAAGAATTGCCCTAGAGTTATATATATTGTCATTGACGACATTGAATATTTGAATTCCTGCAATTGCAGGGATCTCATAAAAAAGTTAAACCGTTAGTATAACAAAATTACATTTAGTAAATTTGTTTCTAACGGTTTTTGTATGCCTATAAAACACTTTATAGAATATCTTTCATTTGAAAAAAAATATTCATCTCATACTGTTCGTGCATATAATGATGACCTAAATTCCTTTCAGACATTTTGTAAAATAACTTTTGATAACGAAAAATTGGGGGATGTAAATTATTCTCAAATCCGGTCATGGATCGTTAAAATGGTAAATGAAAATATTTCTAATAGAACAGTTAACAGAAAAATAAGTAGTTTAAAGTCATTTTATAAATTTTTAGTAAAAACAAAACAAATAAAGGAATCTCCTTTGTTAAGGCATCAAGCTTTAAAAATATCTAAAAGAGTACAAGTGCCATTTTCTGAAAAGGAAATTAATGAAGTTATTAATAACTTAAATGAGTTTGATGATTTTGAGTCTGTGCGTAATAAATTGATTGTTGAATTATTGTATTCAACAGGAATGCGTCGGGCGGAATTAATGGAGATAAAGCAAAGCTCAATAAATTTCACAAATTCAACATTAAAAGTATTAGGAAAAAGAAATAAAGAAAGATACATTCCTTTACTGAATTCGGTTCAACAAACTTTAAAGACCTATTTGGATTTAAGGAAAGAAATAAAATCTGATAGTGAAAATTTATTAATTACTATAAAAGGGAATAAAATATATCCAACTCTTGTTTATAGAATAATAAATGACTATTTTAGTGCAGTATCTTCGAAGGTTAAAAAGAGCCCGCATGTGATACGTCATTCATTTGCAACTCATTTACTTAATGAAGGTGCAGATTTGAATTCTGTAAAAGAATTACTCGGTCATTCAAGCTTAGCTTCAACTCAAATATATACCCATAGCAGTTTGACTGAATTAAAAAAAGTGTATAAACAAGCTCATCCTAGGAGCGTAAAAAAATAATGTGTATGAAAGTTAATGTTCAATCTGTAAATTTTAATATCGATAAAAGTTTAATTGAATTTATTAATGTAAAAATAGATAGTTTAGAGAAATATTATGATAAAATAATAGAAGCTGATGTATATTTAAAACTTCAAAACACAAGTGAAAAAGAAAATAAAATAGCCGAAATTAAATTGCTTATTCCGGGAGATGAATTTATTGTAAAAAAACAATGTAAGACTTTTGAAGAAGCTGTAGATTTAACTCTGGTAACTTTAAAAAGACTGTTACAAAAAAAGAAAGAAAAGCAACGTGCACATCAATTATAATTTTAAATAAAAAATAAACATAAAAGTTTTGTAGAAAACTTAAAACTTTATACATTTGCAAACCGTTAAAAATAGCGGTTTGTTTTTTTGTGTAAAAAAACGAAATAAAAGCCGATGTAGCTCAGCTGGCTAGAGCAGCTGATTTGTAATCAGCAGGTCGTGGGTTCGAGTCCCTCTATCGGCTCAGTTCTTTGAATAAAATTTGTATCGGGGAGATACTCAAGCGGCCAACGAGGACAGACTGTAACTCTGTTGGGAAACCTTCGCAGGTTCGAATCCTGCTCTCCCCACATATTTTTTTAAGGGAGGCGTCAAAAGTTTACGATTGTTGACCGATGAAAAAAAATATGTAAGGAGTTACCCTTAAGGATCATCTGGCGTTAGCAAGGTTGTCCTTAGAGATGTTTGAGGATTAAGCGCTAAGTAAAGTGAGGCAATCCAAAATTCAGATAAGCCAAAAGGGATTATCTCGCTTTACGAGTTAAAGCTATACAAATTGACTGAATGGATTATTAAAAATATTGCGAGAGTAGCTCAGTTGGTAGAGCGTCAGCCTTCCAAGCTGAATGTCGCCGGTTCGAACCCGGTCTCTCGCTCTTTTTTAAGCCGGTGTAGCTCAGGGGTAGAGCGTTTCCTTGGTAAGGAAGAGGTCACGGGTTCAATTCCCGTCATTGGCTCAAAGAAAAAATAGAATTTAACATTAAATATATATAACTAAGGATTTTAAAACTTATTAATCATGGCTAAAGAAAAATTTGATCGCTCCAAACCACACTTAAACATAGGAACTATTGGACACGTTGACCACGGTAAAACTACACTAACAGCTGCTATTACTATAGTATTGGCAGAAAAAGGACTTTCTACAATTACAAGTTTCGACCAAATCGATAACGCACCTGAAGAAAAAGAAAGAGGTATTACAATTAATACTGCACACGTAGAATACCAAACAGCAAATCGTCACTATGCACATGTTGACTGTCCTGGTCACGCGGATTACGTTAAGAATATGGTAACTGGTGCTGCTCAAATGGACGGTGCTATAATCGTTGTTGCTGCAACAGACGGACCAATGCCACAAACACGTGAGCATATCTTGCTAGGTCGTCAGGTTGGTATTCCAAGATTGGTTGTATTCATGAATAAAGTGGATATGGTTGATGACGATGAGTTATTAGAACTTGTAGAAATGGAGATTAGAGAATTACTTTCTTTTTATGAGTATGATGGAGATAACACACCTGTAATTGCTGGTTCTGCTTTAGGAGCTTTGAACAAAGAGCCTAAATGGATGGATAAAATTATGGAGTTGATGGATGCTGTTGACACTTGGATCGAGTTACCAAAACGTGATGTTGATAAGCCATTCTTAATGCCTGTTGAAGATGTATTTTCTATTACTGGTCGTGGTACTGTTGCTACTGGTCGTATAGAAACAGGTGTTGCTAATACTGGTGATGCTGTTGATATTATAGGTATGGGTGCAGAAAAATTAGCTTCTGTTGTTACTGGAGTTGAGATGTTCCGTAAAATATTAGATAGAGGTGAAGCTGGTGATAATGTTGGTATCTTATTAAGAGGTATTGATAAAGAAGCCATTAGAAGAGGTATGGTAATCTGTAAACCGGGTTCTGTAACTCCACACGATAAATTTAAAGCTGAGGTTTATATCCTTAAAAAAGAAGAAGGTGGTCGTCACACACCATTCCACAATAACTATCGCCCGCAGTTCTATGTACGTACAACTGATGTTACAGGTACTATTAATTTACCTAGCGGTGTTGAAATGGTTATGCCTGGTGATAACTTAACTATAACTGTTGACTTGCATCAAGCAATTGCCATGAATGTTGGTTTACGTTTTGCTATCCGTGAAGGTGGTAGAACTGTTGGTGCAGGACAGGTTACTGAGATACTATAAGTAATTATCTCATAGTAAGATAAATTTAAGATATCAGGTGCTTCTTATAATTGAGGAGCACCTTGTATTCTATACGGGTGTAGCTCAGTTGGTAGAGCACCGGTCTCCAAAACCGGGTGTCGGGAGTTCGAGCCTCTCCACCCGTGCAAAAATAAAAATAATGGGTATTGTTACATATATAAAAGAATCTTTTAAAGAACTTAATACTAAAGTTACTTGGATGTCGCTTCCTGAAGCACAAAAATCTACAGTGGTTGTAGCTATTTTTACTATCCTTTTTTCTTTAGCTGTTTTTGCGGTTGATAAAGTTTTTCAACTAGGTTTAGAGCAATATTTTAACCTATTTTAATTAGAAGTTGTTATGGCTGATTCTGGAAAGAAATGGTATGTTGTTAGAGCTATAGGTGGTCAAGAAAATAAAGTAAAAACCTATATCGAGAATGAAATTGCTCGATTAGGCCTTTCTGATCTTGTTGATCAAGTATTGGTGCCTACAGAAAAAGTTATACAAATCCGTAATGGAAAGAAAATTAACAAAGAGAAAGTTTATTTTCCTGGTTATATAATGATAGAGGCTAATTTGACAGGGGAATTACCCCATGTAATTAAATCGGTTACTGGAGTTATAGGATTTTTAGGTGAAATCAAAGGTGGTGATCCTGTGCCATTGAGAAAGTCAGAAGTAAATAGGATGTTAGGAAAAGTTGATGAATTAGCTGTTCAGAATGAAAATGTGGCTATACCTTATATTAAAGGTGAAACAGTTAAAGTTGTTGATGGCCCTTTTAATGGTTTCGATGGAACTATTGAAAAAATTAATGAAGAAAAACGTAAGCTTGAAGTTATGGTTAAAATCTTTGGTAGAAAAACACCATTAGAATTAAGCTATATGCAAGTAGAAAAAATTTCATAAATGTTACATATTTAGGATAGTATTCATGCTTCCATATGTTTATTATCTAAATTAAAGTTTAAAAGATGGCAAAAGAAATTAGTAAGGTTGTAAAATTACAAGTTCGTGGAGGAGCAGCAAATCCTTCACCACCTGTTGGACCAGCTTTAGGTGCTGCCGGAGTTAATATCATGGAGTTCTGTAAGCAATTTAATGCTAGAACTCAAGATAAGATGGGTAAAGTATTACCTGTTGCAATCACTGTATATAAAGATAAATCATTTGAATTTGTTGTAAAAACTCCACCGGCTGCTGTACAATTATTAGAAGCGGCGAAGATAAAAAAAGGTTCAGGTGAGCCAAATCGAATCAAAATTGGTTCAGTAACTTGGGATCAGATCAGAGTTATAGCCGAAGATAAAATGGTTGATCTAAACGCCTTTAAAGTTGAATCAGCGATGAAAATGGTCGCGGGCACTGCGCGTTCAATGGGATTAAAAGTAAAAGGAAACGCTCCTGCTTAAACTTTATAATTTTATAGAAAATGACAAAAATATCAAAAAAGCGAAAAGAGTCAATTGCTAAAGTAGAAGCCACAAAAGCGTATACTTTAAAAGAGGCTTCAGCTTTAGTGAAAGAAATTACGACTGTAAAGTTTGACGCATCTGTAGATGTTGCTGTAAGATTAGGTGTAGATCCTAGAAAAGCGAATCAAATGGTTCGTGGTATTGTAACATTACCACATGGAACCGGAAAAGATGTTAAAGTTTTAGCGTTAGTAACTCCAGATAAAGAAGCAGAAGCTAAAGAAGCGGGTGCTGATTATGTTGGATTGGATGAATACCTTCAAAAAATAAAAGGAGGATGGACAGATGTTGACGTAATTGTAACAATGCCAAGTGTTATGGGTAAATTAGGACCTTTAGGTAGGGTATTAGGACCACGTGGTTTAATGCCAAACCCTAAGACCGGAACTGTAACTATGGATGTTGCGAAAGCAGTTAAAGATGTAAAAGGGGGTAAAATTGATTTTAAAGTTGATAAAACTGGAATCATACATGCCTCTGTAGGAAAATCATCTTTTGATGCTGATAAAATTGAAGGTAATGCTCATGAATTGTTACAAACGATCATTAAGTTAAAACCAACAACAGCCAAAGGGACATATATTAAAAGTATATATATGTCTAGTACAATGAGTCCGGGTATTGAAGTAGATGCTAAATCAGTTTGATTAGCACGTTAAAAGTTTAGAAAATTATGAATAGAGAACAAAAAGCACAAGTAATAGACGATTTAACGAGCCAATTATCTGATAATAGCACAATATATTTAACTGATATATCAGGATTAGATGCATCAAACACATCAAAATTACGTAGATCTTGTTTTAAGGCTAACGTAAAATTGGCAGTTGTTAAAAATACATTGCTTACAAAAGCAATGGAAAAATCTGATAAAGAGTTTGGAGAATTACCAGAAATATTAAAAGGAAATACTTCTTTAATGTTTTCTGAGATTAGTAATGCTCCTGCTAAAGTAATTAAAGAATTCCGTAAAAAATCTGATAAGCCTGTATTAAAAGGAGCTTATATTGAAGAGGCTATTTATGTTGGTGATGACCAATTAGATATACTTGTTAATATTAAGTCTAAAGAAGAAATTATTGGAGAAATTATTGGCTTACTGCAGTCACCAGCTAAAAATGTTATTTCAGCATTACAGTCGGGTAGCAATAAGTTATCTGGAATTATTAAGACATTATCAGAAAAGTAAATTGTACACACATAAACTAATAATAAAAAATTAAAACAAAAGTAAAATGGCAGAATTAAAAGATTTCGCAGAGAAATTAGTTAACTTAACTGTAAAAGAAGTTAACGAATTAGCAGATATTTTAAAAAACGAATATGGTATTGAACCTGCTGCTGCAGCTGTTGCTGTAGCCGGACCAGCTGCTGGTGGAGGTGAGGCTGCAGGAGAAGAGCAATCAGAATTTGATGTTGTTCTTAAAGCTGCAGGTGCTTCTAAATTAGCGGTAGTAAAATTAGTTAAAGAATTGACTGGTTTAGGTCTTAAAGATGCAAAAGAACTTGTAGATAATGCTCCAAAAGCAATTAAAGAAGGAGTTACTAAAGACGAAGCTGAAGGTCTTAAAAAATCTTTAGAAGAAGCAGGAGCTGAAGTTGAGCTTAAATAAGCTTACAAAAGCTTAATCAATTAAGGTTTAGGTCTTTGAACAATGAGTTCAAATGGCCTAGACCATTTTGCGTATATATTAGTTCTTATAATTTTATTAGGTTTTTAATTTAAAATTTCCTCCATTGTCAACAATAAAAAGTACCGAAAGAGTAAGCTTTGCAACTGCTAAATTAATTACTGATTATCCAGATTTTTTAGATATTCAAGTAAAATCGTTTCAAGATTTTTTTCAATTAGAAACGAAAGCGGATGAAAGAGGTCATGAAGGTTTGTATAAAACTTTCTCAGATAATTTCCCAATTACAGATACTAGAAACCAGTTTGTTTTAGAGTTTTTAGATTATTTTGTTGATCCTCCGAGATATTCAATTAGAGAATGTATAGAAAGAGGTTTAACATATAGTGTACCGTTAAAGGCTAGATTAAAACTTTACTGTACAGACCCTGAACATGAAGATTTTGAAACCATCGTACAAGATGTTTATTTAGGAACAATTCCTTATATGACGCATAGTGGTACTTTTGTTATCAATGGCGCCGAAAGGGTTGTGGTTTCTCAATTACACCGTTCTCCTGGTGTGTTTTTTGGGCAATCTTTCCATGCGAATGGTACTAAATTATATTCTGCAAGAGTAATTCCTTTTAAAGGTTCTTGGATAGAATTTGCTACTGATATCAATCAAGTAATGTATGCTTATATTGATAGAAAGAAAAAATTACCGGTAACAACGCTTTTCCGTGCTATCGGATTTGAAAGGGATAAAGATATTCTTGAAATATTTGACCTTGCTGACGAGATTAAAGTTTCAAAGAGCGGGCTTAAAAAGGTACTTGGGCGTAAACTTGCTGCCAGGGTTTTAAAAACTTGGCATGAAGATTTTGTTGATGAAGATACCGGAGAGGTTGTTTCTATTGAGCGTAATGAAATTATTTTAGACAGAGATACTATCCTTGAAAAAGAACATGTTGAGGAGATTCTGGAAGCAGATACGAAAACTATTTTATTACATAAAGAAGATAATCTAATGGGTGATTATGCAATTATCCATAATACGCTTCAAAAAGACCCTACAAATTCTGAAAAAGAGGCGGTTGAACATATTTATCGACAGTTGCGTAATGCTGAACCACCAGATTATGAAACCGCTAAAGGTATTATTAATAAGTTATTCTTTTCTGAACAGCGATACAGCCTGGGAGAAGTAGGACGATATAGAATGAATAAAAAGTTGAACCTTGATATTGCAATTGATCAAGAGGTTTTAACAAAACTAGATATTATTACTATTATCAAGAACTTGATAAAATTAGTAAATTCTAAAGCTGAAGTTGATGATATTGATCACTTATCAAACCGACGTGTACGTACAGTAGGTGAGCAGTTAGCAGGTCAATTTGGTGTTGGACTTTCTCGTATGGCTCGTACTATTCGCGAACGAATGAATGTTCGAGATAACGAAGTATTTACACCGATCGACTTAATTAATGCTAAGACCCTGTCTTCCGTTATTAATTCTTTCTTCGGTACCAATCAGCTATCTCAATTTATGGACCAGACAAACCCATTGGCTGAGATTACGCATAAACGTCGTTTATCTGCATTAGGCCCCGGAGGATTATCTCGTGAAAGAGCAGGGTTTGAAGTACGTGATGTTCACTATACACATTATGGACGTTTATGTCCTATTGAAACACCTGAAGGACCAAATATTGGTCTGATTTCTTCATTAGCGGTTTATGCTAAAGTAAATAATCTTGGCTTTATAGAAACTCCATATCGTGAAGTTATTGATGGAAATGTT
>Ga0316193_10003884_pt1 | contig 10909 bp, 10 predicted proteins | sample MerIslsedime2_MG_FD_207735 | JGI IMG/M metagenome (GOLD analysis project Ga0316193, IMG submission 207735) | Coastal sediment microbial communities from Maine, United States - Merrow Island sediment 2 | ecosystem: Environmental > Aquatic > Marine > Coastal > Sediment | place: USA: Maine... | reverse complement strand
AGGAGGGAAAATGATGAAACGTTTCAACTTGTGTGTTGTTGTCGTAATGGCGGTGGTCCTAACTGCCGGCTTTGCGTTGGCCGGTACGCTCGAGGAAGTGCGCGCCAGGGGGCACGTCATTGCGGGTGTGAATGGCGGCGTATACGGATTCAGCATGCCGGATGATAAAGGTGTCTGGAAAGGCCTGGATGTGGACACCGCCAGGGCGGTTGCCGCTGCTGTATTTGGCGATGCCAGCAAGGTGAAATTTTCGGCACTCACCGCTGTGCAGCGATTACCGGCGCTTCAGGCCAAAGAGATTGATGTTTTGTGCCGCAATACCACCCAGACGCTGACGCGCGAAACCACCAACGGACTCAATTTCACCCACGTCAATTATTATGATGGCCAGGGATTTCTGGTGCCCAAGAAACTGGGGATCAAAAGCGCCAAAGAACTGGGCGGCGCCACGGTTTGCGTTCTTCCAGGTACGACCACCGAGATGAATGCGGCTGACTTTTTCCGGAACGCCAAGTTGAATTGGAAGCCGGTGGTTATCGAGCAGACCGCCGAGCTGTCCAAGGCCTTTTTTGCCGGCCGTTGTGATGTTCTGACCTCAGATGCGTCGCAATTGGCCGCCCATCGGTCGGTTGCACCCAATCCTGCGGATTACGTGTTGCTGCCTGAGATTATTTCCAAGGAACCTCTGGCTCCGGTGGTTCGTCACGGGGATGACCAATGGTATGACATCGTCAACTTCACGGTGATGGCGCTGATCAATGCCGAAGAGTTTGGCATTACCTCAAAGAACGTTGATCAGATGGCAAAGAGCGAGAACCCGGAAATCAAGCGTTTTCTGGGCGTCACCCCGGGAATGGGTAAGGCTTTAGGTCTGGATGAAAAATGGGCTTACAATATCATCAAACAGGTTGGGAATTACGGCGAAATTTATGAGAACAACGTGGGTCCCAACTCCCAGCTGGGCCTGGAACGGGGTTTGAATGCCTTGTGGACCGAAGGCGGTATCATGTATGCTGCACCGTTCAGATAATCGGTAAGAAAAAGGTGCCCCCACTTGGGGGCACCTTCTTTATTTCTACTGATAGCAATTCATTTCTGAGAATTGATCTAGTGTTGTGTCCCAGAAATATTGTCTAAAATATTTTTAAGAAGTACCGAGGCGTGTTACCCATCCGTCATTCCCGCGCAGGCGGCAATCCAGGCGTCTTTGAACTGGACTCCCGCCTGCGCGGGAGTGACAATCATTTTGCAACTTATTTGTAGGACACAACACTATCCCCATCCCCAAAAGGTGCCTGATTGAAAGGTGCCGACGGTAGCGGACAAAAAAGCGATGCAGGTGGAAAACAGCCAAACCGAAAAGGTTCCATTCTGGCTCGATCCCAAGAAGCGTGCCATTGTTTATCAGATTGGCTCGCTGTGCATGGTCGGATTGCTGGCATACTATCTGGTCTCCAACACGCTCACTAATCTTGAAAAGCAGTCGGTTGCCACCGGTTTTGGTTTTCTAAACAAGGAATCATCCTTTGAGATCGGTGAGTCCCTGATCTCATATTCAGCTGCCAGTTCTTATGGACGGGCCCTCATTGTCGGTGCGTTAAACACGCTGCTGGTTTCTTTTATCGGGATTGTCTTAACGGTTATACTCGGCACCTTTATCGGTATCTCGCGCTTATCAACGAATTGGTTAGTATCCAAACTGGCGGCGATCTACATTGAGGTCTTCCAGGACATACCCATCCTGCTGCAGCTTTTTTTCTGGTATGCGCTTTTTTATGAAATTCTCCCCGGTCCCAGACAGGCACTGAACCCTTTTGCCGGTGTTTTCATGTGCAATCGCGGTCTAGTTTTCGCCATTCCGGAGTTTCAGGCGACCCACGCCTATATGGGGATTTCTTTTTTGGCGGGTTGTATCGCTATTTACTTTCTGCGCCGCTGGGCGCGCCAGCGACAGGCAAACACCGGTCAGATCTTTCCCGTTTTTCGCGTTTCAGTCGGCATTCTTTTGCTGTTTCCCTTTATTACCTGGCTGGTGGGGGGGACACCAACCGCGATGAGTGTACCTGAACTCAAGGGGTTCAATTTTCAAGGCGGCGTCAATGTCAGCCCGGAATTTTCAGCCCTCTTGCTGGGTTTAGTGTTGTATACGGCAGCCTTTGTTGCTGAAGCTGTGCGAGCCGGCATCCAATCCGTCAGCAAGGGACAACGGGAAGCGGCCATGTCCATCGGGCTAAAAACCAATCAGGTCCTCCAGCTGGTCATTTTGCCTCAGGCATTGCGGGTGATCATACCGCCGCTGACCAGTCAGATGTTGAGTCTGACCAAGAACAGCTCATTGGCGGTGGCTATCGGGTATCCCGATTTTGTCTCGGTGGCCAACACAACCATGAATCAGACCGGCCAATCTTTAGAAGGCGTGGCCTTGATTATGCTGGTCTATTTAATTTTCAGCCTATCCACCTCAGTGTTTATGAATTGGTACAATAAAAAGGTTAAACTGGTCGAAAGATAAGGAGCGCATGGAGGCTTACCTTCAAAAGACACCGGCAGAAACGTTAAAACCCCCGGTGACCAGTGTGGGTGTCATCGGCTGGGCCAGATCCAACCTATTCAATGGCTGGCTAAACTCCCTGCTTACGATCGTAACCTTGTATTTTCTGTGGATCGTCATTCCGCCGTTGATCCGCTGGGCCTTTATTGACAGTGTCTGGAATACCAGCGGTGCGGTTTGCCGGGATGCTGATGGCGCCTGCTGGTCGATTATTGCGACCAATTTCCGTTTTATCCTTTTCGGCTTCTTTCCGTACGATCAGCAGTGGAGACCGCTTATCGCTATGCTGATATTGTTCGGTCTGCTGTTTTATAGCCGCGATCGCAATCACTGGACCCAGCATTTGATCTATGCCTGGATCATCGGCCTGGTGATGATGGGAGTCCTCATGAGAGGTGGGATCCTCTGGTTATCTTCGGTGGAAGCCACACAATGGGGTGGCTTGCCTCTGACACTGTTATTATCCATTTTTGGTCTTACGGCTGCGTATCCCTTGGGCGTTATTCTTGCCCTGGGGCGCCAGTCCAAAATGCCGACCATCAAATGGATGTCTATCGTTTACATCGAGTTAATCCGCGGCGTGCCGTTGATCAGCCTTCTATTTATGGGATCGTTTATCTTCCCGCTTTTCCTGCCCGAAGGCGTTAACTTTCCGACGATACTGCGAGCTTTAGTTGCCATTATTATTTTCACAGCTGCTTATATCGCCGAGGTCGTTCGCGGCGGTTTACAGGGAATGGAACGTGGACAATATGAAGCCGCTGAATCCATTGGCTTAAACTATTTTTTGACCATGCGGCTGATTATACTGCCCCAGGCATTAAAAATAGTGATACCACCGACAGTACAGCAACTGATATCGGCCTTTAAAGACACCTCTTTGGTTGTCATCATTGCACTTTTTGATTTGCTCAAAACCAGTCAGACGGTACTGTCCAATCCAGAATGGATGGGATTTAGCCGCGAAGCCTATATTTTTGTGGCTATTCTTTATTTTTTAGGCTGTTTTTCGATGGCCAATTACAGCCGGAAACTGGAAAAAGAGCTATCAACGGAGAATTAAATGAACGAGGAAACAACGAAAAGCACCGATATGCAGGCGACGGCCGAATCCATGATCGAAATCATAGATTTGCATAAGTGGTTTGGAGAATTCCACGTGCTGCGAGGTATCGATCTGACCATGCATAAAAAAGAGCGGATCGTCATCTGCGGACCTTCCGGATCCGGGAAATCGACGTTGATTCGCTGTATCAATCGGTTGGAAGAACATCAGCAGGGCCAAATTATTGTCGATGGAATCGAGTTGACCAATAACCTCAAAAATATCGAAAAAATTCGTGCTGAAGTGGGCATGGTGTTCCAGCATTTTAATCTTTTTCCGCACCTGACGATTGTCGATAACCTTGCTCTGGGACCCATCTGGGTCCGAAAGGTCCCCAAGAAAGAAGCCGAAGAGGCGGCCATGCACTATCTGGAAAAGGTTCACATTGCGGAACAGGCCCATAAATACCCGGGCCAACTTTCAGGCGGCCAGCAGCAACGGGTGGCCATTGCCCGCAGTCTGTGTATGTCACCGAAAGTCATGCTGTTTGATGAACCCACATCCGCCCTCGACCCGGAAATGATCAAAGAGGTTCTGGACGTGATGATCGAACTTGCCCGGGAAGGCTTGACCATGATTGTGGTGACCCATGAAATGGGTTTTGCCAAAAGCGTGGCGCATCGGGTGCTTTTTATGGATTTTGGCCAGATTGTAGAAGGCAACACACCCGTGGAATTTTTCGAAAACCCCCAGCACGACCGCACCAAACTGTTTCTCAGCCAGATTTTACAATAAAGCAACATCCTGCGATTCCCGAAAAATGAAGCCTAATAATCGGATTTATGCTAAAATAGGACCCGTTGGTTTAAAGTTATTTGTTATCAGTTATTAGTTAATCGTTCAAAAAGGATAAAATCTATTTTTTTTTCCGTTTCAAATAACGAATAACAAATAACGATTAACATCCTGATTGAGCCTTTCCGCTCAATCAGGACGTTATGGCTTAAGTTTTTCGCGGTTCCAACCGATATAGACTCATATATCAATACATTAGGAATAGGTTCAAAACCTGGAAACCGGATCGAATCAAAATGAATCTATATTATGCCGATGAGGGCCGACAGGTCGGTCCCATAGACAAAACCGAGCTGCAGTCACTGATAAAAAACCGCAAAATCGATTCCCAAACGCTCGTGTGGCAACCCGGCATGCAAGGGTGGGAAGAATTGGGCCTTTTTGTGCGGCGCAAAACGCAAGGGGGCTCCCAAGCGTTACAGGCGGCATCACCGCTGAAGCAATCATTATGCTCTGAATGCGGCCAGGCCTTTGCTGAAAATGATATGGTTCGGTTCGCCGAGGCGTGGGTCTGCGCGAGCTGTAAACCGCTATTTGTTCAAAAAATCAAAGAAGGCGTTACACTTGCCGGTGAGATGGAATATGCCGGTTTTTGGATCCGGGTGGGTGCCTGGTTTATTGATTATATTATCATGGCAATCGCCAGCGCGATTATTTATGTTCCGCTTACATTTATGGGTTTTTCTTCTTTTGATGAACCTGCTGCATTTGCCATTATTCAACTGATCTCCACGATTATTAATTTTATCATACCCGCTGTCTATGAATCCTGGTTTGTGGGGAAATATGCAGCCACTCCGGGAAAAATGGCCTGCAAGTTAAAAGTGGTCATGTCAGAAGGCGATCGGGTCAGTTTTGCCAGGGCAATTGGTCGGCATTTTGCAAAATACATCAGCGGGCTGATTCTGGGCATTGGTTATATCATGGCCGGTTTCGACGAGCAAAAGCGCACGCTGCATGATCGAATCTGTGATACCCGGGTGATAAAATCAGGAGAGATTTAGTTCTGAATTTTCCATGGAGTAATGGAGCGATGGAGCAATGGAGTGATGGATTAGCGGAACCAAGGCGTCGCCGATTCAGCTTTTTCCAGTACTCCAATACTCCAGTACTGCGCCACTCCAGTAAAATCTCATAGACATATCCGGCCGGTTGGGGCGGTGTTGCCGTTAAAAATAAATCTTCAGGAGCCAACTTTTGCTTTCGTGCACCCAGTGCAAAACACCGTTCAGCGCTGAGACGATCAACACCTTTGCGCTGATTCCCTGCCCGACATGCAAGGAACCGATACGCGCGGATGTTTACCCGGCCTTTTTTCGTAAACTGCCCTCCGGCCAAACCGGAGATCCATTGCAGGCTGAGAAAGAAGCCGGTTGCTTTTATCACCCGGGCAAAAAGGCGGCCGTCGCCTGTTCGTCCTGCGGTCGGTTTTTGTGTGCGCTGTGCGACGTTGAGTTCAACAACCGGCATCTTTGCCCGGTGTGTCTGGAAACGGGAAAAACCAAACACAAGATAAAAAATCTGGAAAACCATCGCGTATGCTATGACAAAGTTGCTTTGTATATCGCGCTGATTTCGATGATATTTGTATGGTTTACCCTTATTACTGCGCCTGTCGTTCTTTTTATGGTCATCCGGTACTGGAGTGCCCCCGGCAGTATCATACCACGGACTAAAATCCGATTTGTCCTGGCATTCACGATTGGCTGTTTACAAATTGCCGCGTGGATTCTGTTTTTTGGCAGCCTGATAACTTCTTGATGACCAAATACCGTCCGGTTTAACTGGAACAGTGATAAAAGAATCAACCACGAAAGCACGAAAGGACGGAAACACGAAGAAGAAAAAATTTCGTGCTTTTTGTATTTCATGTTTTCGTGGTTATCATTAATTTTTTTTGAAAAGCGACATTAATATTGCTTAAGTTATTATGATTTAGCCACATTATGACTGCAGAAACATCAACATACCAGCGTTTGCCCGGTAAAAAAAAAGGCTTTTTAATCGGACACCATACGCTCTGGCAAGGCGCCGACCATTTGCTACAGATCTATTCGCGATTGGGTGTAGAGGACTATAAGCGCTACTACTTCGATGATATTCAAGCCATTATCACTCGCAAAACCGGGTCGGGAAGAATTCAAAATATTGTTATCGGGGCGCTATCCGGTCTATTCTGCCTTTTTGCGGTTACTTCCGGTGGCGGTTGGAGCGTTTTTCACGCGGCAGTAGCTGCTGCCATATTGCTTATCTTGCTGATAAACGTTTTAAAAGGCCCCACCTGTCAAACGGTTTTGCTCACTGCCGTTCAGACTGAAAAATTGTACTCGCTGCATCGCTTAAAAACGACCGAGCCGGTGATGAACCGGCTCAGAGCGATTATCGAACGGCGACAGGGACGAATCGATCCGAACATCTTTGATAAACAGTCAGTTTCTTCATCCGCCCAGCGAACCAACCGCCCGCCGGGCGGTGCCAAGCAGCGCGGCCTGAGCGCACAAAGGCATGAAAGCGGTCGGGTGCATTTATTTTTATTTGCATTATTGGTTGCCGATGGTCTTATCGTCGCTGCCAGCTTTATGCTCACACATGTCGCTTTGACGCTTATGGGATCGGCCATAACGATGCTGCTGGGAATCTGTGTGGTTGTGGCCCTGGTCAAGCAGCATGAGAGTAATTTGAAACGCCCCCTCCGCACCCTGACCTGGGCGGCGCTGGGATATGTCTGCTTTTCTTTTATTGCCGGCTATATTATCAGCATGGGCATCGCATTCAGACATCCCGAAATTTTACGGAACCAGTGGGAATTGTTCAAACTGTTTGCGACTACCTCACCCTGGGAAAGTCCCTTAATAATGACGGTTAATATCATTGCCATCAGCGGCGCTGCTATTATCGGGATCCCGGGGCTTTTCATGTTGAAAAAACCTCAGCAAGCCATTCACCCGTCTGCAGCCTTGCCGACCACGCCGGTCAATAGTGGTGCTGTGAAAAGGATGTCCTGATGGTAGATTTACTGCATCAGCGATGCTTTAATCATATGCTGCGCGAGGCGGTTGCACGCTGCCCGGAGTGCCGTCGCTATTTTTGTCGTGAATGTGTAACCGAACATGAAGACAAAGTACTGTGTGCGGCCTGCCTGGGTAACAAAATCAATGCCGATGTTGCCAGCCGAAGCCGCTTTGGCCGATTTGCCCGCATTATCCATTTTTTGTTAGGTGCAATGTTTCTGTGGGTATTCTTCTATTATCTGGGGCAAATTCTGCTGTCGCTTCCTTCCTCATTTCATGAAGGAACGTTATGGGAAATGGGGTGGTGGAAGCCGCAATGAAACCCAGGTCAAAACAACACCGTAAGGGTGTGATCCTCCTTTTGGAAGAAGCGGTGCATTTACTGCGAAAAACGCCCCTGTTTTTGCTTTCCAGCTACTTCATTGGAACGTTGCCGTTTTTACTGGGCCTGTTTTATTTTTGGGCCGACATGAGTCGCAGTGCCGATGCCAAGAGCTACCATGCGGTGGCTTCTCTGGGTCTTGCGCTACTGTATATATGGATGAAATGCTGGCATGTTGTATTTGCCGCAAGAGTGAAGCTGAAAATCAGCGGAGAACCCTTGCCGCGATGGACCTTGCAGCGAGTTTTGTCACTTGCCGCAAATCAGGCCATTATTCATGCGACCGCTTTTTTTATTCTGCCGCTGGCAGCCCTGGTCTTCATCCCATTTGGCTGGTGCTATGCCTTCTATCAAAATGCAACCGTCTTGGCGTCTACCGAACTGAATGATCTGAAAACGTTATGTAAAAAAGCGTGGTTTCAGGCCAAACTGTGGCCACGGCAGAATCATATTCTGATGTCGGTGTTTTTTATGTTTGGCAGCGTTGTTTTTATTAATATCGCCGGTGCGATCTATGTTTTGCCCCACCTAGTGAAGAATTATTTTGGTATCGAATCCATGTTTACCCTGAGCGGAACTCACGTCATCAACACAACCTTCTGGGTCGTAACGATCGGCATGGCCTATTTGTGCATGAACCCACTGGTTAAGACCGTTTATGTTTTGCGCTGTTTTTATGGTGCGGCCTTAAAATCCGGCGACGACCTGAAAACAGAATTAAAAGGCCTGTTGCGTAATCGCAGCGCGGCCGTCATCGGTGTGTTGATTGTGGCATTATTGGCCGTCAATCCCATACCGTCAACGGCGACCGAGACCGGTTTCACCTCACCCGAAGCACTGGATCGCTCTATTGACGAGGTAATGGAACGACGGGAGTTTGTCTGGCGGATGCCCAGAGAGAGAATCGCTGAGGATGAGAAAGAGCCTGAGGGGCCGATTGCGTCGGTGGTGGCGTGGATCATCGATAAAGCGGCAAAGGCGTTAAATACCGTCATAAACTGGATTGACAAACTGATCGATTGGCTGATCGGTCTGATGCCCGGCGGTGAGCGGCACACGGTTTCACCGGATGCAAACTGGATATCATCCGTGCGGATTGCCGTCATTGCCCTGCTCATCGGGCTTTTGGGTGCACTGCTATATATTCTGTGGCGTTCGTGGGTGCGCCGACAGGCAGCACAGACAGAGATTGCTGCTGCGGCGGTTGAATCCACACCCGATCTGGAAGACGAAGACACCACCGCCGATGATCTGCCCGCAAACCGTTGGTTGGATCTGGCGCGCCAATTAACCGAAAAGGGCTCATTGCGCCTGGCCATCCGGGCTTTATACCTGGCGTCCCTCGCCGGCCTGGCCGATCATGAATTGATCACGATAGAAAAGTTTAAATCCAATCAAGATTATGAAATGGAATTGCATCGCAGGGCCCATCAAAAAGAAGGCTTGCTGCCGGCTTTTTCCAAAAGCAGAGAAATATTTGAGCGTGTCTGGTACGGCATGTGTAAAATCAGCCGGCCTGATCTGGACAATTTTGCTGCTATTCAAAAAAAGGTGATGACCATTGCTCAACGCTAAGGCCATACGGGCAATCATTTTTGTTGTTATTGTGTCGGGCTTTATGTTCGGGGTGCTCAAGTTGTTTTTGTTGCGCTTTGAAGCCGGGGATGTATATCCGGCCTATTCGTCATTGCGCAGCGATCCGCTGGGAAGCCGTGCATTCTACAGCAGTCTGGAAAACATCAATGACACGGTGGTCGGTCGCAATTACCGTTCCCTGCAAACGTTGGAATTTAATGAAAACACTGCGTTTTTTTATATCGGAACGTCCGTATTTGATTCCGATTCCGTGTCAGCGGAGTGGTTCCGGGTATTTGAGCAATTAACCAATGCCGGCGGCCGCCTGGTTTTATCCTTTCTGCCGGTTGAGAAAAAGCCGGCAAACTGGCGAATGTCAAAATGCGCCGCACCCAAAAAGGAAGCCAAAGATAGTGATAATGCCCATCAGAAAGATGCAGCCGACGATAACGAAAATCTATCAAAGCCGCACACAGCTGAAAGGACTTCAGATTCGCCCAATAAGGATGATAAACACCTGGAAGGAGGGCCCGACCCCTTAACTCCTGAAAAACAGCGCAATTGTGTTTCTTTAAAAGAAAAATGGGGGCTGGCTTTTGCGTTTGCCGAAAAACCACCGGATAAAGCCGCTAATGTCAGTGATGATCTATCCCTGGCCGCTCTAAACGGCTTGCCTCAAACGATCTCCTGGCATACCGCGCTGTATTTTGATGATCTTGATGACACCTGGCGTGTGATTTACACCGCGGATGGCCGGCCGGTTATTGTTGAAAAACCCTATGGCAGCGGCAGTATAGTGCTCTCGGCCGACTCTTTTTTCCTGAGTAATGAAGCGCTGCGATCTGAACGTCATCCGGAACTTTTAGCCTGGATGCTCGGTGAAAGTGCAACCGTCGTCTTTGATGAAACCCATTTGGGCATCTTCAAACACCCCGGGGTACTGAGCCTGATTAAAAAACACCGTTTCTACTGGTTTATATTTACGTTGGCTGTGTTAGCGCTTTTGTTCATCTGGAAGAATTCAGTTTATTTTGTGCCCCCGCCGAAGAGAAGCCAGGCACAAGCGGGCGGAGATTTCATCTCGGATCGGGATTCCATTCAGGGTTTGATCAGCCTGTTGCGCCGTAATATCCCCGCCCGACACATTTTGCAGGCTTGCACACAGGAATGGGAACGCACGATTCAACCTGAAAAGCGGTTTCGCAACGATCAGCTGGCGAAAATAAAATCAGCCTTTAAAATGATTACAAAACGCAGCCCCAAATTCATTGATCCGGTCACCGGTTATCGACGGATCAGCAAAATAATTTCAAAGGGAAGATACGATGAATGAAAATACGGAAATTTTAAAAAAGGTCCTTTTAAAAACGAAACAGGAAGTCGCCAAGGTGATCATTGGTTACGAACATGTGGTCGATCAGGCATTGATTGCGATTTTTACCGGCACGCATGCGCTCATTGAAGGCGTGCCCGGAATAGCGAAAACCCTG
>Ga0316193_10003883_pt1 | contig 10910 bp, 10 predicted proteins | sample MerIslsedime2_MG_FD_207735 | JGI IMG/M metagenome (GOLD analysis project Ga0316193, IMG submission 207735) | Coastal sediment microbial communities from Maine, United States - Merrow Island sediment 2 | ecosystem: Environmental > Aquatic > Marine > Coastal > Sediment | place: USA: Maine... | reverse complement strand
AAGATTTAGATATCTCGGTTAACACGTCTGTGATGGGTAAAAATTCGGGGTCGTTTTTAGAAGATTCCGGTAACAGGATTTCCCTGGGAGATATACGTTGTATCTCCTCTATAATAGCATCCCGGTTTTTTGATTCCGCGATCCGAAAGGTGCCGGTGGAAATATCCAGAAAAGCAATGCCGATTGCCCCGTCTTTGCTTTTTACTGACAGAACATAATTGTTGGATCGTTTATCCAAAAGTTCATCTTCAATAATCATTCCGGGGGTGATGACACGGACCACATCTCTTTTGACCAGACCCTTGGCCTTGGCTGGGTCTTCGATCTGGTCGCAAACAGCTACTTTATAACCTTTGTTAATCAGACGAGCGATATAGCTGCGGGCTGCACGATGGGGAACGCCGCACATGGGCACCGGGGATTCGTCATTTTTGTTACGTGAGGTTAAGGTGATTTCGAGCGCACGGGATGCTATATGCGCATCTTCGAAAAACATTTCGTAAAAATCGCCCATCCGGTAGAAAAGTATCGCATCCGGATATTGATCCTTAATGGACAGGTACTGCTTAACCATCGGGGTAGATTTGGGAAGACTCATGGAATCATCAAGGACCGGAAGACGCGAATCAGGAGCTTCGTCCCAACTGGCCTCCAGTCCGCAGGGCCTGTGCCCCGAAGGGAATGTTGGAATGACTGTTAAAGCTCAGCATTAAAACAAAAAAATATATCAAGTAAATTAAATATCTTACGAGGTTCTACTTAATCTCGTCTGTTTTTTCGTCCGGATTCTCCGTGGGGTTGTCTGCATTGTTATCAATGGAAAACGTGTCGGTCTGCTCCGCCTGATTGTCAGCCAGGCTGTCATCGGAAAGTTTTTGGGTGGCATCCGGTGCCTTTCCATCTTCCGGCGTCTCGATACCTTTTAACGAATCAATTTCACGCCTCATTACGGCCACTTCAGCATTGTGAGACGCTATGGTGATGTTCTGCTTTTTGATGGTGCGCTTGGCTTTAAAACGGGCTGATATATTGAAAAGATAAGCGACGATAATACCGGCAAGGAAAAATACTAAAACCAGGATCGCAAGGGGCAACTCAGGTGTATGATACTCTTCCAATACACCCAGGTTAATCCGCAACGATTGATTGATCAAAAAGAAGCCCTGATTTTGAAAAATCAATAGCGCAATCACTCCAAAAATAATCGCCCAGATGATCAGAGTGGCTTTTTTCATGCAATTTCTCCATTAATTTTTTAGGTTAATCCCTTAATAATGTCGAATGATGAATCATCGTGAAACAATTCCATCATCGTCAATCGCCATTGTTTCTCCGGTCCAAATTTCTGAAATGCGGTTTTAAATTGCCACAGGTGGTTTTAAGGTGTTCAGGGATTACCCTGACATCTGCAAAAACGGTAAGCGCATTGGTATCGCCGAACCATCTGGGGACGATATGAAAATGCAGATGCTCTTCAACACCGGCCCCGGCGACCTTTCCCAGATTCAATCCGACGTTAAAGCCGTCGGGATTCATAACCTGTTTCAAGATCTCCACCGACCGATCCACCGTTGCCAGAATTTCGCCCATTTCGTGTTTGCTGAGTTGATCCAGGCCGGACAGATGCCTGACGGGCGCAACCAAAAGATGACCGTTGATATAAGGGAATTTATTCATCATCACCAGTGTATCAGGTCCCTTATACAGGGCCAGTTCATCGTTTTGGGAAAGGTCATCGCAGAAAATGCACCGGTCTTCCTTTTCAGCCAGAATGTATTCCATCCGCCATGGGGCCCACATTGTTTTCACGTTCGTGTTACCTCAAACCAAAGTTTTTACCGTTCAAGGGTTCTGGGTTCAGGGTTGTTATTCATCCTTGAGCCTGCTTGTAAGCCCGCTGATGCTTGTGTAGTCTCGTATCGTGAAGCAGCACAGGCATGGCAAGTCAACGTCCACGAGATCAGATACCCCATCTTATGCGTTGCTCCAGTTGGCGTGAACCTGCCTCCTCTCCGGAGGGCTGGTGCGCATCTGGTGCAATTTCCAAGCATGAGGAAAAATAGACAAAAGCACATCAGTGCTTTATAGCTTGAGCTTTGGTCCGTCTGCAGGGCACCCGATTTGGACGGCCGGAATTAACGGTTCAGATTTGACATTAACCTTGAACCTTTGAACGTTGAACCCCTGAACCTTTATAATGAATCTGCCTGCTTTAACAGGTACTTGTCTACTTGAATTTCAACTTACGCTGTTTGAAAATAAAACTCAACCCTTTTTTAGCGGAACAACTTCCAAATCCCCCCACACACCGATTTTTTCGCCCACAATTACCACAACGCCGCTTAATTCTTCAAGTCTCCTGCCAGCTTCAATCGCGCTCTCGATATCTGCCGGCGAGTCAATAAGATTACCGATTGATGTGGCCGCGGCATCTGCAATCGAACATGAATCGGCAACCACACAGACGGCGTTTGCTTTTCCAAGGCTAAGGGAGTGCCCAATGGTACCCGAGGATGTGCAGACGGCTTCCGGCTGCGATCTGCTTTTCAATCGGATACCAATGCGCAAACTCAGAGGGGATTTTCCGGCATATATTCCAACCGTCACGGACGAATTTGTTTTTATAAATACGTCTCCTCCGTTTTCGACAATGACTTGATCCGTCAGTTTTAATAGTCCGTGACCCACCTGCTCAGCAATGGCGCCGGCGATGGCCGCCATCGGGCCAACCCCGGCATTCCGGGCAGCTTTTACCATATTCGCGATAATGCCCGGGGCCGGAAGATCAGGCTGCCAGGGAATAAGTGCTCTGGCAAAATCAGGATATGATTTAATAAAGGCTTCGACGTATCCCCTTTGCTCCAGCACCAGTTCTTTGGTTTCATTGACCAGCTTTGCAGCGGTATAAACCATAAGGTCGGTTTCTTTTACGACAACCCTGTAGGGGACTAGGTCTGAGGCATTAACTTGATTTCGATAGGTACGCTCTGAATACATATTTGGTGCTTGTAATTTGTTATTTGACATTATCTGGATAACTTCCAACACTACCTTCTATCTCGGCTATATAGGCTCTGCCTGCGGCCTCAGCGATGGAGGAAATTGATCCAGGAAATACTGATCCGTCATACCGGAGATAAAATCCCTCACGATTTCGGCCGGCTGGTGGCTTTGTATGTATTCATCCGTCATATCCTTCATAAACTGGCCGAAGATCGCGGAAGGTTTTCTGTGTTTGCGGATGTCTTCGAGATAGGTTTCAAAAAGTATCCCAAACAGCTTTTTAATTCGCTCGGTATGTCTTTTTATTCTGGAATTCAAATAGATGCGTTCCAGGTTAAACATTTTCAGCTGTCTCAAAGCTTCGGAAACTTCAGGACTAAAAGCCATGTAAGGTTTTTGATAGCTGTTGCGAATGATGTCGGTTACCAGATTGAAAACGATGGTACCATTGGTGTTTCCGAGTAGGGTCACACTTTCATCCGGTAAATCATCCCGGCGTATCAGACCCAGGCGGATGGCGTCCTCAATGTCACGACCGATGTAACTGACCGTATCGGCCATCCGAACGAGGCAACCCTCAGGGGTCATGGGTATAAGTGTCGTTTGGGGGTCAGATTTTTTGGCAGCGACCTCAGCGTCAAGGTTTTCAAAGGTTTTGCCTGTTGTCGGCAATAATCGTTCATTATGTATTTCGCCGTCATGACACAGTATGCCGTCTAAAGTTTGAAGACAAAGATTCCAGCCCCGGCCTTTGCGCTCAACTTTGTCCAGAAACTGAACGCTTTGCAAATTGTGATGAAAATAGCCGATACCGTTTTGGTTACATATATTTGAGAGAAAACGTTCTCCATCGTGCCCGAAGGGCGTATGGCCGATATCATGTCCCAGGGCTATGGCTTCGAGCAAATCTTCGTTTAATCCTAAAAACCGTCCGATGGTTCGGCCAATTTTGGAAACCAGCTGCACGTGAAGAACACGATGGGTAATGTGGTCATTTTTTACCAGATAGAACACCTGGGTCTTATCTATATAGCGGGCATACGCCAGTGAATGCAGAATACGGTCGGCATCCACAGAAAACGCCTGGCGGTAACCGGCATCGAGTCTATTGTCAGGTGTCCGGCGGGTACCCATTGGATTGCGAGTTGCCAGAGGCGACAGGGTTTCCGATTCATGTTTGTTCAGCAACGCTTTTAGTTCGACCAACGTTGGGTCGTTTTCATATTTCTTCATTTTCGATCATGTCTTCCATCATTTGGGTGTAATTTATTCCTGCCTGCCGAAAACCCTCTTTGCCGTATTTCATGTTTGCTTCCAGCACGTAATATTTTCCGTTATGCCGGCATATATCAATTCCCACATCGTCCCACCGGCAGGTATGTCCGATATGCAGGGCCAGATCAAGCGCCTCCCCTGGCACTGAATCCAGACTTATTTTTCCTCCGACAGCCACGTTGGTGCGAAATTCGTTTTCGGGTGCCAGGCGCCAGTAGGCATGCACAATACGGTTTCCGATAATGACGACCCTGATATCACGATCAATCGGCAGATATTCCTGGATATAGGCAATATCTGCTTCCTGCAGATAAGCTGCTAGGTCGGTGGGATTCTGAATCAGGTAGACCCCACGCCCCATGGCGGAACCCCGTGCAATCTTACCGATGAATGGAAATGGGAAATGATCGACAATGGTTTTTTTCTGACGTTTCCCATAAAATACCCTGGTACGCGGGTGGGAAATATTTAAAAGCTCAAAGAGGGCTGTCTGTTTGATTTTGTCCTGCACAACTTTATAACAGTGATAGCTGGGGAACGTCGGTTTGCCCATTGTATCAAATAATTCAGCGTAAAATGGTGACGGGTAGTAAATCTTGGCTGCATTCCGAATTAAATCCATTTCCCGGGGTTTGTAGTCCGAAAAATTGGGTCGCACGCCCAGGGTCATGACATTGCGACAATCTTTCAAGCGACCTTCAAGAGCTATGACTTTATTAGTTTTACTCATTATTGTTTTTAGAAATTAGACCATGACGAATAGGTAGTCTATATTATCCTGAAATCCGAAGCACGCCAATCCTATAAAATGGGCTGAAATACGAAATTTAAACTTTTCTTTATTAGCTGATCGAATTCGGTTACTTAGAGTCGAATACTACCTTAATTTTTTCGACAATGCGTTCCCCATGACTTCCCGACCAGTAGATTCGTTCGCACTGACGGCACCGATTAAATACATCATGGGTTTCCCATATGTAATCGGGTACCAGACCATAAACGTCATTTTTATTAACTTCGCCAATGGGAAGGTTGCAATGAATGCACCTTGCAAACGGCTGGAGGTCGGCCGGATTGATGCCGATTTGACCCACAACCTGTTTGAGCTGCTCAACAAGAAGGCTGGACCTGATGAAAACGTGGTTATGGGATGCAAACGCTTTCTGAATTTTTTTAGTTCTCGTAATCAGTATTCTGTGATCCTCGAGCCGGGCATAAAACTCCCTGCTGGAAACATCCGGTTCGTAAAGCGTATCATACCCCAGAATACGCAGCCATTTGGCTAAAGTCCCCAGGGATTTGTCGACGGCAAAGCAGGGCTTCATAAAATTAACGGATTATTTAGAATTCACTGGACCAGTGACCATTTCGTATCCGGATGAGCAATTCGATGATAATATGATTTTATTTTTTCAATCCTTCGTCTCCCCCAATTCCTCGTATGCTCTCTGGATATCTTTAAAGCGTTTTTCCGCCAGGACTTTAAACTCCTCGCCCAGATACTCCACCTTGTCAGGATGATATTTACCGGCAAGGTGTCGGTAGGCTTGCTTTATGTCTTCTTGGGAGGCACTTTGATCAATTCCCAGGGTTTTAAAGGGATCCCAAGCACCGGAAAAGTCTCCGGAATTGTTGTATGTGCTTGATTTTTTTTCTTTATCCGAGTTGCTACTGCCGTAATTATGGTCGTTTGGGTTTCCCTGATAGTATTTTTGAAAAGCATCGCGCTTTTTTTTCTGGGTGTAAAGGTAACGCCACAGCAGCCCCAGCACGACAAGATCATCCAGCCATCCCCATCCGACTATGAAATCCGGTAATATATCATAGGGATTCAGGGCATAAAGTACGGCGAGACCAATTATTATAATTTTCCACATATCTATCGATCAAAACGGCCAGGATTCGTTAGGGTACAATTTCTCTCAGAACAAGCAGTATAGTTGAAAGAAGAAACCGGGTCAATGACAAGCAATTTGAAATTTTATCAAAATGACGGTAAAATATCCGGATAATATAGCGCCTCGAATTAACTAAAGTTCCCCTATTTTTTGCCGATTTATAATATCTAAGGATAAAAATTCCGACTAAGTTTATCATATATACAAATTGCGATACTATTTTATTGTAATAACAGTTGGTTATGCCTGCAAAGGGTAGATTGGCTGAACGCTCCTACCGGTTGTGATATCTAATAATATGAAAAAGCTTTTTAAATTGTTCGCAATAATGGTGCTTTTGACTGTTGGCGGCGCCGCCGTATTTGTTTTTTCTACTAACAAACAGGTCGTGGTTCTAACGGATGGGACCATAAAAACGGTGGATGAAACCGGGGAGAGGGGAAATTTAACTTTTTATGTGTTAGACGGCGAGACTTTTTGGCTGAATCAAGATGAAATAAAAAGCTACGGCAAGCGCAACCTCGGTCATATATTCCAGGAAGCCACAAGTTACATCATCAAAACCTTCGAGGAATTGGTGTCTGACCTTGCCCGGTTTTTCAATAAAAACCATATTTCAGTTGGGTTCAATTTAACCCAGTACATATTCCTGCTGGGACTGTTGCTTTTTTTATTGATCATTCTTTTCTCCAGACGTTCTGTAAAAAAGAAGCCCAATCCTGCTGCTGAAGTAAAAGACACTGTCGTTCCCCAGGAAGTAAAGGATGAAATTCCCACCCGCATCGATGTTGTAGGGTTTTTTTTAAATCTGTTCAAGCAGCAAATTGGCGCGGACCCCGACGCCAAGGCGGAATACGTGCCGCTAATGTCCAAAAACTCCGGGCCCAATCATATCTATGAACTCCGTGTCAAGCATATGGAAGACTGGACCAAACGTCGAATGACCATTGGCCCGTTGGGGGAAGAAAGCGGCAGCAAAAGCAAATGTTACTATGTGATTTATGATGTCCACATGGTAGTCAAAATCCCGTCAAAGCCTGTGACCGATTTTGAACAGTATATCGAAAGCATCAAAAAGGAAGTGCATATTGTCAACAAGCTTATTCCCAAGGAGTGTATCATCCCCAAAGTGTCCGTTGTCCTGGGTATGATTCACAGCTTTCCGCACAGCGAAGATATCCCGCCGGATCAGCTTGAAGAAAAATACATCAATTGGATGCGCAAGTCGCCGGAATATCAAAATTATTTGAAGATTAACAGTACCTTTGTATACCTCATGGACTTGTCAAAATACTATTTCTTGAGCCATATACTTGATGAACTGCATGACATAAAACACTTGATCGCCCGGGAAATTACAGAACATGCCGAGATCATATGGGAACCGACAAAATTTAAAGGCCGTTATGGAAGTGAAAATGATGCCATCTTTGAGATCCGTGATGTATACAATCGCAGTGCGGTAACCGTCCGCCGCCTGGTGGAAAGAGCCGGAATCACTACGACGGTTTCTGATTTTCAGATCCAGACCTGGTTCATCGCCCATCTGGCCGATAGACAGATATCAGCCAATGGCAGTGGTTATCCTGAGAATTTTATTTATGATTTGAATCGTATTTTCAAAAAAATCATGTACGACAATTCTGATGTGGTGGCGGTATACCGCAAAACCATTAAAGACTATATCTACATGTCATTTTTTGAGCAAAACAAGGCCCAGATGGCGGCCATCTCCACCAACTTGCTCGATGTTCTATCATGGTTTCGGAAAAAACGGGTGTCCATGCGAGATCTTAAACCGGATAATTTATTTGTGGCCGGAGAACCGGCTCGATACCCGTTGTTTTTACGATCCGCCCACGAATTCTCCCTGGGTATTATTGATGTGGAGACCGCTGTGGATTTTGAAAAATCCAAATACACTAAAACAAAACAACCCTTGCTGGGCGGGACACCTTTTTACGCCACACCGTCCCATTTTATCAAAAACGATATTTTGACGCGCACGTTCGGAAATCTCGGTAAGGTCCTGCATCTTCAAGACTGGCATGCTACCCTGGTAATGATTTACAAAGTGATTACGGGTGAGCTTTTATTTGATCAAACGGCCAAGTTGTTCGGAGACCTGCGCAGTATGATGATCCAGGCCAACCAACCGGAAAACTACGAAAGTGAAATTCTTGAAGACGCCAGCCGGATGTTCTGGCACAGCGCTGTTGTCGAGTTTCAGGAGAAAACAGAGGAATCGGAAAAAGCGTTAAGATCCGTTGTTGTGGCCCTTCCGGAAACCGTCAAGTACATGTTTGGCAAAGTTTTGATTAAGGAAAGAAAATCGATTGCCAGGTCCATTAAGCAATGTGTTGATGCCCAGAACATTTTCGTGAAAGATCAGATTCGCGAACTTCTGCTAAAAGCATCCCATTCAAAAACCTGTCAGTTTAAAGCCGATCTGGAAAGCAAAGCCAAAAATTCTGAAAATGCCACCGGGACCCGAACAGAAGCGATCGCTTTTTTGCACAAACTGGCGGACCTTAAAGCCCAATTTGGACAGCATGCCTATATGCAAAAACTGTTGATGCAACCCGAGGCCAAATTGTCCGCTTACGATATTTTAACATTTATGTTAAATGTGGTGCTGAACAATATGTACCGAAGTGATTGGAAGCCTCTTTTCGGCGAAGCCGTCATCGCCTGTGAGATGCCGGATGAGGAAACCATTATTGAGGAGACCGTTTAACCGAATTTGGATTGAACGTCGAACATCGAACGTCCAACATCGAATATTGATGACGCTACGCTTTTTCGATTAGACTGGCCGCTTTTCAGGCCAACGGCGGCGCTGACACCTTTATCCCCTGCCCCTGATCCCACCATTTTGTTTGACAGCGCTTGATCCTCCGTTGTATTTATTAACAAATCAAGCGTTAATTAATAATTAAAAATTCGATCTTTCCTGTCAAATAGATCCCATGAAATCATTCCTTAAATCCATACTTTCATTTTCACTGGCTTTCGGCCTGCTATTTTTATTCGGTTTCGGTATGGCCCATGCTGATGCAGTCCGCCTGCCGGTCAGGGCCGGCAGCTTTTATCCCGCAGATGCCTCTGAATTAACCCGGATGATTGATGGGCTCACGCTAAAGGCTCAAAAAACCCAGGTCCGCATTCCACCGCACAAGGTGCTAAGGGCCCTGATTTTGCCCCATGCAGGCTATATTTATTCAGGTTGGACGGCCGCGCACGCCTCTTTGGTTTTAAGGAAAAATCAATTTTCCAAAGTCATTCTAATCGGACCGGACCATTTCATTGGAATTCAAAACGGCGCCATTGGCGATGTTGCTGCCTACCAAACCCCCCTGGGGAGAATCGACCTGCACGCGGACACCGCAAAATTGCGGCGGCAACCGCTATTGTTTCAACCGCTGCCCGTCTCAATGGACAATGAACACTCTCTGGAAGTCATCCTGCCCTTTTTGCAAACTTACCTTGGCGGATTTCAATTGCTGCCGATTCTAGTCGGCCGGACAGATGTCGGGGCCTTTGCTGAAGCCCTGAGCCCCCTGATTGACGATAATACCCTGCTGGTTGTCAGCTCCGATCTTTCCCATTACCTTGGCTATTCAGATGCGGTCGCCGTTGACCGCGAAACTGTCAACGGGATTGTAAACCTGAAACCGGCAAAATTGGCCGGCAAGGACAACCGGGCCTGCGGGCTGATGCCGATTCTGATTCTAATGGAAATTGCCGGTCGCAACCACTGGCAGCCGGTGTTTCTGCATTATTCAAACAGCGGCGACACTGCCGGCAGCCGTTCCCGGGTGGTGGGATATACGGCCATTGCTTTTTTTGGAGACCAATCTATGGAGAACAAACCCGATCCAAGTGCAAAATTCACGGAGGAACAGGGACAGATCCTGGTTAAACTGGCCCGTCACACCATCATGGACAAACTGGGCCGCAAGCTGTCCGATTCAGAATCCGATACAGACACCCGCGCCCTGCCGGACGAAGGTTTTAATTCATATGGCGGCACCTTTGTGACCTTAAAAATTAAGGGACAACTTCGGGGCTGTATCGGCAACCTGACATCTACGGAAACCGTTTGGGACGGTATCAAGCGCAACGCCATCAGTGCGGCTTTCCACGACCCGCGGTTTTCACCGTTGACCGCCAAAGAGCTTGATCAAACTGAGATTGAAGTGAGTATTTTAACCGAACCGCGCCCCCTCCAATACCGCAACGGACACGATTTGACCCGCAAACTGCGGGCTAATGTCGACGGCGTAATTATCCGCAGAGGCCATGCCAGTGCCACCTTTCTGCCCCAGGTGTGGGAGCAGCTGCCCCAGCCTGAAGAGTTTCTTTCCCATCTATGCATGAAAGCCGGCCTGGCTTCCGATGCCTGGAAAGATCCGGAAGTGGAAGTATTGACCTACCAGGTTCAGTATTTTGAAGAAAAATGACCGTGCCATAATCCGGGTGGTGATTGCCACCGGAATATCTTCCGTCGTTACCCAGTTGCTCACCATCCGTGAATTTTTAACCCAGTTTCAGGGCAATGAAATCGTGATTGCCCTGATTCTTTTCAACTGGCTGATTCTGGGTGGGTTGGGAACCCTGCTGGCAGGGGTCATAACCCGCCGTTTTCAGCAGGCATCGGCCGTCAGCCTGGCGTGGATATCCCTGGTGCTCGGCGGCCTTGGGATCCTGCAAATTCTCGCTATCCGACAACTC
>Ga0316193_10003880_pt1 | contig 10912 bp, 12 predicted proteins | sample MerIslsedime2_MG_FD_207735 | JGI IMG/M metagenome (GOLD analysis project Ga0316193, IMG submission 207735) | Coastal sediment microbial communities from Maine, United States - Merrow Island sediment 2 | ecosystem: Environmental > Aquatic > Marine > Coastal > Sediment | place: USA: Maine... | reverse complement strand
AGGGTGTGGAAAAAGTGCCGATCATCAACGGCAAAAAGCGCCATGCCCTTCTGCTGGAACTCTTCACCGACAGGGGTATCGGCACGGAAGTGACAATGACATGATAAAAAGGTAAAAGGTTCAAGGTTCAAGGTAAAAGGTTAACCTACCTGACCGACTCAATTGACACTAATGGTTTTCATGTACCGTCGTGATGTGAAAGGCTGTGAGCATTTACAACGACATAAACCGATAACCGGCTAACGGGCCAACCGGCGAAACGGCCCAGGGGGCTGACAGATGCCCAGCGAGACCATCAAGAAAGCCGACGTCTTTATAGCGGCGACCTACAAAAGGTTGCCGGTTGTATTGACCAGAGGTGAAGGCTGTACGCTCTGGGACGAATCCGGCAGGGCCTACCTCGACTTTGTGGCTGGTATTGCGGTCTGCAACTTGGGGCATGCCCACCCGGCCGTCACTCTTGCCGTGGCCGAGCAGGCGGCTCGGTTGGTGCACGTTTCAAACCTTTTTTACACCCAGCCCCAGGCCGATGTGGCCGCCCTGCTGGTGGAAAACAGTTTCGCGGACCGGGTCTTTTTCTGCAACAGCGGGGCTGAGGCCAACGAAGCGGCCATCAAGCTGGCCCGCAAGTATTTCTACGAGAAAGGCGATTCCGACCGCTTCCGGATCGTTGCTATGGACAAGTCGTTTCACGGGCGCACCATGGCGACCCTTTCGGCAACCGGTCAGGAGAAGATCCGTAAGGGGTTTGATCCGGTGCTTGGCGGGTTTGATTTTGTGCCGTTCAACGACATCACGGGTCTTAAAGCCAAGCTCGATTACAGAACCGCCGCCGTGCTGCTCGAACCGATCCAGGGAGAGGGCGGCGTGCGCTGCCCGAGCGCCGGCTATCTCGAGGCCGTCCGTGCGCTTTGCAACGAAACCGGCACGCTTCTGATCTTCGATGAAATCCAGACCGGGATGGGGCGGACCGGAAGACTGTTCGCCTATGAACACTTCGGCATCGAGCCGGATATCATGACCCTGGCCAAGGCTCTGGCCAACGGCCTGCCGATGGGCGCGATGCTGGCCCGTGAACAGGTGGCAGAGGCCTTCGGGCCGGGTTCCCATGCAACCACCTTCGGCGGGACGCCCCTTGTGACCGCAGCATCCCACGCAGTCCTGCGCCAGATGCTCGAAAACGACATTCCGGAAACCTGTCGCAAAGCCGGCGCTTATTTTTTCGACCGGCTGTTGCAGCTCAAGGAGCGGCACCCCATCATCGAAGAGGTGCGCGGCCTGGGTCTGCTGCTGGGATTAAAACTCGCCGTCGACGCCGAACCGGTCGTTCTGAAATGCCTGGAAAGAGGTTTTCTGATCAATTGGATCCAGGGTGACATCTTGCGGTTCGTGCCGCCGTTGATCGTCACGATACAGGAGATCGATCGGATGATCGACTGCCTGGACGATGTATTGACCGACCTCGTGCGCGGTGAAAGGACAGCAGTACAATGATGGCGCAGGATCAATTAAAAGGAGGAGCAAGTTGACGGAAAAAATAAAAAAAGTCGTTCTGGCCTATTCCGGTGGTTTGGATACCTCCGTTATCCTCAAATGGTTGATCGAGACTTACCAATGTGAGGTGATCACTTTTTCGGCCGATATCGGCCAGGAAGACGATTTCGACCAGATAAGGGAAAATGCCCGCAAGACCGGCGCATCCAAGATCTACATCGAAGATTTAAAGGAAATTTTTGTCAGAGATTATGTCTTTCCGGCCTTCCGCGCCAATGCCATCTATGAGGGCCAGTACCTGCTCGGCACCTCTCTGGCTCGTCCGTTGATCGCCAAACGACAGGTCGAAATTGCCAAGCTCGAAGCGGCGGATGCCGTCAGCCACGGCGCCACGGGCAAGGGAAACGACCAGGTGCGCTTCGAACTGGGGTATCTGGCGCACGAGCCGCACATCAAAATCGTCGCGCCCTGGCGTGAATGGGACCTGACCTCGCGCACCGCTCTGATGGCCTTTGCCCGCAAACACGGCATTAAAGTGCCCACCACCCACGAGAAACCTTACAGCACCGACTCCAACCTACTCCACATCAGCTATGAAGGTGGCGTGTTGGAAGATCCGTGGGCAGCCGCCCCCGAAGACATCTACACCCTCACGGTTTCGCCGCGCAACGCGCCAGACACACCCGAAGACATCGAGATAACGTTTGAGGCCGGAGACCCGGTAGCCGTCAACGGTCGTGACTTTTCACCACCGGCGTTGCTGGCGGAACTCAACCACTTGGGCGGGCGGCACGGTATCGGGCGGATCGACATCGTGGAGAACCGCTTTGTCGGCATGAAGTCCAGAGGGGTCTACGAAACGCCGGGCGGCACCATTCTGCGAACGGCTCATATGGCGATGGAATCGATCACGTTGGATCGCGAGGTGATGCACCTGCGCGACGGGCTAATTCCCAAGTATGCCGAGCTGATTTACAACGGGTTCTGGTTCGCGCCTGAAAGGTCTGTTCTGCAGAAACTGATCGATGAGACCCAGAAAAATGTCAGCGGCGTCGTGCGGCTCGAGCTTTTCAAGGGCAATTGCCGGGTCCTGGGCCGCAAGTCCGATGCCTCCATTTACCGGGTCGATTTCGCGACATTCGAGGACGATGCCGTATACAGCCAGAAAGACGCCGAAGGGTTTATCCGGCTCAACGCGCTTCGGCTGCGCATCCTTAAAATGCTGTCGAACCGATAAAAACTTAAAGTTATACTTTACAAAAAAAGCTTTATCGTAGAGGTCGGTAATGGAAGAGAAAACATGGGGCGGTCGATTCACTGAAAAAACCGACCGTCGGGTGGAAGCCTTTACGGCTTCCATCGATTTCGACAAGCGCCTGTATTCCTACGACATCGACGGCAGCATCGCGCATTGCCGCATGCTGGCCAAGGTCGGAATCATTACGGAGGACGAGGCGGCGTCCCTGGTCGAAGGTCTCGGCAAAATCAAACGAGAGTTGGACCGGGGCGCATTTCAATTCGATGCCGGTCAAGAAGACATCCACATGCACATTGAAACCCGGCTGGTGGAGGAGGTCGGTAAAGTCGCCTTGAAGCTTCACACGGCCAGGAGCCGTAACGACCAGGTGGCACTGGATGTGCGCATGTTCTTAAGGGATGAAACCGTTCGAATCATCGACCAGCTGATAAACCTGAGAAAGGTGCTGGTCGACCTGGCCGAGCAGACCATTGATGTCGTCATGCCGGGATACACCCATTTGCAGCGGGCCCAGCCGGTGTTGTTTGCCCACCATCTGATGGCTTACTACGAGATGTTCACGCGTGACACGCAACGAATGCGGGACGGGTTGAAACGGACCGACGTCATGCCTCTCGGTACGGCAGCGCTTGCAGGGACGACCTATCCGATCGATCGCGAGGTCACGGCCGAGTTGCTCAACTTCCCCAAAATATCGGCCAACAGCCTCGACGCCGTCGCGGACCGTGATTTCAGCCTCGAATTCCTCTCGGCCGCCAGCATCTGCATGGTTCATCTGAGCCGGCTCTCCGAAGAAATGATTCTGTGGTCGACGGCGGAGTTCGGATTCATCGAACTGCCGGACGCCTTCGCTACCGGCAGCAGCATCATGCCCCAGAAGAAAAATCCCGATGTGGCGGAACTCGTGCGCGGCAAGTCCGGCCGCGTCTTCGGTAGTTTGATGGCCCTCTTGACCGTCATGAAAGGCTTGCCGCTGGCTTATAACCGCGACCTGCAGGAGGACAAGGAGCTCCTTTTCGACAGCGTCGACACCCTCCAGGCCTGCCTCGAGATCTATACCATGATGCTTCCCAAAATTAAGGTGAACCGTGAGATCATGCGCGCGGCCACGCAGACCGGATATATAAATGCCACCGACTTTGCCGATTACCTGGTCGGAAAGGGGATGCCCTTTCGCAATGCGCATCACTGCGTGGGACAGGCGGTCGGTTACGCCCTTGCGCACAAAAAGGAACTCCACGACCTCTCGCTGGACGAGCTCAAGTCATTCTCGGCGCTGATCCAGGAGGATGTCTTCGAGATATTGTCGATCGAGGCGATGATCGATCGCCGCCGGTCGGCCGGCGGCACCGCCACGGAAAATGTGCGCGCAGCCATAGCGGTGGCCAGAGCCGCCCTCGAGCCGTAACGGGATTGGCGGCGGACATTGACAGGCGGAGGAGACAGCCGGTTGTCCAATCCGCAGCGCAGCGGTTCACACACTTCGAGTCGGTGCGGTTCGGACAACCGTGACGTCATCCGGACCACAGGTAACAAGATGAGAGTGAAACTGGTTTTCGGGCGACTATTGGTCATCTTGTCGGTGCTCCCCGTCGGGCTTCAGGCCGGCTGCGGGATAAAAGATCCGCCGGTGCCGCCGCGCCGCTACCGGCCGCCGGCTGTGACGGACTTGAGCTATCAATTGGACGGTCAAGCTCTCACCTTGTCATGGTCGGTTCCCGAAACCAGAGACGGTGATGCGGCCGATCCTGTCGGCTGCTTTGTCTACAAGGCCAAACAGCCGCTTGTCAACACGGATTGCCCGGACTGCTCGGAACCTTTTTCACCGGTAGCGGACCTTCAGATTCAAAAAGACGCTTCCGGCAATATTTTAACACGAACCATGACCTACACCGGTGTTCTTGTGCAGGGTTTCATATACACCTATAAGATCGCATGCTATGCGCGTGACGGCGGTTTGGGAGCGGATTCAAACATTGTCAACTTTAGCTTCTGAGGAAAAACAAAGGGCCTATTAACAGGCGGATCAGCCGCGTTTCACGTCAATCTGATTGTCAGTGTCGCTTATCTGGTCAACCGGCAATCGGGCCAACCGGCTAAGCGACCGACCGGTCAACCGGGAATCTTCGGAGAGAACACGATGCACCACTTTCAGTATCACCACGATGAACTTTTTTGCGAGGACGTTGCGGTTAGAGAAATTGCCGACGCGGTCGGCACACCGTTCTACCTATACAGCCGTGCCACCTTGGAGCGTCATTTCAGAGCCTTCGACGGCGCCTTCGCGAACACAGACCGTCTGGTGTGTTTCTCGGCCAAAGCCAATGCCAGTCTGGCGATTTTAACCCTATTGAACCGGCTCGGCAGCGGGCTCGACATTGTCTCCGGTGGCGAACTCTTCCGCGGGTTGAAGGCGGGCATCGCCCCCGACAAAATCGTTTACTCGGGTGTTGGTAAAAAATCGGACGAGATCGATTTCGCTTTGCAGAGCGGCATTCTGATGTTCAATATCGAATCGGTCGACGAATTGGACCTGATTAACCGCCGGGCAGGCGAACTCGGCAAAAAAGCGCCGATTGCGATCCGTGTCAACCCGGACGTCGATCCCAAGACCCACCCCTATATTTCGACCGGCTTGAAGAAGAACAAGTTCGGTATCGACGTCGTCACGGCGCTGGAAGCCTACAAGGCGGCCCGAAAACTCGAAAACGTTGCGGTCGTCGGTATCGACTGCCACATCGGGTCACAGATCACCGACCTGAAGCCGTTTGCCGATGCCCTCGAAAGCCTCAAAACCCTGATGCATGAACTAAAATCGGTCGGCATCGACATCCGATACCTGGACATGGGGGGCGGTTTAGGCATCACCTACGACCAGGAATTGCCGCCGGCTCCCGACGAATACGCCCGGGCGATCGTCACCGCGCTCAAGGAACTGCCGGTCAAGCTGATTTTAGAGCCCGGGCGGGTGATCGTCGGCAACGCCGGAATTCTCATCACACGGGCGCTTTACAGAAAAATGGGCACCGAGAAGAACTTTTTTGTCGTGGACGCCGGGATGAATGATCTGCTGCGGCCGACCCTCTACCAGGCTTTTCACGCAATTCAGCCCGTGGTTTTAAAAACCGATCAGAAGTTGACTGCCGACGTCGTCGGCCCGATTTGCGAAACAAGCGATTTTCTGGCCCGTGATCGCGAAATGGTTGACGTGCGCAACGGTGACTTGCTGGCGGTCATGAGCACGGGGGCTTACGGGTTCAGCATGTCTTCCAACTACTGCTCCCGACCCCGGGTGGCCGAAGTGATGGTCAGCGGAGACCGGTTTTACGTCATCCGGGCGCGGCAAGGCTACGAGGATCTGGTGGTCGGGGAAACCGTGCCGCCATTGTTAGAGGCGTGATGAGTTTGCACGCTCTAGTCGCTGAGCACCCCTTGCGCTTCGGATAACGCTTGGAGAAAAGGACATCTCTGTCCTTCATGTTATCGTTAACAGTCGGATGACGGATAAAACACATGAATAAAGAAGCAGCCAACACAAAACGAATTCCCTTTTTCAAAATGAGCGGTAGCGGAAACGATTTTATCCTGATCGACAATCGCCGCCAGGATTTCGAGGACTCGCAATTGAGTCGTTTCATCGTCAATGTTTGCCGTCGTAAACTTTCCGCGGGCGCAGACGGCCTGATTTTGATCGAATCTTCCACAATGGCAGACTTCAAGTGGCGCTTTTACAATTCGGATGGCAGCCGGGCTGAAATGTGCGGCAACGGTGCCCGCTGTGCCGCCCGTTACGCCTTTGTAAATGGAATTGCCGGCCCCGAGCTCACCTTCGAAACCGATGTGGGGATCGTTTCGGCCTCAATTGTCGCGGACAGGGTCAAGGTGGGAATGACCGATCCTTCCGAGGTGACGCCAAACATCATGCTCGATCTGGTCGCCGGCAGTCGCCAGATGACAGCCATAAACACCGGGGTTCCTCATGTCGTCCTCGAAGTTCCCGATCTCGAAACAACCGATGTCTGCGGCATCGGACGGGAAATTCGGTATCACCAGAGATTTGCGCCGGCCGGCAGCAACGTCAATTTCATTACATCTCTGGCAGAAGACACCATTGCGGTTCGAACCTATGAGCGCGGTGTGGAGAACGAAACCCTCGCCTGTGGTACCGGTTCCATCGCAGCGGCTCTGGTAAAGGCCGCCCGCCATGGCACCGGTTCACCGATCCACGTCAAGACCCGCGGCGGGACCCTGTTGACGATCCATTTTACGCGCCGCGACGGGCGCTTCCGGGATGTCTATCTCGAAGGGGACGCCCGCATTATTTACAGCGGCGAAATGTGGCCCGAAGCCTGGGCGTGACGGCTTAAGGGTCCCAGAAAAAAATAATTCCACATTCTTGCTTGTCTTTTGGCCCGTCTACTGCGTTACATCCAACGACACGTATCTCGATATGTGCCGCTGGATGTGCCTTGTAGACGAACCCAAATCCGGCGCAATCTTGTGGAATTATTTCTTACCGTGACCCTAAACTCACGCGGACTTGAAACCGGTTGCGGAATCCGGCCGAGGCCGGATATAGACGATTAAAGGGGCGGATGACGTGAAGGGTAACCTTCATACGGCCATTATCTCCATCGGATCCAATCTGGGGAACAAGCTCGATAATTGCCGGCGGGCAATCGACGCCCTGAGTGCTCTTGAGCATACGACCGTTGTCGCCTGCTCCCGGTTTTACAAAACCGCCCCGGTCGACTATCTGGAGCAGGACTGGTTCGTGAACGCGGCCGCTAAAGCCGCCACCCGGCTCGATGCTCACGCCCTGCTGGAAGCCCTTAAAGGAATTCAGCAACGGGCCGGCCGCCACGGCGACTCCATTCGCTTCGGTCCCCGGATCATCGACCTGGATATCATCTTCTACGACGAGACCGTGATCGATACACCGGACCTTCTGATACCCCACCCCCGCCTGCACAAAAGACGCTTTGTCTTGCAACCGATTTGTGATATAGATCCCGCAATCGTTCATCCGATACTTAAAAAAAACGTCCGGGCACTTCTGGAACGACTGGACGACGACGCTCAGAGTGTGGAACCGATATGCTGCGATTGCTGATCATTGCCGCGCTGGTTTATTTTCTCTACCGGGTCTTCACCCGCTGGATGGTGGGGCACTCGGCCTCGTCCGGCGGGTCGGTCGATCACAGAAACGCGGATGCCATCGATGATATCATGGTGAAAGATCCGCAGTGCGAGGTCTTTTTTCCGAAAAATGAAGCCGTGCGGGCGAGGATTGACGGCCGGGACCTTTTTTTTTGCAGTACCGAATGCCGCGATAAATTCCTGGAGAATCAACCACACGAAGAGAACACATAAAATAAGGGCTCACTCAAAAAGAAGTCACTTTTTCTACGCCGATGCACCCCGTGCAGCTGTCGGTGCGAAAACCCGGAATGTATAGATACCCTTGCGCTTTGCGCCTTACCGGATAGGCGGCTCAACGCACCGAATAACGAACTTATTTTTTCGTGAACCCTTAAACCAATTCAAGACGGGAAGGATGTGAGGTCATGAAATTTTTTATCGATACGGCAAACATAAAAGAAATTAAAGAGGCCGACAGCATGGGAATGGTCGACGGCGTCACGACCAATCCGTCGCTGGTCGCCAAAGAGGGGCGAGAATTCGAGGGATTGATCAAGGAGATTTGCGAGATCGTGCCGGGACCCGTAAATGCCGAAGTGATCAGCACCGAAACCAAGGGAATGCTCACCGAGGCCAGGAAACTGGTGAAGATTCACAAGAACATCGTGGTCAAGGTCCCGATGACAATAGACGGCCTAAAGGCCGTGAGGCAGCTGACGGAAGAGGGCATTCGAACCAATGTGACCCTGGTGTTTTCCCCCATCCAGGCGTTGATGGCCGCCAAGGCCGGAGCGGCCTATGTCAGCCCGTTCGTGGGTCGGCTGGACGATGTCGTGCACGACGGCATGCTTCTCGTCGAACAGATCGCCGAAATCTACAACAACTACGCTATTGAGACGGAAATCATCGTGGCCAGCGTTCGCCATCCCCTGCACGTGCTCGAATCGGCCCTGATCGGCGCCGACATCGCCACCATTCCGTTCAATGTCCTCAGCAAACTGGCGGCACATCCGCTGACCGACAAAGGGTTAAAAGCCTTCCTGGATGACTGGAAAAAGGCTAAAAAGTAAATTGGACGCTGCCGTCAGGGCCCACACCATGAAATCGGATGAAAGAATCAAACGCGTGTTGAGTCATCCCAACACCCTGACGCTTTTCCGCGTCGTCGCCGTACCGATCGTCGTGATTTTGATGATCTACCCCAACCGGGTTTTTACCGCACTGGCGGCGCTTTTATTCAGCGCGGCCGCCATTACAGACTACCTGGACGGGTACCTTGCCCGACGGCGCGGTCTCGAAACGACTTTGGGCAAGGTGATGGATCCGGTGGCGGACAAACTTCTGGTATCATCGGCCTTTATCATGATTACCTCACACAACTGGATACCGGCGTGGATGGTGTGCATCATTATCGGGCGCGAGTTGGCCGTGACCGGGTTGCGGAACCTGATCGCCGGCGAAGGAGAGGATGTATCGGCTTCCTGGCTGGGAAAATACAAAACCGGCTTCCAGATTGCTGCCATCATTCCGCTGCTGTTTCATTACCCCTATTTCGGCATCAACCTTCACGGGATCGGGTACTTTTTCCTGATCGGCGCTCTTATCTTCACCGTCTGGTCGGGGGCCGACTATTTCATCCGGTTCCGGAAACTACTCGAAATGTGAGTTTTTTTTGGTTGACAAAGAATTGATTTCCCGTTAAAAAATAGCCCCACATTGAGCGGGAATAACTCAGTGGTAGAGTGCGACCTTGCCAAGGTCGAAGTCGCGGGTTCAAATCCCGTTTCCCGCTCCATTTTTTTTAGGCGGCATAGCCAAGTGGTAAGGCAGAGGTCTGCAAAACCTCCATTCTCCGGTTCGAATCCGGATGCCGCCTCCATTTTTTAATGGTTCTCAACCGGCATAGAGATCGACCGGCTATAGTTTCCCACTTCGGTTGCCCGGCGTTCCATAGGCTTTAAAGATAATGGTTTGGGCAAGGCCAGAAGGAGAAGACTGTATTGTAATACGCCGACGACCGAAAACGCAGCCCAAAATCTTTATCTTAAAGCCTATAACGACAGCAATGCAATGAAAGGCGTTAGGATGTGGTCGAAGTTAGCGATCGGAACATTGTTTGTTGGGATTATTTTGTTGGGATACCATGTTTTGGGTGGTGTTTTGGGCTTGGGCTACTCGGATCAAGTCAAGTTTGCGCCTCAAAGCCCGATCGGTTTTTTGGGACCCGAACGGTTTGAATGGATCAACAGTCTTCCAAACGAGATGGTTCAGAAGTTTGCCCATTTTATCGTTCAGACACCTCTCTACGCATTGATATTCGGTATGAGCCTGCTTTTTTTCATCATTCACTTCATCGTACCTGACAAAAATTAATCGGTTTATTACAGAGCCGTCGGCCGCCTGGCCACACGGTGGCTCCGCTCTCATCCGATCCCACCACGACCATGTCGGGTGAAAGGCCCCAGTGAAAATGTGTTCAATCACCCAGCAGTCTATTTAATCGCCGAACGGGCACTCGCCGTAAAACTTTTATAAGATACTAAAATTAAATCATAAACGATGATTACGGCGTGCTGGTACGTCTTTTGTATATTCCGTCTGAATCTTCCAGTAATTCCAATATCCGAGGAGGAACAGATGAGCAGACAGCAAAAGGCAGGCACGGACCTCAGGCAAAAATCTCGATCGGCCGTTATCATCCGGACGACTCTTTACGATTTGATCGAGACGGTGATCGATACCGTCGGTCCCGAAGAAAAACATTCGGTTACGCCGGTGATGCTCGAATTGCTCGGGGCTTTTTGTCCCACCGTGAACGTGGTCGACGCCTGATTTTCGCATAGCCTCAGGTTATCGCGAAGAATAATGGCTGAAATACCTTGTGAAATTAAAAATGAGCGCCGCGGCCTCTCGAGCAGAATGGAACCACCAGCGCCAGGTTTTCGAATTTATTTCGAACCTATCGGGAGCGCCGGCCGTACCAAGGATACGGTTATGATTAATGATAACGAATGGTTA
>Ga0316193_10003879_pt1 | contig 10913 bp, 10 predicted proteins | sample MerIslsedime2_MG_FD_207735 | JGI IMG/M metagenome (GOLD analysis project Ga0316193, IMG submission 207735) | Coastal sediment microbial communities from Maine, United States - Merrow Island sediment 2 | ecosystem: Environmental > Aquatic > Marine > Coastal > Sediment | place: USA: Maine... | reverse complement strand
GCATCGCGGACGTCATCTCGAGTCGTGTAGGTATCCCGACGGAAGTCGGCGACCCGCTCGGCCAGATGAAAATTTCATCCAAGGCAAAATCACAGGGCGTGCACAAAGATGCAACAGCACTTCTTACTGCCTGCGGCCTTGCACTGAGGAGCTTCGACTAATATGCCAAGTATTAATCTACTCCCCTGGCGCGAGGCAGAACGCAAAAAGCGTCAACGAGACTTCGGAGTCGCCACGGGCGGTGCCGTCGTTGTGGGTGTCGCCGTCATCATGCTGACGATATTTGCATACTCGCAGATGATCTCGGGCCAGAATTCGCGCAATGAGCGCCTCACGGCTGAGATTGTAGAGCTTGAAAAGAGCATCGCTGAAATCGACGGCCTCGAGCGACAGAAAGAACGTCTTCTGGCGCGTATGGAAATCATCGAACAGCTGCAGAAGAGTCGTCCGGAGATCGTGCATCTCTTTGACGAACTTGTTCGCCAGTTGCCCGAGGGTGTCTACCTGACCGGCATGAAGCAGACCGGTTCACGAGTCGAGATTCGCGGTGTCGCTCAGTCGAGCACACGCGTCTCCGCCTTGATGCGCCAGATTGATGCATCTGATTGGCTGGGTGACCCCGAGGTTGAGAGAGTTGAAACAAAGCAAGCGGGCTCTTCTCGCCAGTCAGAGTTTGTCGTCTACCTGAAGCAAACGCGTTCGAATTCTGAAATGGAGGACATGGAATGAACCTCATTGAAGAACTTCAGAGCTTAGACGCGAATGATGTAGGCCGTTGGCCGCTGCCCTTCCGTGTTGCGGTAATCGTGATCGTCTTCTTCGTCGTCACGGGCCTCGGCATCTACTGGTTCATCGTCAAGGACAAGGCGCCGCAGCTCGAACGCGCTCAGAACGAAGAGCAGGAACTGCGCCTTACCTTTGAGAACAAGCAGCGCAAGGCCGCCAACTACGATGCATACAAGGCGCAGCTTACGCAGATTGAACAATCGTTCGGCACGATGCTTCGGCAGCTGCCGGGTGAGACCGAGATACCGAGCCTGATCGTCGATATCTCGCAGACGGGCCTCGCTGCCGGTTTGCAGGAAAAACTGTTCGTCCCACAGGGCGAGATCCCCAAGGACTTCTACGCTGAAAAGCCGATCAAGATTCGACTGACCGGCGGTTACCACGAGATCGGTAACTTTGTCAGCGGTATCGCCGCACTACCTCGAATCGTGACGTTGCACGATATCAATATCACGCCGGAGGGGAAGGACAGTTTTGACAAATTGAGCCTGGAGGTTATGGCTAAAACCTATCGCTACATCGATGAGGAGGCAGAGTGATTATGCGTGCTTCCCCAATTGCAAAAGTCATGAAGAATGGCCTGGTGTTGGTCCTGGCAGTGGTCGGCCTCGCAGCTTGCGGTGGCGACATGGATGACCTCGATCAGTACATCAACGAGATCAAGGCCCGACCGGGTGGTCGTATCGAACCGCTACCCGAGATCACGCCGTACGAAGTGTTCACGTACGTTGCTGATGCACAGGGCCTGCGTTCGCCATTCGTTCCGGACACGCCACAGGCCAGCGGCTCAGCTGCCGGTGGTGCCCGCCCCGATCCCGATCGGAGTCGCGAGTACCTCGAGAGCTTCCCGCTGGATACGCTTGGCATGGTCGGAACGTTGTACATCGGTGAGACGATGTATGGCCTCGTACAAACGTCGGACGGTCTGATTCACCGCGTCGTTCCCGGTAACTACCTGGGTCAAAACGACGGACGAATCACGGATATTTCGGAATCAGAAATCACACTGATGGAAATTATTTCTGACGGTATCGGCGGTTACATTGAAAGAGACGCCGCTGTTGGTCTATCAGACTAACGCCTGAATGGAACTGGGAGTAATGGGAATGATGCTCAAAACTAAACCGACGGTCGGACATCGAATCACGATGCTGGCTGCATTGGCACAGGCGGCTTTGCTGCTTTTCTGGGGCGCTTCTGCAAGCGCACAGGACGGTAACACGCTGCAAGACATTCAGGTGCAGAGTTTGCCCGGCCAGCGCGTCGAGCTGAAACTCATCATGAGTGACACGGCTCCGGAGCCGCTGGACTTCACGATTGAGAATCCTGCACGTATCGCGCTTGACCTGCCGAATACGACCCTGGGTATGACGTCTCGTCGTCGCGACGTTAACCTCGGGCCGCTCGACACCGTATTGACGGCCGAAGCAAATGGCCGCACACGTGTCGTGTTGAATCTCGGCACCATGGTCGAGTACGAAACCCGCCGCAGCGGAAATACGGTAATCGTCACCCTGGGTGACGGAGATGACTACAGCGCAGGTACTACCCAGTTCGCCAGTGCGCCAGCATCTGATACCCGTTCCTATGCTGCACCGGGCAACCGAGCTATCGCCGCAGTTGATTTCCGCCGCACGCGTGATGGCGGTGGTCGCGTCATAATCAACCTGACCGACCCGTCTACACCGGTCGATATTCGCCAGGAAGGTGGTCGCGTCGTTGCTGTATTCAAGGACACGAGTCTGCCCGCTGAGTTGATGCGTCGTCTCGACGTCAACGACTTTGCTACACCAGTAACGACTGTTGATACGTTGCGCACGAACCTCGATACACGCATCGTCATTTCGGCTGAAGGCAAGTATGAGCAGCTTGCATACCAGTCGGACAACGAGTTCACGATCGAAATTAACCCGGCACCAGAACAATCCGAGGCCGAGTCGAGCCTCTTCTCGGAGACCAAGGAATACGAAGGACAACGCCTCACACTGAACTTCCAGGATATCGAGACCCGCGCTGTACTGCAGCTGCTGGCTGAGACGTCCGGTAAGAACATTGTCGTATCTGATACGGTGCAGGGCAACGTGACGCTGCGTCTGCGTAATGTTCCGTGGGACCAGGCACTCGATATTGTCATGACGACGAAGGGTCTGGACATGCGCCAGAACGGTAACGTCATCATGGTGGCGCCGGCTGAAGAGATTGCCGCACGCGAAACAGCCGATCTCGAAGCACAGCTCGCTATCAGCGAACTGGAGCCCATGTACTCCGAGTTCCTGCAGGTCAACTATGCGAAAGCGTCGGACCTGGCGGCCCTGATTTCGGGCGCCAGTGGCGGCACGATGTTGTCCGATCGCGGCAGCATCGGCGTAGACGACCGCACGAATACGCTGCTGGTCCAGGATACCGCCGAACGTCTGCAGGATATTCGCCGCATGGTTCGCACGCTCGATATTCCGATCAAGCAGGTACTGATCGAGTCGCGCATCGTGGTAGTCAATGACGACTTCAGCCGTGACCTGGGTATCCGCCTGGGTGTGACGGGCTTCAGTGAAGATAACAACAACCTGGTCGTGGCTTCAGGCTCGGGGTCGGGCACAGATACGATGATCGGGTCGGCACTCGACAACCTCGCGGATCCGGCCAACGGCACGGTCTTCCCGATCGAGCTTCCGCAGCTCACCGATCGCTACAACGTGAGCGTACCGGTCGCAGACGCGGCTGGCCGCTTTGCGCTCGCTGTCCTCGAGTCGGATTACCTGGTCGACCTCGAACTGACGGCTCTCGAAGCCGAAGGTCGTGGTGAGATCGTTTCGACGCCACGTGTGATCACGGCAAACCAGAAGGAAGCCAAGATCGAGCAGGGTGTCGAGATTCCGTACCAGCAGTCAGCTTCTTCGGGCGCTACAACGGTTCAGTTCAAGAAAGCGGTGCTGAGCCTCACGGTTACGCCGCAGATCACGCCGGACAACAACATCATCATGGACCTCAAGGTTCATAAGGATAATGTTGGTGAAATCATCTCGACCGGTGGTCTGGGTGGCACGGTACCGAGTATCGATACGCGTGCCGTGGAGACCCAGGTGCTCGTCGCCGATGGCCAGACGGTTGTTCTCGGCGGTATCTACGAGACGGAGCGCCGCGAGACGCTGAAGAAAGTTCCATTCCTTGGCGACATTCCGTTTGCGGGCGCATTATTCCGCAGCAAGCAGCGGGTGGACAACAAGGCCGAACTGCTGATATTCGTAACGCCGCGCATTCTTGAGGAAGGCTCCAGCATCTACTAGGCTGACCATTCTCGAATGATCAAGAAAGCCAACCCTCGGGTTGGCTTTCTCTTTAAGGGCCCCATAATCGCGCTATGAAACATCCCAGGAATATCTTTCTGATCGGACCCATGGGGGCAGGAAAGTCTGCCGTTGGCCGACATCTCGCGCGAACACTGCACCTGACGTTCGCTGACAGCGATGACGAGGTGGAGTCCCGGACCGGCGTTGATATTCCGTTTATCTTCGAGAAAGAGGGCGAGGAGGGGTTCCGCAAGCGCGAGTCTGCCGCGATCGATGATCTCACGAAGATGGACAACGTGGTGCTCGCGACTGGCGGTGGTGCCGTGATCAACGCGGACAATCGCAGTCATCTCGGCGGGCGTGGCTTCGTTGTGTACCTTTACACCACAGTTGATCAGCAGGTATCTCGTACCAAGAAAGGGCGCGACCGGCCGTTGCTCGAAAATGGCGACCGAAGGGGGATTCTCGAAGAGCTCCTGTTGCAGCGTGATCCCTTGTACCGCGAGATTTCAGACCTGGTTGTCGAGACCGACGGCCGCAAAGTTCACTCCGTAGCGAATGAGATCATCGAGGCAATAAGCTAACCTACGGCGCATGAGTTCAACCCTCCACGTAAATTTAGGCGATCGCAGCTACCCGATAGTCATCGGCCGTGGCTTGCTGGATGGCGGCTTCGATCTCGCGCAGTTCGTGCGCGGAACCGATTGCCTGGTGGTCAGCAACGAGACGGTTGCACCGCTTTACTATCAAAAACTCCTGCCAAATCTCGCGGGTTGCGATGTCGCCAGTGTGATGCTTCCCGATGGCGAGGCATACAAGACTGTTGCGACAATGCAGGTCATTCTCGACGCGCTCGTAGAGTTGCGCGCGAATCGCGATGTTTCCGTTATCGCCCTCGGTGGCGGTGTCGTTGGCGATATGGCCGGGTTCGCGGCCGCGTGCTACATGCGTGGCGTTGACTTCATCCAGGTACCGACCACGCTGCTCGCGCAGGTGGATTCGTCCGTGGGAGGCAAGACGGGCGTGAATCACGAGCAGGGCAAGAACCTGATCGGGGCGTTTCACCAGCCACAAGTCGTGCTGATAGACACCGACACGCTCGGTACATTGCCCGACCGCGAACTAAGCGCCGGGCTCGCTGAGGTCATCAAGTATGGCGCGATCTGCGATGCGGAGTTTTTTGCCTGGCTCGAGGCGAACATGCCCGCCTTAATAACGCGTCACCCGGACGCACTCGAACATGCGATCCGTCGTTGCTGCGAAATCAAGGCGGAAGTGGTCGCCGAGGACGAACGGGAAACCGGTCGTCGTGCCATCCTTAATTTCGGACACACATTCGGTCATGCGATCGAGCAAAGTCAGGGCTACGGCGAATGGCTGCACGGCGAAGCCGTCGCGGCTGGCATGATCATGGCAGCAAAACTCAGCGGCCTTGCCGCGGCCGACGTGCAGCGACTGGCAGCTCTTGTCGCAGCGGCGGGCTTGCCAACCGCACCGCCGGGAATCGCCGCGGACGTCTGGATGAGCGCCATGGGTATGGACAAGAAAGTGCAGGGCAAGCAGCTGCGATTTGTCCTGCTCAATGCGATCGGCGACAGCCACGTCACGTCTGACTATGATGAAAGTCTGCTCGATGAGCTGGTGGGAGCCGCCGCCTGATGGGCGAAGGTTTTGCACCGTACGCCGCCGACGAGTCGCACAGTCGCGGCAGATATTATGACGAACCGTCCCCGGCGTATCGCGGCGAATACCAGCGCGACCGGGACCGCATCATTCATTCCACTGCTTTCCGGCGCCTGGTTTACAAGACGCAGGTGTTCGTCAATCACGAGGGTGACCTGTACCGGACGCGACTGACACACTCGCTTGAGGTTTCGCAGGTCGGTCGCTCGGTTGCCGTCGCATTGAATCTCAATGAACCGCTAACTGAAGCGATTTGTCTCGCACACGATCTCGGCCATACACCGTTCGGGCATGCCGGGCAGGACAGGCTTAACGCGTGTATGCGTGACTTCGGTGGCTTCGAGCACAATCTGCAGTCCCTGCGCGTCGTCGACGAACTCGAAGCAAAGTACGCGGACTTTCCGGGCCTGAATCTCATGTTCGAGACGCGCGAGGGGATACTCAAGCATTGTTCGACGCACAATGCCCGGGAGCTTGGCGACATCGGCAAGCGCTTTCTCGAACGCAAGCAACCCGGCCTTGAGGCGCAGATTGCGAATATTGCCGACGCGATTGCGTACAACAACCATGACGTAGACGACGGTTTTCGTGCCGGCTTGCTGACGCTCGAGCAGCTCCGTGAGCAGAAGCTCTTCGAAACCCAGTACCAGGTCGTGCATGCGCGCTATCCCGAGCTCGAAGATCGCCGCCTCATCTACGAGATCATCCGTCGCATGATCGGCATGGTGGTGACGGACCTTATCGAAGAAACCAAACGCCGAATTGACGCGTCAGGTGTGCGGTCGATCGAAGACGTACGTGAAGTCGGCGATCCCCTGGTCAGCATGTCGCCAGGCGTGTACGAGCAGCATTTGTCCCTGAAACGATTCCTTAACAAGCACCTCTACCGCCATGAGCAGAAGCTGGAAATGACCCGGCGCGCCCAGGGTATCGTCGAGGATCTATTCAATGCCTACACGAGCGATGTGACGCTGATGCCGGGCGAGTTCGCCGAGAGAGCGGCGAGGCTGGATGAGATGGCCCGCGCCAGGGTAATCGCTGACTACATTGCCGGCATGACCGACCGGTACGCGATCGCTGCACACGAGGGGCTCGCAGGCTGATATCATTCTGCGCCTGATTCAAAGGAGCGCCCGTGCAACACAAAGATATCCCCACCAGGGACCGCCTGATTTTCGCCATGGACGTACCCACCTGCGCGCGTGCGAAAGAACTCGCCGAGGAGCTGGGCGACTCGGTGACTTTTTACAAAATCGGTCTCGAACTCATGATGAGTGGCGAGTATTTCGAGCTGCTTGACTGGATGTTGGCGCGCGACAAGAAAGTATTCTGTGACCTGAAGTTTTTCGATATTCCGGCCACGGTCGGGTCCGCTGTGCGTTCCCTCAAGGATCGCGGAGCGACCTTTGTAACCGTCCACGGCAACCGTTCAATCATGGAAGCTGCTGCCGAGAACAAGGGCGCAACGCTCAAGGTACTGGGCGTAACCGTGCTGACGAGCCTCGATCGCGGCGATCTCGACGACCTCGGTTTCAAATGTGACGTCCGCGACCTGGTCCTTTCGCGGGCGAAACAGTGCCTGGAGTCTGGCTGCGACGGCGTTATCTCGTCCGGGCTCGAGGTGCCGGCCTTGAGGGAGTTCGTCGACGAGAAGCTGCTGGTTGTATCACCGGGTATTCGCCCGGTAGACAACAAGCCGGTAGGGGATCAGAAGCGAGTAGTGACCGTTGAAACGGCTTTTCAGAATGGCTGTGACTACATAGTGGTTGGTCGCCCGATTCGCGACGCGGAAAGCCCGCGCGCGGCGGCGGAGGCGATGCAGGCATCTATCGTAGAACAGGTGGGTGCCCGATGAGCAAACTAAAAAACGACCTTCTGCTGCGCGCCCTGCTGCGCCAACCCGTATCGCGTACGCCGCTCTGGATCATGCGCCAGGCGGGACGCTACCTGCCCGAATACCGGGCTACGCGCGCCGGGGCTGGCGACTTCATGAGCTTGTGCCGCAACCCGGACCTTGCTTGTGAGGTCACAATGCAGCCGCTGAGGCGTTATGCGCTCGATGCGGCCATCCTGTTTTCCGACATACTCACGGTTCCGGACGCGATGGGACTTGGCCTCTATTTCGTAACCGGAGAGGGACCGAAGTTCAGAAACCCGGTCCAGACGGCCGAAGCGATTCGCAACCTGCGCGTGCCTGACGTCGAGAAAGAACTCGGCTATGTCTTCGATGCCGTCAGAACCATCCGTCGCGAACTGAATGGCGAGGTGCCATTGATCGGTTTTGCGGGCAGTCCGTTTACCTGCGGCACCTACATGGTTGAAGGCGGCTCGAGCAGAGAGTTTCTGACGATCAAGGGGCTCGCAAAAGAGGCGCCTGAAGTCCTCGACGAACTCATGGACAAGGTCGCCGAAACAACGACCGAGTACCTGAATGCGCAAATCGAGGCGGGCGCACAGGCGGTGCAGATTTTCGATACCTGGGGCGCTGCGCTCGACCCAGACGACTTCCGCCGCTTTTCCCTGGCGAGTATGCAAAAGATCATCGACGGCCTGACACGCGAGAAAGACGGTCAAACGATTCCGGTAATTCTTTTCACGAAAGGTGCCGGCCCGCTGCTCAAGGACCTGGCCGAAACGGGCTGCGATGCGTTAGGCGTTGACTGGACAACCGACCTCGCACAGGCGCGCGAGTACGTACAGGACAAGGTTGCGCTACAAGGCAACCTGGACCCGGCGACGCTGCGCGAAAGCCCGGAAGTAATCCGCGAGGGGGTAGCACAGACGCTTGCCAGCTACGGCGATGGCCCGGGGCACGTATTCAATCTTGGTCATGGCATCACGCCCGATATCGATCCCGATAATCTCGGCGTACTCGTCGATGCTGTGCATGAGTTGAGCCCGAAATACCATCTGTAGAAGGGGGACACGCAATAGCATGTCCCCCCTTCTTTTTATTCGTCGCGCAGTTCGCGGCGCAAGATCTTGCCGACGTTAGTCTTCGGCAGCTCGTCACGGAACTCGATTACCCTGGGTCGCTTGTAGCCGGTCAGATTCTTGCGGCAGTGGTCGATGATGTCCTGCTCAGTGACGCTTTCATCCTTGCGGACGGCGAAGATCTTGACGGCCTCGCCTGAGCGCTCGTCGGGGATACCGATAGCCGCCGCTTCCAGGATGCCGTCGAGCTCAACGACGATGTTCTCGATCTCGTTGGGGTACACGTTGAAGCCGGACACGAGAATCATGTCTTTCTTGCGATCTTCGATCCACACGAAGCCGTCTTCGTCCATGCGGCCGACGTCGCCGGTCCTGAGCCAACCACCGGGCAGCATCACGTCAGCGGTCTCTTTCGGGCGTTGCCAGTAACCCTCCATGACCTGTGGGCCCTTGATGCAAATCTCGCCAACCTCGCCGAGCCGCATGTTGTTGCCGTCGTCGCCGACAATCATGACCTCGGTTGACGGTACAGGCAGCCCGATCGTGCCTGTGAACTCGCTGTCGATAGTGCAACAGATCGCGACCGGAGACGTTTCTGTCAGTCCGTAACCTTGCAGGATCGTCCGCCCGGTTTTCTGCTTCCACTCTTTGGCGACCGCGGGCTGCACCGCCATGCCGCCTCCGATGCAGACGCGCTGATTACTGAAGTCGATCTTGCCAAAGCTCGGCGTGTGCATGAGCGAGGCGAACATCGTGTTAACGCCCGTGAACAGATTGAAATCAAAACGCGCTATCTCTTTCGCAAACCCTTCAAAATCACGTGGGTTCGTGATCAGTACGTTCTCGCCGCCCTGGGCCATCACCGTCAGGCAGTTCCCTTCCAGTGAAAAAATGTGATACAGCGGCAGCGCCGTGATGGCAATGACCGGTTCGACGCCGTCGTACGCATCTGCCTGCCAGGTGATGGTCTGCTGTACGTTGTAGACCATGTTGCGGTGGCTGAGCATGGCGCCCTTGGACACGCCTGTCGTACCACCGGTGTATTGCAGGTAGGCAATATCGGCGAAACCGATATCGACAGCGTTTAGTTTCTTGCTTGCACCCACCCTGAGGGCACGTTTGAACGGAGTGCTGTTGGCGAAGCGGTACGCCGGCACGGCCTTTTTTACATGTCGCAATACGAGGTTCGTGATCGAGCCTTTCGGCCAGCTCAGCAAATCGCCAACACCGGTCGTTATGACATGTTTAACATCGGTGTCCGCGAAAACCTCTTCCAGGATGTGCGCGAAGTTCTCAAGAATGACAACACAGCGCGCACCGGAGTCTCGCAGCTGGTGCTTGAGTTCCCTTGCGGTGTAGAGCGGGTTGACGTTCACGACGACGAGCCCGGCCCTGAACGCGCCACACATGGCTACGGGGTACTGCAGGATGTTCGGTAGCATGATGGCAACGCGTTCGCCGCGCGTTAGTCCAAGCTCTTGTTGCAGGTAGGATGCAAACTGCATCGACAGGTTGTTCAGGTCGGAGTAGCTGAGCGTCTTGCCCATGTTCGTATACGCGGCGTTATCCGGGTACGCGGCGAAACTGTGTTCGAACAGGTCTTTGACCGAGCGCCACGGCGGCGTCGGAACTTCCTCCGGCATTCCTTTCGGATAGGATTTGAGCCAAACTTTTTCCACGGTGCCTCTCTTGTTCTAGTGTGCGTCTAGTGTATCGCGGATTATCGGCCAGGCGTTATCCAGGAGAATCGGTTGTGCAGTAACATTCGGGTGAATGCGATCTTCTTGTAGCAACTCGTCGTTCATTGCGACGCCCTCCATGAAGAACTCGATCCATTCGATGCCAAGTTCCTCGGCCACCTCCGCGTAGACGGCCTCGAATGCCTGGGTATAGCGAGCGCCGTAGTTCGTGGGGATGCGGATTCCCAAAAGGACAACGGCGGCGCCGGATGCTTTTGCGCGAGCAACAATGGCCTCGAGATTTCCCTTGATCCGGGAGGGTGGAAAACCGCGCAGGCCGTCGTTACCGCCGAGTTCCAGGATAATCAGGTCCGGTGCGAATGTACCCAGGGCCTTGTCGATACGCGTTGCACCACCTTCAGTGGTTTCACCACTGATACTGGCGTTAACCACGCGATGTTCGTACCCTTGCTCCTCGAGCCGGTTCTGCAACAAAGCGGCCCAGGATTGGTCAACGTCTATACCGAAACCGGCACTGAGGCTG
>Ga0316193_10003867_pt1 | contig 10924 bp, 5 predicted proteins | sample MerIslsedime2_MG_FD_207735 | JGI IMG/M metagenome (GOLD analysis project Ga0316193, IMG submission 207735) | Coastal sediment microbial communities from Maine, United States - Merrow Island sediment 2 | ecosystem: Environmental > Aquatic > Marine > Coastal > Sediment | place: USA: Maine... | reverse complement strand
ATGGCCAGGCACATGGAGCAGCCGGGCTCTCGCCACTCGGCTCCGGCGCGTTTGAAGATCTCGTCGAGACCTTCTTCTTCGGCGGCTCGCTTGACCTTGTGCGAACCCGGGACCACCAGCATTCGTACGGTGTCGCTCACCTTGTGCCCGTCGAGAATCCGTGCGGCCTCCCGGAGATCACTGAGGCGCGAGTTGGTGCAGCTTCCGACAAAGACCACATCCACCGGGTGGCCCGAAAGCGGTTTGCCGGGTTCGATGGCCATGTACTCGAGGGCCCGATGGAGCGAATCCCGGGCATCTTCGTCGGCGAGATCTGCGGGCAGCGGGACGGGTCTGTCGATCCCGACACCCATCCCCGGACTCGTGCCGTAGGTGATCATGGGTGCGAGCTTCGAGGCGTCGATGGACACCGATCGTTGGTAGGGCGCCTCGCCGGGAGTGGGAAGCCGCATCCACCCGGCGACCGCCGCATCGAAGTCGGCGCCTCGCGGTGCGAAAGGACGTCCTTCGAGGTAGTCGTAGGTGGTGTCATCGGGAGCGATGAGCCCGGCGCGGGCGCCGCCCTCGATGGACATGTTGCAGACGGTCATCCGCTCCTCCATGGACATGGAGGTGATGGTGCTGCCGGTGTATTCGAAGACGTGACCCGTCCCGCCCTCGGTGCCGATGGTCATGATCACCGCGAGAATGACATCCTTGGCCGAGACTCCGGGTTGGAGTGCACCGTCAATGCGGATTTCGAATGTCCTCGGACGTGGTGCGAGGAGGCACTGGGTCGCGAAGACGTGGGCGACCTGGCTGGTGCCGATCCCGAAGGCGAGGGCGCCGAAAGCGCCGTGGGTCGAGGTGTGGCTGTCGCCGCAGACGATGGTCATCCCGGGCTGGACGAGGCCGAGTTCCGGCGCGGTGACGTGGACAATGCCCTGGTACTCGTGTCCGAGCGCGAAGAGCGGCACCCCGAACTCGGAGCAGTTGGTCTCGAGCTTGTTGATCTGTGCGGCCGTGTCGCCATCGCTGAAGCTGTAGATTCCGTTGGCATCGGGCGGCGTTGTGGGCGTCGAGTGGTCCATGGTGGCCACCGTCTGACCGGGTCGCCGGAGCGGCAGCCCGCGCTCCCGGAGGATCTCGAATGCCTGCGGCGAGGTGACCTCGTGAACCAGGTGAAGATTGATGTAGAGGGTGTCGGCGCCGCCATCCGGGGCCGGGTCGGCGTTGACCCGATGGTCATCCCAGATGGCGTCGAAGAGTGTCGTCGGAGTGGCTTTCATTAGAACCCGTTGCCACCCATTCGGAGGGACTCCCAGCTGGAGCCGATGTCATCGGTCGCGGTGGCCGCCACACGGGGGTTGCCCGAGCGGGAGATCATCCGGTTCTTGGCGGCGATATAGGCCTTGGCGCTGGCGACGATGATGTCGACATCGGCGCCGTGGCCGCTGATCGTCTGATTGGGGTCGTTGGCGTCCATGATCCGGACGGTCACATTGCCCAGGGCGTCGATGCCTTCGGTGATGCTGTGGACGGCGTACTCCTTGAGCTTCGTGGGCCGGCCGATGACCTGATCGATGGAGCGGAAAACCGCATCCACAGGTCCGGTCCCGATGGCGACGCCGATGGCCTCCTCGTCGTCGGGGTTGGCCATTCTCACCGTCGCCGTCGGCATCCCGGGGCTGCCGCAGGTGACCTGGAGGTCGAGGAGCTTGTAGATCTCCTCGGGCTGGAAGAACTCATCCGCCACCAGCGCTTCGAGATCGGCGTCGGTGATCGTCTTCTTCTTGTCGGCGAGTTCTTTGAAGCTCTTGAACGCCGTCGCAACCGCCTCCTCATCGAGTTCGAAACCGAGCTGCTCGAGCCGGACGCGGAAGGCGTGGCGGCCGCTGTGTTTGCCGAGCACCAGGCGCGACCGGTCGAGCCCGACGGTCTCGGGCGTCATGATCTCGTAGGTGCCCTGGTGTTTGAGGATCCCGTCCTGGTGAATGCCCGCCTCGTGGGCGAAGGCGTTGGAGCCGACCACCGCCTTGTTGGGCGGCACCGAGATCCCGGTGTAACTGGCCACCATGTGGCTGGCGCGGATGATCTGGGTCGTGTCGATGCCGGTCTCCATCCCGAAGTGCTGGTGGCGGGTTCTGAGGGCCATGACCACCTCCTCGAGACTGGTGTTGCCGGCCCGCTCGCCGATCCCGTTGATGGTGACCTCGGCCTGACGGGCGCCGGCCCTGATTCCAGCCAGCGTGTTTGCCGTGGCCATTCCGAGATCGTCGTGACAGTGGGTCGACCAGACGACGCCGTCGCCTCCTGGGGTCTCGGCGCGAAGCCGGTTGATGAGCTCGAAGTACTCCTCCGGCGATGTGTAGCCGACCGTGTCCGGGATGTTGAGCGTGGTGGCGCCCGACTCGATGGCGGCGGTGCAGACCTCGATGAGAAAGACCGGGTCCGACCGGCCCGCGTCCTCGCAGCTGAACTCGATGTCTGAGCAGTAGGACTTGGCGTGGGCCACCATCTTGCGAGTTCGATCGATGACCTCTGACCGGCTCATCTTGAGCTTGTGTTCGAGGTGGAGGTCGGAAGTGGCGATGAAGGTGTGAATCCGGGGTTTGGCGGCTGGTTCAACAGCTTCCCAAACCTTGTCGATGTCGCGTGGATGGGCGCGGGCCAAACCGGCGACCGCCGGACCATCCTCGGTTCCGATTTCACCGGCGATCTGGCGAACGGCTTCCAGATCATCGGGGCTGGCCGCCGGGAATCCGGCCTCGATGACATCGACCCCGAGACGGGCGAGCTGTCGGGCGATCTCGAGCTTCTCGGAGCTCGTGAGACTGGCGCCGGGTGACTGCTCTCCATCGCGCAGGGTGGTGTCGAAGATCAGGACCCGGTTGTCGTTCTGCGTTGCCATGGTGTTCGTTCCTCCAGTTCGAAAAAATAAAAAGCCCCCGATTCCTCGGGGGCTTGTGACGATACGGTGAATAACGCTACGTCTGAACCCCCGGTATGTCACTCATAAGAGCGAGAAGGAGAAGGTTCAGCAACGACGGAACGGCTGCGCCCGCAGCACCATCGAGGTGCTCGAGATCGAAAGCGCGGGAGGCGGTGCATCCAGCCATGATCCCCTGATTATTCACGATTATGATTGGCTGTCAACAAGAAGGTCACGGGCCCCAAACCCCAGGTCCCGGCCGGCGTTTCCCGTTCCGGTCGATGGATTCCCATGAGTGGAAGGTAGACTCTCCCGGTGAAATTGATGGCTGACGGTATGGCGGTTTTCGCGGTCTGCGGGTTCAAGGACTCGGGGAAGACCACTCTCATCGAGGCGGTGATCCCGCTGCTGCGAGATCGTGGGCTCTCGGTCGCGGTGGTCAAGCACGATGCTCATGGTGTGCAGTTCGATCGGCCGGGTAAGGACTCGGATCGTTTCTTTCTGGCCGGCGCCGACGTCGTCGTTCGCGGCTCCAACGAGTCCGCTGCTAGCTGGCACCCCGAAGGGGCCCCGGATCTGGGTGAGACGCTGGCCCGACTGGGGGCGAGTCACGATCTCGTGCTGGTGGAGGGCCACAAACAAACCTCCCTGCCCAAGCTGTGGCTCTTGGGCGAGGGCGAGACTGCACCTCCGGAGAATGTGACCGAGATCCGGCGGGTCCTGCCCAGGGGTGGAGACCGGGTGTCGATGGCGGTCGAGGAGATTTCGCGGTTGCTCGACCAGGCGTGGCGAACTCGACCATTGCTCGCAGGTGTGCTGGTCGGCGGTGAGTCGACCCGCATGGGCTCGCCGAAACAACTCCTCGATCACGGGGGTCGAACCCTCGTCCATCGCGCCATCGACGGTCTCGGCGCGGTGGCGGCGGATCCGGTCCTGCTCGGATCGGGCCGGGTGCCAGGTGATCTTGCGGGCAACCGCCAGCTGGCCGATACCCCCGGGATCGCCGGGCCACTTGGCGGTCTCGTGGCGGCCCTCCGATGGGCGCCGAACGCGGCCTGGTTCGTGGTCGCGTGTGATCAGCCGTTGATCACCGGCGATGCCGTCGATTGGCTTCTGGCGCAGCGTCGCCCTGGTCGGTGGGCCATCCTGCCGCGGTTGGGTGACGGCCCCGTCGAACCGTTCCTCGCGGTGTACGAGCCTCAGGCGCTGATTCTCCTGGAACGGCTGGCGAGGTCGGGCGCCGTCGGCCCCTGGCGCATCGCCGGACACGAAAAGGTCGTGAGTCCGGAGCCGCCAGCCGAGTTCGCAGAGTCGTGGAGAAACGTCAATACTCTTGAGGATTTCGAACGCCTTTCGACATGATTCGGGGTTGGGTTCGGCCCGCTGTCGTCAACGGGACCTGTTCAAAATGCCGATCCGGGGTGGAATCCGGGCTGCTAATATCTCCACCATGACAACCCAGTTATTTCTGGACATTCGCCTACCCCCGATGCCGCACGGCTAGCAATTCATGGCTCGCCGGATCTGTCTGCTGTTTCTCGCGGTTGCATCACCATTGATCCTGATCCTGTTTGTGATCCCGTGGACCTATTCGGATGTCGTCTTCGCCATTCTCGTCATGGGCTACCCGGTGGCGCTGGTCGGCGTTGCCGTCGGCCGCGGCGACAGCCTCAGCGGTCTTGGGGTCGTGGCGTTGTTTCTGTTCGCACTTCTCGAGGTGAGCGCTTTGGCGATGTACGTACTCAGAGGTTTTGTCATGGAGGCGCCTTGGGTTGGCGGCCTTCCCTTTGCAGCTGCGATCCAACTCTACGGTCTCTGGCTCATACCTCTGCTCGTGGTACCGCTTGCCTACGCACTGACTTTCGACCGATTCGAGATGACGCAAGAGGATCTGGGTCGGCTTCAACGGTTCAAAAAGACCCCGGAGGAACGACCCTAGTGTCGAACCTCGCCCAGCCGGCCGTCATCTGGACCGCGCTGATCTACCTCGCCGTCGTGGTCGCGATCGGTTTCTGGGCGGCTCGACGGACCCGCAGCCCGAAGGATTTCTTCATTGCCGGCCAGAGCATTGGCCTGATTGTCACCGGCCTGGCAGTCACGTCGGCCGCCTTCAGCGGCTTCATCTTCATGGGGGGCCCCGGGATGGCCTACCGCATGGGTCTTGCCTCGCTGTTCATCGTCATCCCTTCGAGTTTCACCGCCGGAATGTTGTGCTGGGTTGTCGCCAAGCGGCTGCGGCTGTTGGCTGAGGTGCGGGAAATCTTCACCGTGCCCGATGTCATCTTCTGCCGGTACCGTAGCCGACGGGCTTCGGGTCTTGCCGCGGTCGCGGTTCTGGTTGGAACGATCGGCTATCTCGGAGCCCAGCTCAAGGCGCTCGGGATTCTCATCGAAGCCATCTTCGGTACTCGCGAGGTCCTGGGCGGGTGGAGCCTCGCAGCGGCAATGGCCGTTGGTCTCGTGATCGTTGTCTTTTACGCCACCGCCGGCGGAATGGTAGCCGGGGTCTACACCGATCTCTTTCAGGGCGCGCTCATGGTCGGCGCCGCCATCGCGGTTTTCTACTACGCCCTACGAGTAGGGGGCGGGCTCGAGCAGATGACTCGATCAATCGCCGAATCTCAGCGCTTCGGTCCGAGCCACCTCGATCCGATGGGCTCGATCCCAGTCTTCACGGCCATGGGTTTTTTCTTCGTATTCGCGGTGGGCAGCCTGGGTCAGCCGCACATGTTGCACAAGTTTTTTATGATCGACGATCCGCGAAAGCTCAAGTGGATGCCCATGGTCATCGGTGTGAGCCAGACCCTGTGCGTGCTCATTTGGCTCGGCATCGGGCTGGCGGTGCCGGCGTTGGTCGCCGGCGGCCGTATGGCACCGCTCGACAACCCCGACCAGGCCTCGCCCCTGTTTCTACTCGGTTTCACCCCCGCGATTCTCGCCGGACTGGTCTTTGCAGGGATCCTCGCCGCCATCATGTCTACCGCCGACAGCTTCCTCAATATCGGCGCGGCCGCCCTGGTCCGTGACCTGCCCAAGGCATTCGGGCGCAAGGTGGGCGACGAGCTTGCCTGGGGGCGACTGGCGGTGGTGGCTATCGCCGTGTCGGCAGCCGTTTTTGCCTATGTGTATGGTGATCTCATCGCCCTGCTCGGGACCTTCGCCTTCGGCACCTTCGGCGCTGCTCTGGTTCCGGCCCTGGCCGTCGGCCTCAACTGGCATCGAGTGACGGCGGCAGCTGCGACGGCCTCCATCGCGACTGGCATGGGGGTCAACCTGGTGCTTGAGTTCCTTGCCAAACAGACGTTCATCTCGTGCTTACCGGGGCTTCCGTTTCAATCGGGCATTCTGCCGTCCGCGGTGTCCCTCGCGGCGTCCTTTACCGTCCTTTTTTTGGTGACGTGGTTCACCTGGAATCGTCGGCAGCCCGATCTCGGAGAGGACGTCGACTTCGTGATGAGTGTGGGCAAATCGACCTCGAAGTGAGGGCCAGCGGTTGCGAACATAGGTGCCGTAGGGCGAGATTCAGGTCGGTACTTCTGTTGTGGTTTCCAACCTTGCGTTTCCCGATCCATGCCACACCCGCTGCGCCCAGTTCGACAGGCCCTCGGTCCCGAGAGAGATGTAGGGCAGCACCAGCAGGGTCAGCGCCACGGAGGAGATGAGCCCTCCCATGACCGTTCGGGCCATGGGGAAGTAGAGCAGGCCGGAGACGTTGACGCCGCCGATGGCCAGCGGGAGTAGCCCGATGATTGTTGTCGCTGCGGTCATGAGGATGGGCCGCAGACGATCGCGACCGGCTTTCAGAATCGCCTCCTCGTGCGAGAAACCTTCGCGCCGAAAGTGGTTGACGTGGTCGATGAGGACAATGCCGTTGTTGACGACAATTCCCATGAGGATGAGCAACCCGATCTGCGCCATGAGATTGAAGGGCGTATTGGTGATCGCCAGCATCCAGGCGGTGCCGGGCAGCGCGAAGGGGATGGCAAAGAGGATGGCGAAGGGTTGGGTCAGGCTCTCGAAGAGCGACGCCATGACCAGATAGACGAGCACCAGGGCAAGGAGAAAGTTGACCCCCATCTCGGCGTCCTCGTTGGCCTGTTCGACGATGCGGTCGTTCCAACTCCACGAGTACCCCGCGGGCAGGTGGTAGGCGTTCATCATCTCTTCGATGGACTTCTGGGTCTCGCCCCACTCCTCGCCCTCGTAGGTTCCCCGAACCGACACCCGGACCTTGCGGTTTTCGCGTTGGATCTCGCGCGGTCGTTCGATGACCTCGAAATCCGCGACATCGCCGAGCAGGACGGAACGCCCGCCCGAGTTGGCGATGGGGATCTGACGGAGATCCTCCAGGCGCGACCGATCCTCCATGCGCAGGGCGAGCCAGGTGATGATCTCGCGGTCGCCGGCGTTGAACCGATCGAGACGGACCCCGCCGAGGGAGAAACCGAGAACCTGGGTGATGTCGGTGGCGGTGCGTCCGAGCTCGGCGATGCGATCGCGGTCGAGGCTGACCTGGATCTCCCGGCGGCCCGTGGAACGAGGCCGCGAAACGTCTTCGACGCCGTCCATGGTTTCGAGCCGGCGCGCCGCCTCGTCGGCGAGTCGGTAGAGGGTCGTGGTGTCGGTTCCGAAGAGTTTGACCGCGAAGTAGGTGGACGAACCGCCCTGGTCGGTGTCTTCCTCGAAGACGAGGCGGACGCCCGGAGTGGCCGGCAGTCCGTCGCGGATCGCGGTGCGAAGGTCCTTCATCTCGTCGTCGCTGAGATTCTCGCGGGTCAGGCTGATGGTGGTCCCGGCCTCGTTCTCGGTGTAGTAGGAGTAGACGGTATCGACCATGAACTCCTCGGCGTTGGCCTCGAGATAGGCCTCCACCTGTTCGACCACCTCCTCCGACTGGCTCTTGTAATGGAAGTCGTCAAATTCATAATCGATATAGAGCCTCGAATTGAGGGTGCCCGAGAAGATCGCCGAGTCGACCCAACCCGCGAAGAAGGGCAGGAAGCCGATGACAAGACCGAGCACCAGCAGACCAAAGGTCTTGATCCGGTGCTTGAGGGTCCAATCTAGGATCCGGACATAGCGCTCCTCGAGCCACTCGATGATCCGGTTGCGGCCGTTTTTCTTGACCTTGAGAAGATGCGCGGACATGAGCGGGATCAATGTCAGTGAGGAAAAGAGCGAACACGCCAGCGCGATGGAGATCGTGACCCCCACCTCTTTGAGCCAGGTCGTCATCTCGGTGCCGGAACCGACCACCAGAGGGAGAAAGACGATGAGGGTGGTGGCGGTGGACGCCGTGACCGCCATGACCACCTGTCCGGCGCCTTGAAGGGCGGCTTTGCGCCGGTCGCCCTCAACGCGCATCCTCCGGTCGATGCTTTCCAGGACCACGATGGCGTTGTCCACCAGCATCCCGACGGCGAGCATCAGACCCATCATGGAGAGGATGTTGAGGCTCGAGCCCATGAAGTACATGACGCCGCAGGTGGCGATGATGCTGAACGGGATCGACATTGCCACGATGGCCGTGGAGTCCATTCGCCGAAGGAAGAACCACAGGCTCAGGGTGGCGAGCAGCGCACCGGTGAGACCGGCCTTCTTGAGGCCGTCGATTCCGGAGGTGATCTCCTCTCCCTGGTCCTGCCACACCCAGAGCTGGATGCCTTTGAGGAGCGGGTCGTTGTTGATGTCTTCTTCGACAACTCTGCTGACCTCGCGTACGACCTCCACCGTGTTGGCTGTCGACTCTTTGTAGATATCGAGAGCCACGGCGTATTTGCCGTCGAGGTGGCGACCGAAGGTCAGAGGCGGCTCTTCGTAGGTGATCTCGGCCACATCGCCGAGGCGCAGCCCGCGTTCGTCGATGACGAGATCGGCGAGGGCGTCGATGGACTCGAAGGAGCCCAGCGAACGCACGGTGTAACGCAGCCCACCGGATTCGGCGCGGCCGAGGACGAGATTCGAGGATACGCTCTGGAGCAATTGCGCCAGCGACCCGACATCCACCGAGTGCTCTTTGATTTTGTCGAGAACGAGATCGACAAAGAGTTCGCGCGGTTCGACCCCGTTGAGATCGACCCGGGCGACGCCGTTGATCCGCCGCAACGGGTTGAGGATGCGGGCTTCGAGGAGTTCGTAGTTCTGAGAAAGATCGACGCCCTCAGCGGCGATCCGGCCCTGGACCACCGGGATGTCATTGGTATTGAACGAGAAGATCAGGATCGGGCCGATATCGGACGGCAGGGTGGGCTCGACCTGGTCCATCTTCTCCGAGACCTTCATCCGGATCACATCGATCTCCTGGCCCCAGGAGAACTCCATGAAGAACTGCGCGCCGTCGGCATCGGTGGTGGAGTTGAGCGTCTTGACACCCGACAGGGTGGAGAGGATCTCCTCCACCGGTTTTGTGATCTCCTTCTCGATCTGCCTCGGGTGCGAGTTGGGATAGGGGATCTGGACGAACATGAAGGGCACGTCCAGCGACGGCAGATAAGCCAGCGGCAGGCGGTAGAGGGCGATGCCGCCTACCAGCAGGATGCTCACCAGAATCATGGCCGTCGTGATCGGTCGGCGGACTGCGAGTGTCGGGAGGTTCATGGCGTAGCCTCCGTGCCCGTGCCCGTGCCCGTGCCCGTTTGAACCCGCGCCACAGCCACCTGCATGAGCCGGAACGGTCCTCCGGCAGCTTTGTCGGGTTCTTCGACGGTCGCCATGATTTTGCCGCCTGCAAGCAGCGAGTAGACCACGGGGATCACGATGAGGGTCAGGGCGGTGGCGACGGCGAGGCCGCCGATGACCGTCACCGCCAGCGGTGCGCGGAGTTCGGCGCCCTCGCCGAGCCCCAGCGCCATGGGCATGAGACCGAAGATGGTGGTCGCCGAGGTCATCAGAATCGGACGCAGACGGGTCAGGCCGGCGTCAGTGAGCGCCTCGTTCAGTGGGACTCCCGCGCGGCGCCGTTGGTTGACCGCGTCGATGAGGACGATGGCGTTGTTGACCACGATCCCGGCGAGCATGACCGCGCCGATAATCGCGACCACGTTGATCGTGTGGCCGGTGACGGCGAGCGCCAGGATGACGCCGATGGCGCCCAGCGGCAGGGTGAAGATGATGACAAAGGGGTGGAGGAAGGACTCGAACTGGGACGCCATGACCAGATAGACCAGGAAGATGGCCAGCCCCATGGCCAGGGCGAGGGATCGGAAGCTCTCCTGGAGTTCTTTTTCCTGACCGCTGAGGGCTGCGGAGACACCCATGGGTAGGGCCAGAGTCTTGATCCTGGCTCGGACGTCTTCGGCAACCGCCCCCATATCACGGCCGGAGAGGTTGCCGCCGACCAGGGCTGCCCGTTTCTGTCCGATGCGGCGGATCTCGGTGGGGCCTTCGGTGAGTTTGATGGCCGCCACGGATTTGAGATAGATCGGACGGCCGTCGACGTGGCCGATGATGAGGTCGTGGATGTCCTCGACCTTGGCGTCGCCCTGATTGAGGGCGCGGACCCGGATGTCGATCTCGCGGTCGCCCTCGGTGAAGCGGGTTGCCACCTCGCCCTGAACCTTGGTGCGAACGGTAGAGGCCACGGTGGCGAGATTGAGACCGAGCCGGGCGAGTTGTTCGCGATCGAAGCGGACCTGGACCTCGGGGTTGCCCATCTCGGCCGAGGACCGCAGATCGACAAGGCCGGGCACATCGGCCAGCGCCGCAGCCACCTGGTTGGCGGCATCATGGAGTTCCTCGAGGGAGTCGGAGTAGATTTCCACTTCGACCGGAGTCCTGAAGGAGAAGAAGTTGGCTCGTTCGAAGTCGAAGTGGAGCTCTTCGGTTTCGGCCAGGCGTGACCGCAGGCGGGAGATGACCGCCTCCTCCTGGAGGGGTCCGGTCCCCGGTTTCATCCGCACCTGGATCCGCGCTGTGTTCTCGCCCTCGGTGCCGGTGGCCGCCAGCGACAGTCCGGCGCCGCCGGCGATGGATGAGAACGACTCAATGGTCTCGTCCTTTTCGAGGAGATCCGAC
>Ga0316193_10003866_pt1 | contig 10924 bp, 12 predicted proteins | sample MerIslsedime2_MG_FD_207735 | JGI IMG/M metagenome (GOLD analysis project Ga0316193, IMG submission 207735) | Coastal sediment microbial communities from Maine, United States - Merrow Island sediment 2 | ecosystem: Environmental > Aquatic > Marine > Coastal > Sediment | place: USA: Maine... | reverse complement strand
CGGCGAGACCCATGGCCCACCCCGGGTCGATCATGTCACCCAGTGATTCAAAAGCTTCCTCGCCGTTAAACACCCTGCCGAAAAAATCGACGGCGCCCTGCACGATGACATCGAGCCTCGCCTGGTAGGACGGCAGCGCTGCTGTGAACTCCGCGATCGACGAGCCGACGATCGCGCCAACGACCCCGAGTACCAGCATGATGACAGAAACAATAATAAGTACTGCGAGAACGGACGGGACGCGGTGCTTCTGCATCCATAGCATCGGACGCACGGTAATCAAGGCGAGGAACGCAGCGACAAGAAACGGTACCAGAAGGTCCTTGGCCATTTGCAGGCCAATAACGATGACAATGACGGCAGCGAAACTGATAACTGCGCTGCCCTTGTTTTGGTAGGCGTCGTTCAAACGACCAGGGACCCCTTTGCTGATGCCGCATCATCGCATAAGATTGAACAAACTGTCGAAGAGCGAAAAACGATGACTGCAGTTAACTCTCAAATGCTCGCACTGGGCACCGGTGCGCCTGACTTTTCCCTGCCTGACCCCGAGGGCAACCTATATTCGCTGGCTGCCAGCACCGGGCCCTGCCTGATCATGTTCATCTGCAATCACTGCCCATACGTACATCACGTCCGCAAAGAACTGGCGCAAATTGGCCGGGACTATGGTGACTCTGTGGCGATCTACGCAATCAACAGCAACGATGCCGAGACGCACCCAGGGGACAACCCCGAACGGATGAAGCAGGAGGCGCTCGACTGGGGCTATTCGTTCCCCTACCTGGTTGACGAAGACCAATCCGTTGCCAAGGCCTTTCGCGCCGCATGCACGCCCGACTTCTACGTTTTTGACGCAACGAGGAAGCTTGTATACCGCGGCCAGCTGGATGCAAGCCGGCCGTCAAACAACGTTCCAGTCGACGGCTGCGATCTCAGGGCGGCACTCGATGCCACGATCGATGGCCGCCCGGTCAACCCGGACCAGGCGCCAAGCATTGGCTGCAACATTAAGTGGAAACGGGACAATGAGCCCGAGTACTACTGACCGCGAGGCGTATAAAGCTCCGCTTCTTCATCGCTTATTTGAATGATCTTGACGCGCCAGCGTGCCAGCGTCGTGCTAATGCGCAGCTGGTATGTGCCGCTGTCTTTGAAGAGCTTGATGCCGTTGCCTCTTCGTTGCGTGCGCAGGACCCGCCCGACATGTCGCCCGCCGTGCGCCTCAACGAGTGAAATTTCGAGTGCAACAAAATTTTCGTAGTCAGCATCGAGACGCCAGTCGAGCAACCACGGCGATTCCACCGTAAACATGGAGGTGGTCGTGTTTTCGTTACCCGAAAACTCCTTGACGATCCTTTCAGCTTGCGCAAACGGAGCGGCCAGCAACAGCCATAAAACAAGATGTAATTTCTTCATCCAACAGATCCCTTGTTCATTATTTTTCCCGCCGTTCGTTCGTTTGTTTGACCCGCATCAGCAGGCACCGTTCATTGCGGCAATCCAGTCACTGATCACTTTGACACCTTCCGCATGAATCGCACTTCTGCCAAGTTCAGGCATGGCGATCGCCGGGTCCGTATGTTGCAACCGGAAAACCAGGATCGAGTCCTGTGGCCGACCCGGGTAGATGTCGTAGGGACGATCTCCACTCCCACGCCCCACGGCCACCGGGGTCTTACAAATACCATACAAGCGATCCAGCGGCGCGTCGATATTGAGGTGCAATGCGGATGTGTCTGCTGCACCTTTCGGATTGTGGCAGTGCGCGCAGTTCGCATCCAGGTAGGCACGGGCACGATCCTCGAGGGTAGCGTCGCCGGGCTCGGACCAACGCACCCCTTGCGGCGCCGTTCCGTCGTATCCGCTGAGCATCCCGCTTGCGGCCCAATTCACTAGCTGCGATTCAGAGTTGCCCCACCATGAGAAGTCACGATTGAGTTGCCAGCCCTTCGGCCCGATTGGCCGGAGTTTTTTTGCAGTGTGGTCTGTTACGTGGCAGCCCGCGCATTGATTGGCGTCAGGGACGACGTATGTGATTCGTTCATTTGTATCGCCCTGGACAAGAACAATGTCGCGCTGATCACCGGCAATCTCAAGAGTTGCCTCATCCTGTGAAGAATTCCACACGTACGGAAACGCCCTCCAACCGTCGGCATATTTCACCAGGAGCCTGGTCTCTATCATTACGTAGGTATGCAGATCGAGGCTTCCGTCATTTTTCAGAGTCGCCTCACCTTCTTCCTGGTGAACGTATAGCAAGCCATCGCTTTCTTTTAGTTTCTCGTAATGAAATGTCTTGCTGATAATCGTACCGACCGGAAAATCCAGGTCACCGTCATCCTTGTAGTCGACAATCGTATCTCCGGGCATCCACACAGTACGAAGTTTCAAGGCATAGTCGCTGAACAGGGGGCTGTTGAGCTCGTAGGGCACCACACCGTCATTGAACTCGAGGCTTGAGCCATCGGCAGACATCAACCCCCAGTCACTAAGTAGCGCAGGTGGATTGTCCGCCGCGTGTAAAACTACCGGTCGCGATGCCGTTTCACAGGCAACCAGCAATGCGCCAAGCGCGATAAGGCCGAAGATTGAGCGCATGTCTATCCGAGCGGCGCGGCAAGTACGACCGGCGGTAATTTCTCGTGCTGGCAACTGTGCTGCGCGGCTCCCACGACAATATCGGCGCTGCCGTTCGGCAAGTCTGCATTCAGGACCTGTGCTCCGTCGTTGTCCACGCAAATGGCGTATTCGGTCAACAGGTTGCCATCAACATCGACCTTGTCGACGTTGAAGTAACCATCCCAGAGCACGTCCGGCAGGCTACCGGTCAATCCGAACATTGCTACCTTCAACGCCTTCAGATCGAGCCCATCGGGTGACGAGCCGCCGCCCGAGAGCCTGTTGCCATAGATGTAAATCGTTTCCGGATAGGGATCGTACGCATCGCCCATGTCGCGAATGCCTTCCCAGCCCGTCGCGTAATAGCTGCTGATGATGATATTGGCCGTATCGTTGTCTGCGATTTCGTTGTCGAAAATCTCAACGCGATCATTGGAGTTGATAACGATGCCCGACCCTGCCGGAACGCTTGCAACCGGCGTGCCTTCGGCGCCGAAATTATCCGTGTTGTTGCCAACAACGGTGTTCTGGTAGACGCGTGTGCTATGACCTGGCTGCGGCAGATCCGGCATATTGAAGACCAGTATGCCACCCGTATTTTCGTTGGTGACATTGCCGTAGACGTCTGCGAAAAACGTGTTCTCGATTTCTATGCCCGCGACATTGCGCTCGGCTCGGTTGTTGCGCACAACGACATTGCGCGACTGGCCGACGTAGATGCCGGCATCAGATGCGCCGATCGCAACGCTCTCTTCAAGGAGCACGTTTTCAGTCTGCACAGGATAAATGCCGTACGCGCCATTCTTTTCGTCGGGACCATTGGTCCACTCTGTGCGAACGCGCCGGATGACGATGTTGCTACCTTCGTTGATCTTGAGTGCATCACCTGCCGTATCCTCGATCGCAAGATCTTCTATCGTGAAGTCACTGGCACTGACCAGCAGGCCTTCTGCTCCCTGAAGCTGGCCTTTGAAAGAAAGGATGGACTTGTCCATGCCCTCGCCACGAATAGTGACGCCGGAGACATTTAATGACAGGCCACGATTGATCGGGTGCACTCCCGCCGGAACCACAATAACGTCGCCTGGCTTGGCCGTTATCAATTGCGTCTGCAACTGCTTCTGATAATCGAGCGACGCAGCATCGGGTGGCTCGGGCGAATCTTTGCTGCAGGCGCCGACCAGCACCAGCACCGATAGAGACAGGAACTTCAGTTTGACCACGCGGCAACTCCCGGCAGTTGAATTTCGTGCGTATAGGTTACCATCGTGCCGTGAAACGTCCTTTGACAATTGTCCTGGTGGCCGTGACCGCGCTTGCTGTCATGGCCCTGGTGTATTTCCTGCGAGTTGAGTGGTTTTTTCTTGCCGCGTGGGCCAAGGTGATTGCGTCGACCGGATTTCTCGCTACCGCGATAAGCGTGGGTGCCCTGCAGCACCGTTACGGCCGAATTCTTTTTATAGGCCTGCTACTGTCCTTTGCCGGTGACATGATGTTGATAAGTGTTTCCCAAGCCAGGTTCCTGCTGGGCCTGGGAAGCTTCCTGCTCGCACACCTGGCCTACATTACGGCATTCGCCACGCTCGGTTTCAGTCGGAAATGGTCGCTGGCCTCCGCAGTACCTGTGTTGCTGTCAGCCGCTATGGCGACCCTTTGGTTGACACCATACCTTGCCCCATATCTCGTTATGCCGGTGCATGCCTATGTTGGCGTGATCAGCCTGATGGTCATTGCCGCATTCGCCAGCAAGGGCGCCGGCGCATCGACGCTTGTCGTTGTGGGCGCGCTGCTGTTTTTTGTATCCGACCTCTCCGTTGCCGCACAACGCATTGTCGTTGTCGACTTTCCGACCATCATCTGGGGCCTGCCTTTGTATTACGCCGGTCAGCTTTGCCTGGCGCTGAGCAGTTCGCAGTCTTCGTCCCAGTAGGGTGTGCCGGAGAAATACTCGACCAGGTAGTCGATAAAGGTCCGTACACGGAATGACAGGTGTCGGGTCGGCGGATACACGGCGTACGCCGGTACCGTCGGCCACTCGAAGTTCGTCAGAACGGGAATCAACTCACCGCGCCTGATGCTGTCGCCGGCAATGAACGTTGGCTGGACTACAATTCCCAGGCCGTTCACGGCCAGTTGTGACAGGAAGTCACCGCTGGTTGCTGTCAACGAAACATTCACATCAACTGCGTGCTCGGTGCCACTTTCATCGCGACAGGTCCAGCGCGCCGGGTCCGCCAGGTTTCCGTAGACGAGGCAACGGTGACTGCGAAGGTCGTCGGGCGTCTCGGGTGTACCGTTTTGTTCGAGGTATGCCGATGATGCACAAACGACCATGTGCGAGTCGAACAGCCGTCTCGCGATCAGGGAAGAGTCTGAAAGCCGGCCGATACGCAATGCGAGATCGGCACCCTCCTGAACAAGATCCACGCGCCGGTCGTTGAGGTCGAGGTCGAAACTGACCTTGGGGTGAGTCGCGGCAAACTCGCTGATCGGCTTGCACATGTGCCGGATACCAAACGATAACGGCAACGCGATCCGTAATCGCCCGCGAAGCTCGCCGTGCTCCTGGTGAATGGCGGCCTCGGCCTCATCCAGGTCAGCAAGAATGCGGGCACAACGCTCGTAAAAACTGCGCCCGGTATCTGTCAGGTTCAATTGCCGCGTCGTGCGCTGCAACAACTGCACGCCCAGACGCGCCTCCAGCGAGGAGATTCTGCGGCTGACAGCCGACTTGGCCATATCCAGCCGATCCGCGGCTGCCGTGAACGATCCCGCCTCAACCACGGCCACAAACGCCCGCATATCGTCGAATTTGTGCATATTGTTGCTTTTTCCAGAACAATCTTATTATCAATATACTGTTTATTCTGCATTTCTCAATAGTCACACTGTGGCTCAACCAAGGTGTGGAGAGAAACATGAAAGTCCTGGAAATTAGCGCAAGCGGCAGACGCCATGATTCAACGAGTCGAATGTTGACGGCAGAGCTGATTGCAGCGCTCGAATCGCGCTACGACACAATCGACGTGGTTCGCAGAGACCTGGCCGACGGCGTGCCTTTTGTTGACGATGCATGGATCGCAGCCAACTTTACCGCCAGCGAAGAGCGCAACGAACAGCAGCGCACGACGCTGGCATATTCCGATACGCTTGTTGCTGAACTGCAAAATGCGGATGCCATTGTTATCGGCGTGCCAATTTACAATTTCAGCATTCCGGCGGCTCTTAAGGCGTGGATCGACATGATCGCCAGGGCGCGCGTAACTTTCCGCTACACGGAGAACGGTCCCCGCGGAATGCTCGAGGGCAAGAAGGTCTACGTCGTTGTCGCTTCGGGTGGCGTTGCCGTTGGAAGTGACTATGATTTCGCAACGCCGTATTTGCGTCATGCACTGGCGTTTGTCGGTATTACCGACGTTGAGTTTGTCGCTGCCGAGCAGTTGAACAGCCGCTCGGACGAGTCGATCGATGCTGCGCGTGTTCGCATTGCGGACCTTGTATACACATCGTCTGACCTCGCGGGTCAGGCGGCATAAAGAGGCTAAAGAAGATGTTTCAGGTTGTACGTTCGGACAGTCGCGGTGCGGCCGACCACGGTTGGCTTAAGGCTAAGCACACGTTCTCGTTTGCTAGCTACCACAACCCCGAGATGATGGGCTTTGGCCCGCTGCGTGTGATTAATGAAGATCGCATCGAGCCGAGCCAGGGATTTGGTACGCATCCGCACAAGGATATGGAAATCGTCACCTACATCATTGATGGTGCACTCGAACACAAAGACAGTATGGGTAATGGCTCTGTGATCCAGGCAGGCGATGTGCAGCGAATGACAGCCGGAACCGGCGTGTTCCACAGTGAGTTCAATCACTCTGCCGACCAGTCAGTGCATTTGCTGCAGATCTGGATTCTGCCGCGCAAATCATCGCTGCAACCCGGCTATGAACAGCAGCACTTTACTCGCGAAGACAAGCTGAACCAATGGCGGCTCGTCGCATCGAGTGACGGACGCGATGCATCGATGACCGTGCACCAGGCGGTCGACTTGTATGCCAGCGTGCTTGAGGCTGGCAACGAGTTGCAGCATTCGTTCGCCGAAGGTCACAGCGGCTACCTGCAGGTTGTGTCCGGCTCGGTAGCAGCAAACGGCGAAAAGCTCGACGCTGGTGATGGAGCAGCTATTCACGAAGTAGACTCACTAACCATGGCTGCCATCAGTGATGCCGAGGCGATACTGTTCGATATGGGTTGAGGCCAGCGCTTCGCGCTAGAATGGCAGTATGCGATATTACCCTCTGGTTGTTGCCGCGATTCTGGCCGCCTGCACGAGCAATGGCGGCGCCACTGTGACCAAAATTCATGAGGTCCAGGGAACCGGGGCCACCAGCTCTTTGGTGGGCCAGGACGTCACGGTTGAAGGCGTTGTCACTGGCGATTTCCAGGAACATGACGACGATAGCGCTCGCAATCTCGGTGGCTTTTATATCCAGGGCGCCCCAGACGCCGATGCTGCCACGTCAGATGGTGTTTTCGTCTTCGACGGCAATAGTCCCGCGATCGACGTGAATGTTGGCGACACCGTTCGCGTCAGCGGAACCGTCTCCGAGTACTACGGCGAAACACAGATCAGCGCTCCGACAGTCTCGGTAATCGGCACAGGCGAACACGAAGCCGTGCCAGTCAACTTGCCCGCGGCAGGAACAGTCGCAAATAGCGACGGAGAGCTTATTGCCGACCTCGAACGCTACGAGGGCATGCTGATCACTTTTCCGCAGACCTTGACGGTCAGCCAGCTTCGCAACCTCGGAAGATTTGGCGAAGTGCTGCTCACAGAAGGTGGCAGGCAGTACTCGTATACCAATAAGAACGTACCGGATGTCGCTGGTTATGCGACACATCGCGATGATGTCGCCGCGCGACGCATTCTCTTGGATGATGGCTTGCGCAACGAGAACTCGGGCAAGGTCCTCGCGATTCGCAACGGCGATGAGGCTACCAATCTCACCGGCGTATTGCGTTACTCACGAGGCAGCGGTGGGTCCGGTACGGAAGCGTACCGCCTGATGCCGACGATAGAGCCGCCGTTTGAGAGCGTCAATCCACGCCCTGTTGCCCCTGTAGTCGGTGGCTCATTACACATCGCAACATTCAATCTGAATAATTACTTTTCGACCGTTGATACCGGCCAAAGTATTTGTGGACCAGATAGTGATTCAAGGTGTCGCGGTGCCGACAGCGTCGAGGAGTTCACCCGGCAGCGCGAAAAAATCATTACCGCTCTGACTATCATGGATGCCGACATCGTTGCCGTGATCGAACTTGAGAACAATGCGAGCGACTCGTCGCAGTCCATCGTCGACGGGCTGAACGCGAGGATAGGTGCAGGCACCTACGACTTCGTCGATACGGGCACGATCGGCACCGACGCCATCAAGGTCGGGCTGCTGTACAAACCAGCGGTCGTGCAGCTCGTTAGCAACTTCGCTGTACTCGACCAGAGCGTCGATGTTCGCTTCAAAGACGATCGCAACCGGCCCGTTCTTGCACAGACTTTTGAAACTGTGTCCGGCGCCGAGCGCTTTACCGTGTTGGCCAATCATCTCAAGTCGAAAGGCTCGAGTTGTGAAAGCGATGGCGATCCTGACGTCGGAGATGGACAGGGCAATTGCAGCGCGACCAGGACGATGGCCGCGGCCGCGATGATCGACTGGATCGCAACCGACCCGACGTCGAGTGGAGACACCGACTTCCTCGTAATCGGCGATTTCAACACCCACACGATGGGCGACGCGATAACGCGGTTCGAGAGCGCTGGATACATCAACGTTGCCGAGACACTCATCGGCGCCAGTGCCTACTCGTTCGAATTCGACGGGCAATTCGGGACCCTTGATCATGCGATGGCCTCGCCAGGCATGGCGTCGAAAGTCGTGGATGCAGTCGAATGGCACATCAATGCGGACGAGGCTCAGATCATCGACTTCAACCTCGAATTCGGGCGCGATCCTGCCCTGTTTGATCCGGCTAGCCCCTACCGCGCCTCGGATCACGACCCTCTAATTATAGGATTGGAGTTCTGACAATAAATAAAAGAACTCGGCGCGTAGTCAGGATTCCTCGTGCCGCGCCGACTTGGGTACAGGGGGCCGGAACAGCACGACGCCGAACCAGATCGCGAACGCCGAAAACACGAAGGCGCTCGTCGCAAGCTGAACCACCTCATGCACTATGGCCGCCTTCGCCAGCATCACACCCACCATCGCAAAGTGCAGCAAATTACCAAGCGCGACCGGTCGAGCATAGATGCCCCCGATAAGGATGCCCCTCGCCGTCCAGTTGAGAATGGCAAAGCCAAGGTATAACGCTCCCATCATCTGGATGAGCAACAACATCGTGTTGTTCGGAACGACACCATGGGTTTCGAGTACCTTTTCCGGGAAGTACGACGTGATCAGTCCCGCTATCGCGAGGAAGATCGCGCTCAGTGCCATTAAGACTCTTGTGTGCATATTTGGACCTGTCAGTCGAGTTGCCGCGATAGTACCAGCGCAATAACCACGCCGACGGCCGAAATGGCGACGAGCAGCATGAACAGGTTCGAAAACCCACCGATACCGGGTGTTGCGTCGAGTATGCGCCCGGCAATGGGCGCGAAAAAGATCTCGGGCGTGTAGCCCACGACGGAAATAAGGCCAACAGCCGCTCCCGTGATGTGCTTCGGCGTGCGGGTTTCCTGTAGCAGTGCAAAGTAAATGCCACGCAGAGCGAAAACAGCGAACAGGCTAACGCCGAGATTCATGTAGATGGCGCCATGACCAATCGATTCAGGCATCAGGACCGACAGCGCAGCGTACACGATTGCGAGTATGAAAAAGAACACAGCTATGGATCGCGTTGCGTCGAAACGATCAGCGACCCAGCCTGCGAACAACGCTGCGAAAGGCCGAATATAGGCACCCCATGACACCAAACGTGCGCCTTCGACTTCGTCCATGCCGAGAACTTCGACGAGATAGAGTGAATAGTAGTCGACTGCCTTGTACGTACAGTAGGCGCACACGACGACCGCGGCCTGCATCCAGATGATTGGCCTGCCCAACACCAGGGCCATATTGGGAAGTGGGTTAAGACGCGCCACCGCCTCGTCGCGCGGCGCGGGTATGAACAGCCATGCGAGAACGCCAGCCAAAAATGTGACCCCTGAGTAGCCCAGCACAACCATCTGAAATCCGACGCGTCGCTGTTCATCGGTCGCCAGCCTTGCGTCCTCTGGCATATAGAATGCCAGAACTACGACCATGAGACTGGCAACCAGTGCCGCGGTGATCCCTCTTCCACCTTCGAGAATGCCAAACGCCATACCCTGTTCAGACTTGCCACCCCATTCCCGCGTCGCCCGAATAAGGGCTCCCCAGAACAGGAAGATCGTCGTTATACCCCAGAAACCGTAGAGTATCGCCATCTCCCACGGACCCGGGATCGTCGCCATGTAAACGCCGCCGAGCGCTGTCGCAATGAGCGACGTCGCCAACAGGGTCCGTGCCGAGAAGTGATCGGCGATTGCACCGCCCGGGAAGTAGCTGAGCATCGCGGTGATGCCATAGACAGCGAACAGGTCACCCAGTTGCGTGTTGGTAAAACCGAAGACGTCGAGCATGGTCGGGCGGAAGAATCGCGCTGTACTAAACGGCAGTCCGAAGACCATCTCGCCCGCGAAGATCAGAATGACAATGTACAGGTAACGTGACATTTATACCGTCGGTACCTTAGCACAGCCGATTGCAACCTCCGGCCGTTACAGGGGTCTATACTGATTCGGGAGGCTCGAGGATGTCGAAGAAAAACGCATACAATGCAGTCAGGGCACTGACCGTCGTTAGCCTGTTTCTGCTCGCTTCCTGCGCGGCACAGGAGCCGCTTGAGTTCCGGCCGCGACCGGACATGACCGAGGTCGCGAGGCAATTAGACTGCCCATCCGATACCAAGGCCACCTGCATCGAGCGCATCGGCAGGCCGTACTCATGCTACTGCATGGACGAGGATGCGCTGAGAAAGATTCTGGAACCGGACAAGTACTGATCAGGCCCTGAGCTTGTAGCCTGTCTTGAAGATCCACCAGACGACCAGCAGGCAGATTGCGAGGAAAGCGAACACCATGCCAAGGCTGAGGCCGATTGCTACATCCGCATTTTCGTAGAAGCTCCAGCGGAAACCGCTGATCAGGTAGACCATCGGATTAAACAGGCTGATTGTCTGCCATGCCTGCGGCAGCATGCTGATCGAATAGAACGTTCCACCGAGAAAC
>Ga0316193_10003865_pt1 | contig 10925 bp, 8 predicted proteins | sample MerIslsedime2_MG_FD_207735 | JGI IMG/M metagenome (GOLD analysis project Ga0316193, IMG submission 207735) | Coastal sediment microbial communities from Maine, United States - Merrow Island sediment 2 | ecosystem: Environmental > Aquatic > Marine > Coastal > Sediment | place: USA: Maine... | reverse complement strand
CGCTCCACCGCGAACGAGGCTCGAATCGTAGGCGATCGTTGGATCATCGACCTCGACGCCGACTACCAATGGGCGGTGGTCGACGCACCCAACCGCAAGCACCTGTGGATCCTCAGCCGGACACCGCAGATGGACGAGGCGCTTTTTGACCAGATCGTCTCCCGTCTCCCGGAAAAGGGCTCCCGGAAAAGGGTTACAATCCGGAGGCGCTGAACAGAACCCCGCAGCCGACCGAGAGAGGTGGAGAATGACTCAACGCTCCTGGCATGCCCCCGTTCGTTTGACGTGGTTGGCTGTCTTCGCCGCAACGCTGGCCCTGACGACCAGTGCAACCGCCTCGACGACCGAGCACCCGCTCGAGCCGCCGGACCGCAGCAGCCCTCGCGCCACCCTTGCCACCTTCCTCGATTCCATCGACAGGGCCTGGGACCTATTCTCCGCAGATGACCCCGGTTTCCAAGAGCCGTTTCGTTCCGCCAGGGGGTGCCTCGACCTGAGCCAGATCCCACCGCTCGTCTTGCAAGAGGTGTCGGCGGAGAGCGCATTGATTCTCAAGGAAGTCCTGGACCGGATCGAGATGCCGGTCGACGAGGAGATACCGGACGCCACGGCGGTGTACGACCTCGGTCTCTCTCGGTGGACGATCCCCCACACCGAGATCACGTTGGTGCTCATCCTCGAAGGAGACCATACGGGCGAGTGGCTCTTTTCAGTTCGGACTGTCGAGCGGGCCGAAGAATTCTACAACCGGGTTCGACATCTGCCCTATCGAACAGGACGATCCGGGGGACACGTCGAAAAGCTTCGGGCGGGGTCCCGGGCCATTGTCTTGATGAAGCTCGTCGAGGTGATGCCGTCGTGGTTCCGGAGCGAGGTCGGCGGCATGCTGGCGTGGCAGTGGTTCGGACTCGCGATGCTGGCGGTGCTGCTGGCGCTGGCGGTCGGTGCCGCTGCATGGATCGGCAGCCGTTGGGAAGCCAGGCGCTTCCTCGGCCATCGGCTCGCCGCCTTTCTCGTCCCTCTTGCCATGATCAACATCCCGTTCGCCGGTCGCTTCATGATCCGCCGCATCTTCGAGCTCCCGGGCGCTCCAGCTCTGGCGCTCCGCCTGGTGTTTTCGATCTTCGGCTATATCGGTTTGGCGTGGCTGGTCGCGCTGGTGATCACCCGTATCGGCGATCTGATTCTCGGTCTATGGTTTCGCAATGCGAGACCGCTCAAAAAACAGCTCGTCAAGGTCGTGTTTCGGATCGCCACCATCGTCGTTGTCACCATCGTCGCCGTGATGGCCTTGCAGAAACTCGGCGTGCCGGTGGCCGGCCTCATTGCCGGTGTCGGCGTCGGCGGTCTCGCGATCGCGCTCGCCGCCCAGAGCACGCTCGAAAACTTCATCGGCGGCATCATCCTCTACACTGATCGGCCGGTGAAGGTAGGCGACTTCTGCAAGTTCGGCGAGCGCCGCGGCGTGGTCGAGGACGTGGGTTTGCGCTCAGTCAAGATCCGGACTATCGATCGCACCATCGTTACGGTCCCCAACGCCGACTTCGCCAAGCTCCAGCTGGAGAACCTCACGGAGCGCGACCGTGTCCTCCTGCGCGAGAAGCTTTGTCTGCGGTACGAGACGACACGGGAACAGCTCAAGGAGGTCCTGGCCGCGATGTTGGCGATGCTCGAGGAGCACCCGCGAATCGCCGAGGAGAAGCTACGGGTTCGCTTGACCGGCTTCGGTGAGTATTTCCTCGAGGTCGAGATCTTTGCATACGCGTTGACCAGCGCCTATCCCGAGTTCCTGGAAATACGCGAAGATGTGCTGCTCAAAGCGATGGCGATCATCGAGAACGCGGGCACCCGGCTGGCGCTGCCGACCGAGATTCACTACGTAAATGGGCAGAGGGCGCCCGAGGAACAATCGGATACCGATCTTGGCGCGACCTGAGGGGGAACGGCGATACGGCGAAAGGTCGTCAGGATGGCGACCGGCCGGACACCGGAACGCGGCTCCGTGCTAACGTACCGATGTGGATCAAAGGAGGCTGATCATGCGTCGTTTCGGCACCTCCCTCGCGTTGCTCAACCTGGCATTGGCTGCATCGCCTGCCACCGCCCAGGGAGTCCACGAACCGCTCTTTGACACTTTCAACTTCAAGTTCGAGGCGAGCTGGGTAAACACTTCCACCATTATTCGGCTCGATTCGCTGGAACACGGCGAGGGCACCACCCTCAGCTTCGAGGACGACCTCGGTCTGCCTGACAACGAGATGGTACCCTCTGTTTCCTTCGAATGGCAGACGGGCCGGCGCCACCGTCTCGGTGTCCGGTGGCAAGACGTCAACCGCGACTCGTCGACTCAGGTCCTGGAAGAGATCGAGTGGGGTGGCGAGATCATCCCGGTCGAGGCGGACATCACCCTTGGTTTCGACATCCGCACCCTGGCCGTCGACTACACCTACTATCCTTGGGTCAAGGAACGATGGGCCGGCGGTTTCGGCCTCGGCTTCAGGGTCATGAGCTTGACGACCGTGCTCAGCGTCGAAGGCAACGAACTCGAAGAGCAGGTCGATGGCACGGCGCCCGTGCCGTACGTCAACTTCGAGTACCGCCGAATGCTCGGTGAAAGGTGGCGTTTCAAGGCCGGGGTCGGCTGGCTCGAGGTGAGGATCGGCGATGTCAAGGGCGCGCAGTACATCGGTCGTCTGGCGGGCGAGTACATCACAGGCAAACGTTGGGGCTTTGGCGCCGCTTTCAACCTCTCGACGGTCGACGTGGATTGGGAGGGTCTCCAGGATGCAGACGGAGACAACCAGCTCAAGGCCGTGATCGACCTCGACATCAACGACATCAGTCTTTACGTGCGGATCCGCTGGTAACCCGCGCACAAAAAGAAAACGCCCGATCGCTTCCGCGATCGGGCGGTCGTTTCAAATTCTGCGGTGATCTGAGCTACTTACCCTGGCCCGCGATGATCTTGTCCCACTTATTGCCGATCTTGTTGAGGATCTTGTCGACCTGTTTGATCTGCTTATCCGGTTTGGCCTTGACCGTCACCGTGCCGGTGGCGCGCCACACGAGCTTTTTGTCGGCCGGGTTGTAGCCATCGATGATCAAGGTGCCGTCGGTGTAGTTCGTCGCATAGGTGGTTGAGGTCCCCATGCCGCCGTAGCCCCAGCCACCCCAGCCGGCGCCGTAGCCGCCGTAGCCGCCGTAGCCCATGCTGGTCGTGTTGTAAGAGGTTCTTTCCGCGGTCGTGACGTGGTAGGTCACGACGACGTCGCCGTCAGACTCGACCCGCTGCAGCCCACCCTCGGTGAGCTCCCTGACGATTGCCGTCACGATGCGGCCGGCCATCAACTCGTTCTTTACGTTGGAGTCCTCGGTGTCGACATACTGAAATGTTTTGACGCCGCTGAAATCGAAATCGTGGGCATAGTCGATGGTGACCTTCTGCGCCAAAGCCGGAGTCGCTGCCAATACCAACACACACACCAATCCAAAAGCTCTCTTCATTTTGTGGCTCCTTTCGTTCAAGCCATAGTTCCTACGGTCCGTTAACGATATTGTTCTGATTCGTCGAACCGACACAATACCACGTGAATACGTGCCGTGGGATTCGAGTATGCGCAGGTCGAGAGAAACCAACGCCCGGACGCCGATAAAGGGGACCGGGCGATAGAAAATCGAATGTCAGACGGTCCGGTCTACTTGCCCTTGCCGTCGGTAATCTTGTCCCACTTCTTGCCGATCTTGGTGAGAATCTTCTCGACCTGCTTGATCTGCTTCTCCGGCTTGTCCTTGACGGTCACCGTACCGGTGCCGCGCCACACGAGCTTTTTGGACTCGGGATCATAGATGTCGATGATCAATGTGCCCTCGGTGTAGGTCGTCGCATAGGTGGTGGTGGACGCCATTCCGCCCATCGGCGCTCCCCAGCCGCCCCAGCCGCCGTAGTAGCCACCGTAACCGCCATAGCCCATGCTGGTGGTGTTGTAGGAGGTGTTCTCCTCGGAGGTGTAGTGATAGGTGACATAGATGTCGGGGTTCTCACTCACCTCGGTGCCGCCGCCCTCGCGAAGCTCCTGTTTGATCAGGTTGGTGACGCGGTCCGCCATCAGCTCGTTGCTTTTGACATCGCTGTCCTTCGTCTCGACATACTGGAATGTCTTGAGTGATTCGAAATCAAAGTCGTGGGCATAGTCGATGGTGACCTTCTGGGCCATCGCCGGCGTCGCGGTGAGCGCCAATACAAATATTAATCCAAGTGCCTTTCTCATTGTCGTACCCCTTTCATTGAAAACTTAACTCTCCGCATCACGAAAATATTCTCGAAAATTGCCAACGCGGCTCAATTCACCGGTTCAGAAGCTCCACCAACCCGCGCCAGATACTCGCGAATGGCGCGCAGGTTGCGCTCCACCCCGGGGTGGCCCGGCATCCCGGCAGCCGCCACTGTGAGATAACGCTCCGCCTCGGGGTAGCGGCCCATCTCGGCCAGTAACAGACCCAGCGAGTAGGCGACGTCATACTGCTCCGGGTAGGCCTCGAGGATCGACCGCAGCAGGGCCTCCGCCTCGTCGTTGAGGCCTCGCGCGTTGAGGAGCACGGCCAGATTGGCCTTGGCCGGGTAGAAGAGATCGTCGATGGCGATCGCCGTCCGATAGTACCGCTCGGCGGTTTCCGCGTCACCGAGGCGCGTCGACAGGTTGCCAAGGTTGTGGCCGGCAAAGGCGAAGTCGAGCGAGTACTCCATGGCCCGGCGGTACTCGGCCAGAGTCTCTCCCAGAGCCTCCCGTTGATAGGGTTTGAGAAGTTCATCCGGCGCGTCGGCAAGCTGCACCGCGGCCTGCAGCCGCACCGCCTTGACGGGATCAAAGAGGAGCGGCGCCACCAGATCGACGAGATCCTCGGGAGTTGCGGCGACCACGCTGATCGCTGCGGTGTGGCGCACCAACGCCTCGGGGTCGGCCAGGGCGGTGGCGAAGGCGCGAGTGCTCTCCTCGCCCGGGTAGCGACCGAGCAACGACAGCGCGGTGGCGCGAACGATCGCCGGGTAGAGCTCGTCACCGGCCAACCGGATCAGACCGGCGAGGGCCTCGGGCCGGCCCTCGCGACCGGCTGCCAGGGTGGGACCGTAGTGCGGTTTTTTGGCCTCGCCATACCACCGGGTGAAGGCATCGACCGACCAACCGAGAGGCTTGTCGTCGTGGCAGCCGCCCTGGGAGCACGCGTTGGGGGTGCCGAGAGATTGGCTGAGATCGGGACGCGGCACCCGCAGGCTGTGATCGGCGCGCTGGTCGATCACCATGTAAGGCTGTTCCGGCATGTGACATTTGACGCACAATGCGCCGTCGGACTCCCGGCCCTCGTGAATCTTTTTGTGGAAGTGGTGCTCGCGGGTGTCATAGGCGTCGGCCCGATGGCACTGCAGACAGAGATCGTTGCCCTCGAACTTGAGCTCGAGGCTGTGGATGTCGTGACAGTCCGAGCACCGGACGTCGTTGGCGTACATCTTCGACTGGGTGAACGAGCCCCAGACATAGACCTCGTCGAGGATCTGGCCGTCGGGGTGGTAGAGCCCCTCGTCGAGCACCGAGGGCAGATGACTGTGGAGCAGCGCCGTGGAGGAATGATCGTAGTCACCGAGCTCGGAGCGCCGGGAGTGGCACGGGGCGCACAGTTCGACCTGTTCCCTCGAGGTGATGCCGGCGGTCGGCAACACCAGACCGTAATCGTCGATCACCGGCCTCGCCATGGGCTGGACCCCGGCCCACTCGACGTGACGCGAGCCGGGGCCGTGGCAGGCCTCACAGCTGACATCGATCTCCGACCAGGTGGTGCGGTAGGCGTTGCTCGCCGGGTCGAATCCCTTGCGGAGATTCGTCGAGTGGCACTCGGCGCACATCCCGTTCCAGTTCTGGGCGGCACGCGTCCAGTGGAGCCAGTCATCCGGGGGAATATCCTGGTCGGGGTTGAGGTCGAACCACTCCCCTCGAACCGAGTCCCAGGCGATCGAAAGGCACTGCAGCCGTCCGCCGGGGAACGGCACCAGGTACTGCTGCAGCGGATCGTAACCAAAGGTGTGGGTGATCTCGAAGTCGGCCATCTCACCCCCCGGGCCTTCGGTGTTGACGAAGTAGCCGCCATCGCGTCTGAAGAACCGCGAGGTGATGCCCTTTGAGGTGAATGTCGCGTCGTTGAAGTCTCCTAGCACGCTGATCTCGTCGGCCGGCGCCATCGCGAGATCATGGTCCGAATCGAGCCAGCTTTCGAAGGCCGCCTCGTGGCAGGGGCGGCACGCCTCCCGGCCGACAAAAGTCACGGCCGCTTCGGTCTGCGGGCGCATCGCCTCCGTCCGGCCCTTGCGGACGACCCATGCCGGCACGCTGAGCACGATCAAGGCGGTCGACACCACGCCGATCACTTTGAAGCGGTGGAGTGGATCGGCCGTCACGCCCGCACCACCTGGGAGGGTGAGAAGGTCTGCCGTTTGACGGGCCCGCTGGTGTCCACCTTGACGATATCGTTTTCGATACGCACCGGGAACAGGTCGAGCGGCCGCGGCGCCGGTGGGCTCAGAACATCGCCCCTGATATCGAAGGTCGAGGCGTGACATGGACACACGAAGCGATCTTCGTCGGCCACCCACGGCACGGTACAGCCGAGGTGGGTGCACTCGCGGCTGAGGGCCAGAAAACCGCCGTCCTGCAATCGCGCGAGATAGAAGCGGCCCTGTTGGAAGGCCGTCACCGAACCCGGCTCGAAGCGATCGACCGGACCGGCCACGATCACCCCACCGTCATCGGCGTCGTTCTTCCGTCGCCGCCGAGGCTTCAAAAACTCACTCGCGACCCACACGGTCTCGGCCAGGGCCACCCCGCCGAGCAGCAGCCACAGCCGCCCCAGGAACCCCCGCCGTGACGGCTCGTGCGATGGCTCAGCCAAGATGCCCCTCCAACCGGCGGCGGCTCAGAAAAAAACGCAGAGACGCGGAGGCGCGGAGACGCTGAGTGGGAAAGATAAACCCAAAAATATTTCTCTGCGCCTCTGCCCCTCTGCGCCTCTGCGTTGATTTCTTAGGATGAAGACTCACTGCGTCACCCCCAGGGCCAGGTGAGGGCCATGCCGGGTCCGCGGAACCACACACCGGTGATCGTCAGCACCGCCAACACGACCAGAAAGAAAACGAAAAAGGTCTGCACCAGCTCGGCTTTCGAGACCTCGAGCCGCCGTAGAAGCAGCAGACGAAAGGCCGCAAGACCGGCTGCGAGCAGGGCCAGCGGCACCACGCCGCGGCCAAAGACCGTCGGCAGACCGGCGCCGGGTTGGAGAATCAGCTCATCGACCACGATCAATATCGGGGTAAGGACCAGCGCAGAGACCGCCGCCATCAAACCGCCGCGGCGGCCGGTCCCGGACAAGAACCACGGCCCGGACATCTCCGCGTCGTAGCGAAGATAGGGAATCGCCAGCAGGGCCACAACCAGGAGCGCGGGGATCACCACCACCGCAAAGAGCGGGTGGAAATGCAGCTGCAGCTCCTGAAAGCCGACGAAGTACCACGGCGCCTTGGCAGGGTTGGTGCTCATCCCCGGGTTGGCGGCCGCCGCCAGTGGCGCGTTGAAAAAGACCGACACCACCAGCACAAAGGCGATCAACGCCGCCGCCGCTGCAAGCTCGCGCAACAGCAACTCGGGCAGGGTCGAGACGTAGTCCGGTTGATCGCTCTCCATCTCCTCCGGCGGACGTGGGTCGACCACCCCACCCACCTTGCGGACCCGCCAGAAGTGGAAACCCATCAGCAAGACCAGCCCTACCGGGAGCAGGGTGGTGTGGAAGGAGTAGAAGATGACCAGGGTGGCCGACCCGATCTCCTCACCACCGCGCGCGACGCCCTGCAGCCAACCGCCGATGCCGGGCACGTAGCCCAGCATGCCGGTGCAGATCGTGACCGCCCAGTAGGCGAGCTGGTCCCAGGGCAACAGGTAGCCGGTGAAGTTCGAGGCGAGGATCCCGGCGAAGAGCGCGAGCCCGATCACCCAGTTGAAGCGGCGCGGACCGTGGAACCCACCGGTGAAGAAGACCCGCAGCATGTGTAGAAGGACCACTGCAACGAGGAGGTTGGCGCTCCAGTGGTGGATGTTGCGAACCAGACCGCCAAAAAGAGTTTCCTCCCCGAGCGCGACCACCGACTGATAGGCCCGCTCGGGAGTCGGTTCGTAACCCAGCATCAGCAACACCCCTGTGCCGATCATGAGAGAGATCAGCACCAACGAGCTGCCGCCGAGACCAAGGGTGTGGGTGTAGGGGAGGGTGCTCCGTCGCACCCGCACCGGCCGCATGTGGAGAACAAAGAAGTCGAGGATCGTTTTCCGCCGCTCCCTTTCAGTTCGCGGCACGATCGGGCGGGGGAAGACCGAACGCCAGATCCGAAGAAGCACCCCTTCCCGGATGTGCTCCGTGCCCGACATTGGCCTCGGTTTTTCAACCATCACCGAAACGCTAGCCTGCCCCGGCCCCGCGCGCAACCTTCCTGCTACAATCGCGCGATTGACAAACGACCTGCCAGGACACCGGTGGAGCACCAGTATTCGGGAGAGAAGAGATGAGTTCTGACGAGAAAGACGACGGAGACAAACCGTCCGACGCCGACGAAACCGCATTTTTCGACAGTCGCGCAGGCGCTACCGACGAGGCGGCGAATTTTATCGAACCTCACGAAAGGGTCGAGGGCACGCCTTCGAGCCACCGCTACCTGATCGGTGAGACCCTCGGCGAGGGCGGTATGGCGGTGGTGCACACCGCAACCGACATCCATCTTCAGCGGTTGGTGGCCGTCAAAAGGCTACGCCCCGAGCTTGTCCAGCAGGACGAGGCACGGCAGAGGTTCTTTGCCGAGGCCGAGATTTTAGCGAGCCTCGACCACCCCGGCACCACCGCCGTTTTCGAGGCCGGGCGTCTGCCGGACGGCGACTGCTTCTACGCCATGAAACGGGTCCAGGGCCAGACCCTGCGCGAGCTGATGGACGAACGCATCCACGAAGATCTTCTCGATCGGGGCAACCGCGCCCACTTTGTCGAGATCTTCATTCGCGCCTGCCAGGCCGTCGCCGCCGCCCACAACCAGGGCATCATTCACCGCGACCTCAAACCAGAGAACATCATGGTTGACGATCTCGGAGTGGTCTACGTGATGGATTGGGGCCTGGCAAAGAAGCTGGAGGAAGACCCGGATACCAACCAGTCGGACTCCGAGCGAACCCGTCTTGGGGCGGTGATGGGCACCCCCGCCTACATGTCGCCCGAGCAGGCCTCGGGCCACGCCGCGACATCGGACCGACAGACCGATGTCTTCTCGCTCGGGGTGATGCTCTACGAGATCCTGACCGGTGTGAACCCGTTCAGGGGAGAGACCGCGGTCGAGTCGATGAAGGGCGTGATGTACCACGATCCCGATCCGCCGCGGAAACGCAACCCGCGGCTCGATCGGACGATCTCGGCGATCACCATGAAGGCGTTGGACAAGGACCCCTTCCGTCGTTACCGATCCGCGGTCGAGCTGGCCGAGGACGTCCGCCGCTACCGCGAGTTCCTTCCCGTGACGGCGATCGAGCCCACGGTGACCGAAAGGCTCGCCAACTGGTCACGGCGCAGGCCGCGGCTGGCGGCGACCCTGGCGAGCGTCGTCGTGGCACTTGTCGTCGCGGCCCTCGCCACCGCGTTTCAGGCGTCGGTTGAAAATGCGCGTGTCGCCAAAGGTTACAGCTTCATCGACGAGATCGAGGCGCGCCTGGCCGAGATCGAGACCGAAATGGCGCCTCTGAGAAAGGAGCGCGACCGTCTCGAGTCCGGTGCGGAACGAAAAGTCGTTGAGAACCGGCTGGCAGCCCTCCAGGCGGAGTACGAGATGGCCGAGAAGGACCGCATGGCCGTCAGTCTGGCGATCACCGGCTTCACGTTATTGTCGCCCGAAAAGAGGGCCCGAGAGCTGATTCGAGAATCGATCTGGGATGATATCGAGGAGCATATCGCGGTCGGCGACTATTACCGCGCCCGAGCAGGCATCCGCTTCGCGCTCCGCTACCACGAGGGTGGCAACCTCTTCGGTTTCTCCGAAGAGAGCTACGAGGCCCTCAAAAAAGAGCTGGTGAAGGTCGAACACCAGATCGAGGTTGGCGAAGAGGAGGCTCGGGAGATGGCCGAAGCCTCTCGCACCGACGCCGACCTTTGATCGCATTCACACACGGAGTTTTGAAGATGCATGCTATCCAACGCTGGATCCTAAAATCGGTGTTCGTCATCCTGACAACGATCGCGGTCGGAGCCTGTGGCCAGGGCGGCACGACCGGCGACCCCGCAGCCGGCGGACCCGGTAGCGCACCCACCATCGAGGAGCTCGCAGAGGCGACATTCGCGGGCATCTCCGACCAAACCGTGACTCTCAGAGACGGTCGGTGGGAGGGTGAGCCGTTTGTCGAGGAGGGTGCTTCCAGACCGACCGTCGGTCTGGTTCCGCACTTCCTCCTCGCCGGGGACCTCGATCGTGACGGCCGCGAGGACGCGACAGTTCTCCTCTGGGAAAGCTCGGGCGGCTCCGGCACGCGGCTCTACCTCGCCGCAGCCCGCCGCCACGACAAAGACATCGAGATTCTGGCCACGGCATTCGTCGGCGACCGGGTGCAGCTCCGCTCCGGCAGGGTGGTCGGCGGCCACATCCTCCTCGACCTGATCCAGACCGGCCCCGACGACCCGGCGTGCTGCCCGACACAGAAGGCAAAAACGACATGGGCGTTGGGCCCCGAGGGTCTCACGCTGACCTCGACCGAGATCACAGGGACGCTGTCGATCGCCGATCTCGAGGGACCCGAGTGGATCCTGGTCGAGCTTGGCCGGAATCAAACGGTCGCCGAAGGTACGGAGATCACCCTCGGCTT
>Ga0316193_10003862_pt1 | contig 10929 bp, 6 predicted proteins | sample MerIslsedime2_MG_FD_207735 | JGI IMG/M metagenome (GOLD analysis project Ga0316193, IMG submission 207735) | Coastal sediment microbial communities from Maine, United States - Merrow Island sediment 2 | ecosystem: Environmental > Aquatic > Marine > Coastal > Sediment | place: USA: Maine... | reverse complement strand
GAACTGGGGGTGCTGGTCGATAAAATAATCAAACACCAGGACCAGGAGCGCGAGATGCTCTTTTTGCGGGAGGAGCACAAGGAACGTACCCGGTTCGAGAGCATGATCGGCCAGTCCAAACCCATGCAGGAGGTTTTTGATCTCATCTGTGATGTGGCCCCCATGGAATCCACGGTCTTGATTACCGGAGAAACCGGCACCGGCAAAGGATTGGCCGCCAAGGCCATCCACACAAACAGTCCGCGCGGTAACGGTCCTTTTGTCATGGTAAATTGCGGCGCCATCCCCGAGCACCTGATGGAAAGCGAATTGTTCGGCCATCAGAAAGGCGCTTTTACGGACGCCAAGGAGACTAAAAAGGGGCGATTGGAGCTGGCCCACGACGGCACGCTCTTTCTGGATGAGATCGGGGAAATCAACATGCGCATGCAAATCGATCTGCTGCGGGTGCTGGAAGACCGTGTTTTTTATCGCGTGGGCGGCACCCAGCCCATAGAAGCGGATTTCAGGGTGATTGCGGCTACCAATCGAAACCTGGAAAAAGCGATTAAAGACGGCAGTTTTCGTGAAGACCTCTTTTACCGGCTCAATGTGATCTCTATCAAAATGCCGCCCCTGAATAAGCGTAAAGAAGACATTCCCCTGCTGGCGGAACATTTTCTTCAACGCTTTATTCAGGAGACGAATAAACGTATCGATAAAATCGACCGGGAAGCCATGGACGAGCTCATGCTCTATGACTGGCCGGGTAATGTGCGCGAACTTGAAAATGCCATCGAAAGGGCCGTGGTGGTCGCCAAGGAACGTAAAATACTTCCTGAGCATTTGCCCATTTTCTGTCACGAACCCCTGCACACCCCCAGAAACAATAGCTTGCAAGAAGTAGAAAAAGCCCACATCCGGCAGATACTGACGGATAATGCCTGGAATATCGCCCGCTGTGCCAAAATTCTGGACATTGACCGATCTACCCTTTACAGTAAAATCAAACGCTACGATCTTCAAAAGACAGCTTGACTTCCCAATCTGAACATAGCATTCTGATTTCGCCGGTTGGAGAGTTGAGTGCCGAACTGCTTGAGGCCGTGGCCGGAGAAATCGAGCAAGTGTTCGGTTTTTCAACCGAAACAAACCCAATTCTGCAGGATCTTTCTTTCGCGCTGGATGAAAACCGCAATCAATACCACTCGACGGCGATCCTGGATCGGCTGGCCGCCAATATCCCCCCCCATACCATCAGGGTGCTGGCCATCGCCCAGGTCGATCTGTTCATACCCATTTTAACCCATGTCTACGGTGAAGCCCAGCTCGGGGGCGCCGCCTGTATTGTCTCAACGCTCCGGTTGAATGAGGGGCGTTCGGGGATCAACATCCCCCCCAAGTACATCGATCGAATCGTAAAAGAGGCCATCCACGAACTGGGCCATACCTTCAATCTACGCCATTGCCCGGAGCACACCTGCATCATGCATTACTGCCGCAATGAAGAAGATGTCGACCGCAAATCCGATCAGCTTTGCCGCTACTGCATCATTATGTTGGATGATGAAATTAAAAGATTGGAAAAGATTTAAACCTTTGAACCCTTGAACCGTGAACCTTGAACGGCTATGAACCGACTATTGCCAGATGGGTTCACGCTTGTCCAGATAAGCGCGTTTGGCTTCCTGGGCATCCGGGCTGAATTGAGCGCGTTGCTGCAGTTCGAAGTAATATTGGAGGATGGCCTCATAATCCAGATCGAAGGCCTGGTTTGTTACCAGTTTACTCAACCGTGTTCCCACCGAGCAAGCTGCCAGGTAGTTGTCGGCAATTTCGTCGAGATGGGAAAAAAAATTCTCTTCATGGACAATGTGGTCCACCAGACCGATCCGCAACGCCTCCCGGCCGTCGATATTTTGCCCGCCCAGAATCATCTTTTTGGCGCGTCCCCAGCCGATATAGCGCGGCAGCCGCAGAGTTGCGAGGCCTGGAATGAGCGACTCTTTGATCGCCGGCAGGCCGATTTGGCATTCGGCCGTGCTGACACGGATGTCGGCAGCCAGGGCCAACTGAAGCGCACCGCCCAGACAGTAACCGTGCATCCCCACGATTACCAGCTTTTCCATGGTTTCAAAATGACCCAAGGCCTGCTCCCAACGACGGTGATAGTCCAATTCTATCCGATCGGCGGCCAGTTCCTTGAGATCGATGCCGGTGCAAAAGGCTCTGCCCTCACCCCGGATAATGACCATCCGCACATCGCTGTCATCTCTCAAAGCCATGGCAATCCGATTGATCTGATCGACACAGGCGTTATTCATGGCGTTGAGGTGGCTTACCCGGGTAAATGTCAGCCAAGCCAGTTTAGCTTCTTTCTCCAGGCGCATAAATTCAGAGTCGAGCATTATTTCCATTGTCTCCCCCTTTTTTCAGGTGACAGAGGTTAGATGGCAGATGACGGAGGTCAGAAGCCAGATGTGTGGTCTCAGGATTCAGCAGCTAAAAATATCAAATCACAAATACTAACTTAGTACATAAATTCATAAATACCGTAACTATGAATAGGAGCACTTAGGATAACGTGATCAGGGACGGATCATAGTCCTCGGGAGCACGGTACCCGAGAAGGTTGCAGATCGTCGCGGCCACATTGCTCAGACCCGGGTTATCGATCTGTTTCAGGGAAAACCTGTTCACTTCCGAGTAGTCTTTGATAATAAAAGGGACGGGATTTTTCGTATGAGCCACCATGGGTGTACGCCGGCCTTTTTTTTCGGTCCACATGCAATCCGCATTGCCGTGATCGGCGGTGACCATCGCTACACCCCGGGTGTCCCTGACGGCCTTCAGGAGTCTGCCAAGGCAGAGGTCTACCGTCTCAACCGCGATGCGGATGGAAACAGGTGCCCCCGTGTGCCCCACCATGTCACCGTTGGCGAAATTTAAGCGGATGAACTTGTACTGGCCACCGCGAATAGCATCGATCACCGCATCGGTTATCTCGGCAGCCTTCATCCATGGCCGCAGGTCGAAAACGATCTTGTCCGAGGGAATCTCCACATATTTTTCGAGTTTCTCGTCAATGTAACCCGTGTTGTTGCCGTTCCAGAAATAGGTCACATGCCCGAACTTCTGGGTCTCTGAGATGGCAAAGGAGGTTGTACCGGAAGCACAGAGATATTGACCCAGCGTGCGGTCAAAGGCCGGCGGTTCAACCAGATAATTTTTGGGAATGTGAGCGTCTCCGTCATATTCCATCATACCGGCGTAGAAAACGTCGGGAACCCGTTTGCGATCGAACTTGGTGAAATCCGAATCTTCAAATGCCCGTGAAATTTCAATGGCCCGGTCCCCCCTAAAGTTGAAAAATACCACCGCATCGCCGTCTTCGATGGTGCCGACAGGTTCGCCATTCTCTTCGACCACGAAGCTTTGCATGTACTGGTCCGTGGTCTCGGGATCTTCCGTGTAATAGGTCCGGATGGCCTCCACGGCCGAAGAGAAGCCACGCCCTTTTCCAAGCACATGAACATGCCATCCATTTTCCACGACGCTCCAATCGGCGTCATACCGATCCATGGTGGTCACCATCCGCCCACCCCCGGACGCCATGCGGTAGTCGCGGTCATCGGTTGAGAATTCCTTGAGCTTTCTCTCCAGGGGTTCAAAATAGGTGAGCGCGCTTTTCTGGCCTACATCCCGGCCATCCAGCAGACCATGGACCCGGACTCGTCTGATCTTGTCGGCGGCGCAGCGCTCCAACAGGGCGTAGAGTTGATCGATGTGGCTGTGCACGTTTCCGTCGGAAACCATACCGATAAGATGCAAGGTGCCACCCTGGCCGGTACGCTTGCACACCTCGGCCCATGCCCGGCCTTCGAATATCTGCCCTGAATGGATGGCCTCGCTCACCAGCTTGGCTCCCTGGGAAAAAACCCGGCCCGTGCCAAGGGCATTGTGCCCCACTTCGGAATTTCCCATATCATCATCTGAAGGCATACCCACCGCGGTCCCGTGGGCTTTCAATAGGGTAAACATGGGCTCCTGAAAAAGCGTGTCCAGCACCGGCGTATACGCCAGATAGACACCGTTGCTTTCATTTTGCGGCCCGATTCCGACACCGTCCATGATCACCGTGACCACCGGGCCGGAAAACTCCGAATACCCGGCCAGACGGCTCAATATCATATCACTCATGGGTTTCTCCCTAATCGTATATCTCTGTAGAATTTATTTTTTTATGCTAATCCCGTTAGGGACACTAATCATTGATGGATAAATTTCAAGAAATTGCTTGCAATTAATTAAAGAGGATTTAAGTTGTGTAGAACTGGATATCATCAAGGCTCAATACGATGATGTCCGTCCTCTCAGCTCAACGTTTTTTGCCTTAACAAACTAAAACCCGCTAGATGATAGAGGAAAGGAGATTAAGAAATGGACGCATCCGGTCTGATGGCCAAAGTGTATGAATTGTTGACGGTTTACGGGATTAAAGTCGTTGCGGCTGTTGTCATTTTTATTGTCGGTCGCTGGGTGGCAAAAGCGATTGCCAACTTCATCAAAAAGATGATGGCCAAAAGCAACACCGATGAGACCCTGGTAAAGTTTGTCGGGAGTCTATGTTATATTGCATTACTGGCTTTTGTAATCATTGCCGCCTTGAACCAGCTGGGTATCCAAACCACATCCTTCATTGCTATTTTAGGCGCCGCCGGTTTAGCCATCGGTCTGGCGCTGCAGGGTTCATTGGGAAATTTTGCAGCCGGTGTTCTGATGATCATATTTAAACCGTTTAAGGTGGGTGATTTTATTGATGGGGCGGGCGTTGCCGGTACCGTTGAAGAAATTCAGATTTTTACGACCCAACTTAAAACCCCGGATAACAAAACCATCATCGTGCCCAATGCAAAAATGACGGGAGACAATATCACCAATTACACCATGAAAGGAACCCGCCGGGTGGATTTTGTTTTTGGTATCGGCTACGAGGATGATATCGACAAGGCCCGCAAGGTCATCGAAGGGATTATCGCAGAGGACAACCGCGTTTTGAAAGATCCGGCGCCGATGGTGGCCGTATCCGAACTGGCCGACAGCAGTGTAAATTTCGTGACACGCGCCTGGACATCAGCGGATGATTACTGGGGCTTCTATTTTGACACTACGGAAAAAGTCAAGAAGCAGTTCGATGCCGAGGGGATCAGTATCCCCTATCCACAGCGCGATATCCATGTGTATGAACACAAAGAATAGCCTTCGGAAATACTGCCTGAACTAAAAATAGGCTTTTGGGTAGAGGGTTGGGTTGAACCCAAGCGCTAGTGTTGAGTTCGTACCTCAACTCAACCTTTTACGACAATCAAGCATCCATATAAACATATTTCTAAAGGGCGAAACCAACACATCGAATCTGCCGAGTTTTCGTCCAATCACTTCTCAAAATGCAATACGCTTTGGCGGCAAATCCTACAATGACGATTGCCGTTGTCGATAAAATTGCTAAAACAATCTTAGGATACATCCCTGTCAAAATTTCTATACGGCATATAAATAATCAAACAACCCGTATACAAGTTCGGTCACCTGTTGATTGCCGTCCACCGTGCCTGCCAGGCCGTATAAGGCGGTGGTTTCGGCGACGGTCCCGGCTTTGGATTTGGCATATGCGACACCCTCCTGCAAATCGGCAATTAAGCGCCCGGCAATGCCCGGTATAAAGGTTTGAGGCATCGTCACGCAAAAATGCATCCCCGGCGGCAACTGCAGACAATTGAAGCGCCAGCCTCTGGTCTTCATGAAGTCGTTCACATGGAAGACATCCACCTCATCGGAGCGGAAGCCGATAACAAACGTGGGATCTCCTATAAGTGACAGTTCGGGTATTTCCGCCACGCCCTCTTTAATTGAATCGGCAACATTCATGATGGCTTTTGCCGCCTTGAGGTAGCCTTCTTCACCCAGGTATACCATGGACGCCCAAGTGGCTGCAGTCAGGCCGCCGGATCGGCTGCCTGCCGCGGTGGGTGAAGCATACATCCCGCCGGACCAGTCCGGCACATTAAAATATTGATAGCGGCGCAAGTTATTACTGCGATACAGGACCACCGAGGTGCCCTTCAGGGCGTAACCGTATTTGTGCGTATCGGCAGACATGGAGGTTACCCCCGGCAGGCGAAAATCGAAGACTGGAACATCGTAACCCAATTTTTCGATCCATGGCAGGATAAATCCACCCAGGCAGCCGTCCACGTGAAAGCCGATGCTGTGCTTTAGCGCAATGTCGGACAATTTTTCCAGTGGATCAATGAGCCCATAAGGGTAGTTGCCGGCACTGCCGACAATCGCGACGGTATTTTCATTGATTTGGGCTTCAACGGCTTCCGGATCGACTCGGAAATCCGGCTCAGCAACAGGGATGTGGACCATCTTGATCCCGAAATACTGGCCGGCTTTGTCAAAAGCCGGGTGGGCCGTGTGCGGCATAATGATCTCCGGCGCTTTCATTTTTTTCTCCACGCGGGCCCAGTCCCGATAGGCCTTCATAGCCATAATGATACTTTCGGTGCCGCCGGAGGTAACCGTCCCGCAAACCCCGTCATCTGCGTTACGGTCTTTGACCGCATCGCCGTTGAGCATTTTAGCCGTCATGGCAATAATCTCGCTTTCCATTTTGAACATACTCGGACACAGATCGAATTGAATGGTATTTTCGTGGGAAAACAACGAAAATATCTTGTTCAGATAGGCACGGTGCTCATCACCGGCATGATAAAATGTGCCTGATACCCGGCCGGTTTGCCATTTTGCATTTTCCTCTTCAGCCATCGCCGACAGTTCCATGAAAATATCATCCCTGTCACGCCCTTTTTGCGGAATGGCGTGATAGCTCTTAAAACGACCTTTATACGGCTTAAAGGGATCTGTGATTTCACTTTCAATTATTTCTTCCGACATGACGTCCTCCTTTCTAAAGATAATGGTAATTTCTAATCGGTCACAGTATCAGAGCAAAATATTAGCTATCCCGCATTTAATGCCGCAAACACCTTCTTATTCCTTTTAAACAACTCACGATACTGGCTATACATCTTGTCATAAACCGCCCGGTTTGACTTATTCGGCTCGAACACCTGTTTTATTTTAACGAGTTCAGGAAGCTCTTCAATTGAACGATATCCCAATGCAATGAACCCGAGAAAAGCAGTTCCGCGAACGGTGGTATGGAGAGGATCGTCGACCTGGTGGATCGGCACACCCAGCACGTCCGCATGAATCTGGGACCAACCCTCGGACAGCGCCCCGCCTCCGGAAAAGCGAAATTTCGTGATAGGCTGCCCGATAAATTTTTCCGCCGGACCCCGGGTCCAGCGGTTGTTATAAGCAATGCCTTCCATGACGGCCCGTGTCAGATGGCTGCGGGTAGTACTCAAGGAAAGGTTCATAAAGCCACCGCGGGCGTGGGGATTTTCACTGGGCACAATGGAGCCGTTCAACCAAGGCAGAAAGATCACCCCGTCGCTGCCGGCCGGTGCCCCGGCTGCAATTTCATTAAACCGTTCATAGGCGTCATCGGGTTTTTGCCCGGTATTAAACCGGTCATCCGCATAAACGATATTTTTCAGATAAAATTCAACGCATTTCCCACCGGCACCTTGTTCTCCCAGTACAAAATATCTTGATTGAAAGGGGCTTGGGAGGGACGTCATGAAGGATGCCAGGCTGGTTTTTTTAAAGGGAACATGGCAGGTCATATATAAAGAAGTACCGATATAGATGATCGTGTCAAAATCTCTTACGGCCCCCGAACCGATGACCGAAGCATTGGAATCACCAATGCCGGCGACAACTTTGGTTGATGGCGGCAGTCCGATCTCTTCGGCAACCGAGGGCAGTAAGGGCCCCACAATACCGTCATTGGGTATCAGTTCCGGAAACTTATCCTTTTCCAAACCGGCAAGTTTCAACAGTTCGTTGCTGTATTGCCGGGACCCCCATTGGCGATTGTCCACCACCGCAAATGGGGCCATGGTTTTTTGAGTTGCCGTAATTTTTCCTGTCAGCCGGGCGGTCAAAAAATCCATGGGTTCGAGAAATTTACAGGTTTTGGCGTAGATCTCCGGCCGCTCGTTTTTAATGAACAGTACATGGCCCAAAGAATCCACTCCCGAATGGGTCGGCACCATTCCGGCCAATCTGATCCATTTCAACAGCTTGGTCAAACCATAGCCCTGGATTTTCGGAAACCCGCCGGTGATATTTCGGTTGTATGGTCCTCCCCGTTGATCGAGCCAGTGAACAGCCCGCATCAAAGGCTCGCCCTGCGCATCCACGGGCACAACCACCGACCACTGGGAATCACAACCGACCGCTACGATGTCCTCCGGCGGGACCCGGGATTCTTTGATCACTTTTTTAGCTGCTCTTTTGGCACCGCTCCACCATTCTTCAGGATCCTGCTCGGCACCCCCATCGGGCAAAAGAAAGGTCGTCACCGATTCGTCCGTACTGGCGACAACTTCTCCACTATCCGCTACAATAGCCACCTTATGACCGCCGCTGCCCAAATCGATTGCCAATATGTAACGGGTGGATTGGTGGCCTTTTATGTGTGTGTATTGCGCCATGATGGTTTCCTTAACACTGAAGTTGAAAAGCCAAGGATGCGACCAGGACATTCTCATGTTCATATAACGATTTGTCAAGAAAATAAACAGGTTATCTGTCCACCAATTTCAAAGAAATAAAACAGTAGAGCCAATCTTTCAGAGCTGGGTTTTTAAATGGCAGATGCCTCCAACAAAGCTTGAAATATCGTCATACTTGAAGAATTTGTATGGTGTGATGGCTCATTCGCGATGGGCTGTGATCACAAAGAATCCGGCATCTTATGGGATGATGTGGATACTTTCGGTTTTTTTGGAGGAGGTGCCTATGGAATTAAATATATTCGGGACTATGGAGGCGGCGGAAAGGTGGCTGTCTCAACCGAAAGCAATAAAGAAACAAAACACGTAGGATGGACATCTGCCACACAAGCTGCTTGCGCAGGGCCTGTATGGCTGAAGGTCTGAACTTTAAATATCTGTATCACAGTTGCAGACAGGCATTAATTCTTTAAGATATGAATAACATATCTAAATTATTATTAAAATTTAGATAATGACAAGATATCGTTCGCCGGAAGTCTGTCAAATTTGGTAAAAACTTAGAGCATATCATTAATCTTTACCGGACTACCGGCTAACAGCTAACGCAATTAATCCTAACTGGATAATAATCCAGATAGCAGAATGTGAATCCTGACCATTAAGCAGCAACATTAAGGGATGATGATTTCCACCTTATTGTAGCATCAAATAATTTATGAGGTAGAAGTGATGATAAGTTTATATGTTCGGGAAAAACCCATATATATTGTTTACGTCATCATACTTTTGATTCTGTCTTGTGCCCCTCGAACCACCCGGTGGGGTCTTCCTCAACATGAATATACGTATCAAATCCCTCAAAAAGTTGATGATGAATGGGAACATTCTAGCTTAAAAGCTGAAGGTGTCGATTCAAAAAAAATTAAATTGAAAAGACAGAGCGACACGCGGCGCAGGCGCCTGCGCTGCGCGAGCGATACCACAAATCGTCAATATTCAATCGTCAATATTCAATTCCCCGATAAATCGGGATTTACGCTTCGATAGAACCCCGCGAGCGGGATCTACGCTGCTCTACGACCGGCTAAGCTTGTCCGGATTGGGTATTTATTTTCAGGCTAGTACACGCCGTATTCCTGAAGGGCTTGCCACATGGCGATGAGGTTTTCGGGCGGCACATCAGCCTGGATATTGTGAATGGTATTGAATACGTAACCGCCGCCGGGCGCTAAAGCTTCGATATTGCGTCTGATGTCGTCTTTGACTTCCCCGGGCGTGCCGTAGGGTAAAATTCCCTGGGTGTCTACGCCGCCGCCCCAGAATACCAGATCCCGACCGAAATCACGCTTGAGGCCGGCCGGCGCCATGTCTTTGGCGCGAATGTGAATCGGGTTGAGTATTTCGACACCCATCTCTATAAAGTCGGGGATCAGCGGTCGTACATTGCCGTCGGAGTGAAAGAAACGCTTGGCATGGGGTGCTGATTTGATAAAGTTTTCAAACAGGATTTTCACGCGTGGTTTGATGAGCCTGCGAAACATGTCGGGTGATATGATCTGTGATTCCTGGGTGCCGTAATCATCGGCATAGGTCACAATGTCCACCAGGTCGCCCAATTCGGATAGTGCTTTCTGCCAGTAGTCCAGCTTCAACTTCAGCAGCCTGTCGAACAGGGCACAGGCCGTCTTTTCATTGGTGATCATCATCATGAGCAGATTTTCCATTCCCACGATGCGCTGGGCAAACTCAAAAATCCCGGCAAAAGCGTCCTTGAGCACGACGGCATAGCCGGCGGCCCGATACTGCCGCGCCAGTTCACGCAGCCCCGCCAGCCGTTCGGGATTCGCTACATCCGGCCAATGATGGTTGGAGATGTCTTCTGCGGTCAGTTCGGTTTGGGGCAAGGGGACTTGCACAACGCTGTAATAGAGACCATTTTCTTTGGGTCGGTGATGGGTGATGCCCCACTCGTCGCGGTAGGCCCAGTAGTCGCCGGCATCCTCCGCGACAACCTGCCAGTTGTGGCTGTTCAGCGGATAAAGACCACGGGTGTCGATATTCATCCGTGTGACGACATCATCGTCGATAGCCGCCAGCTGTTGGACGGCATCGCACATTTCTATTTTAACTTCCGGCAATCCCAAAGCCTTACGCAAATTTTGGTAGGCCACCACGTGGATGCCTGTAACCTGACAGCTGCCTAAATCAAATGGGACCCGGTCAGGCTCACGATGGTCCAAAGTAGTTAAAATTCTTTCGCGGGAGTTCATCGAAAACTTTTCCTCACCGGTGTCCG
>Ga0316193_10003859_pt1 | contig 10930 bp, 15 predicted proteins | sample MerIslsedime2_MG_FD_207735 | JGI IMG/M metagenome (GOLD analysis project Ga0316193, IMG submission 207735) | Coastal sediment microbial communities from Maine, United States - Merrow Island sediment 2 | ecosystem: Environmental > Aquatic > Marine > Coastal > Sediment | place: USA: Maine... | reverse complement strand
GGCGCCGGTACCGTCAGGCAGTCCGCGGAACCGCGAACCGCCCGCGCCTTTCGGTATATCGGAGCCTGCGTCATGTTTATGCGCAGATCATTGATGACGAATCCGGCGTGACCCTGGCCTCCGCCTCGACGCTCGAGAAGTCGGCCGCGGGCAGTCTCAAGGCGACGGGGAACCGCGAGGCAGGCACCCTGCTCGGGAAACTGATTGCCGAGCGGGCCAAGGATCACGGTGTGGAGTCGGTTGTCTTTGACCGCGGTGGGTTCAGGTATCACGGTGTGATTCGCGCCATTGCAGACAGTGCTCGCGAAGCGGGCCTGAAGTTCTAGGGGATGCAGAGATGATGAACCGAGAGTCCGAATTCGCCGAAACAGTCGTTCATATCAACCGCGTCGCCAAGGTCGTGAAGGGTGGTAAGAACTTCTCGTTCTCCGCCGTGGTCGTTGCCGGCGACGGTTCGGGGAAGGTCGGTTACGGGACCGGCAAAGCCCGCGAAGTGCCGCCCGCGATCCAGAAGGCAAGCGAACAGGCGCGCAAAGAGATGGTGAAGATCCCGTTGGTCAGCGGAACTGTGCCCCACCTTGTGTGGGGGCGCTGGGGCGCGACCCGCGTCCTCTTGCGTCCGGCCTCGCCGGGTACCGGTGTGATTGCCGGTGGTGGAGTACGCGCCGTGATGGAGTCCGCCGGCGTTGCCGACGTGCTGACGAAGATTGTCGGCAGTCGCAATCCGTTCAACGTGGTTCGGGCCACCTTCGATGCCATCGACCGGTTGATGACCTCCGGACAGGTGCAGCGGCTGCGTGGGGTCGACATCAAAGCGCCGGAAGCGGTGGAGCCGCCGGCCGAGACGGAGACCGCGGAGGAGGCCGAGGAGTCGGTCGAAACCGCGGTGACCGAGGGAGATGACAGCTGATGACTGCGGAAGAAAAGAACCCGAAGGGCGCTGACGAGAAGAAGAAGGCGCCTGCGAAGAAAGCCGCGACCAAGAAGGCGGACGAGAAGAAGGCGGCAGCCAAGAAGCCTGCGGCCAAAAAGCCCGCCGCCAAGAAACCGGCTGCGAAGAAGGCCGAAGCGAAGAAGCCGGCCGAGAAAAAGGCTACGGCGAAGAAACCGGCGGCAAAAAAGGCCGAGACCAAGAAGCCCGCGGCGAAAAAGCCAGCGGCAAAGAAGCCCGCGGCGAAGAAGCCAGCGGCCAAAAAAGCGGCAGCGAAGAAGCCGACCGAGAAGAAGACCGAAACGAAAAAGCCGGCCGAAAAGAAGGCTGCTGCGAAGCAACCCACCGCCAAGCCGGAACCGAAGAAGGTTGTAGCCAAGGAGGAGCCGGCCAAAAAAACCGCCAAAGCGGGGCCGAAGGTCCTCAAAATTACTCAGGTGCGAAGCCAGATCGGCTTTGCGCGGAAACAGCGGCTGGTACTGACCGGACTCGGACTGGGGCGCATCGGCCGTACCGTCACGCGCTTCGACAGTCCGACCATCCGCGGGATGGTCGCCAAGGTCACCCACCTGGTATCGGTCGAAGAATTGGAGAGCTGAGCCATGGAACTTCATGATCTGCATCCGGCGCCCGGCGCAAAGAAGTCGCGCAAGCGTATCGGTCGTGGGCCCGGCTCGGGCACCGGCAAGACTGCCGGCAGGGGCCACAAGGGCCAGAAGTCGCGCAGCGGCTACTCGCGGCGCTACGGCTTCGAGGGTGGCCAGATGCCGCTCGTCCGCCGGATCCCGAAGCGCGGCTTCTGCAATATTTTCAGGGTCGAGTTTCAGGTTGTGAACCTCAAAGACCTCGAGCGGTTGTTTGCTGACGGCGACACGGTGTCCGTCGAGACCCTGGTCGAGAAGGGTCTGGTTCGTGGCGGCAAGAGGCCTGTGAAGGTGCTCGGCGATGGCGAGCTGAAGAAGAAGTTGACCGTGCAGGTGCAGAAGTTCTCCGCGTCGGCGCGATCCGGAATCGAAAAGGCGGGGGGTAGCTGCGAGGTGGTGACGTCGTGATCGACAGCTTTCGTAACATCTTCGCGATCCCGGATCTCCGCAGGCGGGTGCTGTTCACCTTTGCCCTGCTCGCGGTCTACCGGCTGGGTGCATTTATCCCGATTCCGGGCATCGACCCGGTGGCGATCGCCGAGTTCACCAAGGCCGCCGAGGGCACTGTTCTCGGGTTCTTGAACTTGTTCTCGGGCGGTGCGCTGGGCCGGATGACGGTCTTTGCGCTCGGCATCATGCCTTACATCTCGGCTTCGATTATTTTGCAGTTGCTGACGGTTGTCTGGCCATACCTCGAGAAGCTCTCGAAGGAGGGCGAGCTCGGCCGCCGCAAGATTACCCAGTACACGCGCTACGGCACGATCGTGCTGTCGTTCATCCAGGCCATGGGTATTTCCTTCTTCCTCGAACGAACCACCGCCCCCGGCGGTGCGCCGTTGGTGCCCGAGCATTTTCAGGGCTGGGGCTTTCGCTTGTTGACTGTCCTGACGCTGACCACGGGGACCGCCTTCGTGATGTGGCTCGGTGAGCAGATCTCCGAGCGCGGCATCGGCAACGGCATTTCCTTGATCATCTTCGCCGGCATCGTGGTTGGCTTGCCGGCGGCGATCTTCAATACCCTCACCGATATCCAGACCGGTGCCCTGAATATCATCACCGTCGTACTGCTCGTCGTCTTCATGGTCATAGTGGTCGCTGCAATCGTCTACATGGAGCGGGCGCAAAGGCGAATACCCATTCAGTACGCCAAGCGCGTGGTGGGGCGCCGGGTCTATGGCGGCCAGAGCACCTACCTGCCGCTGCGAATCAACACCGGCGGTGTGATTCCGGTGATCTTTGCGGCCTCGATCATGTCTTTCCCGCAGACCCTCGGTCAGATGATTGAAAACCGCTGGTTGCAGAAAATCACCGAGGCCCTGGCCTGGGGTGAGCCGATGTACAACCTGGTCTACTTCCTGTCGATCATCTTCTTCTGTTACTTCTACACGTCCATCATTTTCAACCCCGAAGACACTGCGGAAAATATGCGCAAGTACGGTGGGTTCATCCCGGGAATCAGACCCGGAAAACGGACCGCCGAGTTCATTGATAAGATTCTGACCCGCATCACGCTGGTCGGCGCCGTCTATCTGGCTCTGGTGGCGATCCTGCCTGAGATCTTGATTGCCGGCTTCAAGGTTGCGACCATTCCGTTCATCGGCCCGACCCTCGACTCGTTTCTGCCCGCCTGGTTCACCCAGGGGCTCGGGGTCAAGTTCTTCTTCGGAGGCACCTCCCTCCTGATCGTGGTCGGCGTCGCCATGGATACGGTCAACCAGATCGAGTCGCAGCTGGTGATGCGCCACTACGACGGTTTCATGCGCAAGGGCAGGGTTCGCGGGAGGCGTGGGTGAGGGAATGATCTGCCTCAAATCCCAGCGCGAGCTGGAGACCATGGATCGGGCAAACCGCCTCGTCCATCGCGTGCTCCGAGCTGTTGAGGAAGCCGCCGCACCGGGCGTTTCCACCGGTGAGCTGGATAAGCTCGCGGAGGGGATGATCCGGGCCGAAGGCGGGATTCCGGCCTTCAAGGGCTATCGGGGCTTTCCGGCGACGCTCTGCACCTCGATCAATGACGTGATCGTTCACGGCATACCCAACGGCAAAAACCGCTTCAAGGACGGAGATCTGGTCAGCATCGACTGCGGCGTGTTGCTCGACGGTTTCTACGGCGATGCCGCGGTGACCTTTGGCATCGGCACCCTCAGTGAAGAGGCGCAGAGCCTGATGGAAATTACGCGCCTCTGTCTCGAAGACGCCGTTTCGGCCGTGCGGCCGGACGGGCGATTGGGGGACGTTGGCGCGGCTGTGCAGCGGCGGGCCGAGGCGGCTGGTTATGGCGTTGTCCGTGAGTTCGTCGGCCATGGCATCGGTCGTTCGCTCCACGAAGAACCACAGGTGCCCAACTACGGCAAGGCGGGCCACGGTCAGCGGCTCAAACCGGGCCTCGTGATCGCGATCGAGCCAATGATCACGGGCGGTTCGTGGCGAGTTCAGATCGATGATGACGGCTGGACAGCAAGGACAGAAGACGGTAGACTCGCAGCCCATTTTGAGTGCTCGGTGGCAGTCACTCCTGACGGCCATCGTGTGCTCGGTTCCGAGGAGTTCATTCATGCCTAAGGAAGAGGCGATCGAAGTGGTGGCCACTGTGGTCGAGCCCCTGCCCAACGCGATGTTTCGCGTCGAGCTGGAGAACGGCCACGGGGTGTTGGCGCATATCTCGGGCAAGATGCGCAAGCACTTCATCCGTATTCTTCCGGGCGACAAAGTACTGGTCGAGCTCTCTCCTTATGATCTGAAGAGAGGGCGCATCGTATATCGATACAAATAGGGAGGACGGCAATGAAAGTTCGTCCATCGGTCAAGAAAATGTGTGCGAAATGCAAGATCATCCGTCGCAAGGGTGTGGTCCGGGTGATCTGCGAGAACCCGAAGCACAAGCAACGGCAAGGCTGATCGCGGAGGTATCTGGTGGCACGTATAGCAGGCGTTGATTTGCCGTCCGGCAAAAGGGTCGAGATCGGCCTTACGTATATCTATGGAATCGGTCGCACCCGCGCCAAGAAAATCCTCACCAAAGCCAAGGTCGAGGAAGGCATCAAGGTCAAGGATCTCTCCGAGGCCGAGGTGTTGGCGATCCAACAGGTGATTCAGGCTGAGGGGATGGTCGAGGGTGATCTCCGTCGCGAGGTTGCCATGAACATCAAGCGGCTGATCGAAATCGGCAGCTATCGCGGCATGCGGCATCGTCGCGGGTTGCCGGTTCGCGGCCAGCGGACCCACACCAACGCCCGGGGTCGTAAGGGCCCGCGGCGTCAGGCGGTCGCCGGCAAAAAACAAGTCACGAAGTAAGTGAGCAGGAGCTGAATTATGGCAAAGGAAAAGAAGGGTGGGCGGAAGGCGCGTCGGGAGCGTATGAACGTGCCCCATGCGATCGCCCATATTCACGCCACCTTCAACAATACAATCGTGACCTTCGCGGACCCGGCTGGCGGTACTCTGTGCTGGTCCTCCGGTGGTCGTATCGGCTACAAGGGTTCACGCAAAGGCACGCCCTATGCGGCCCAGCTCGCGGCCAAGGCTGCCGCGGAGCAGGCGCAAGATAACGGCGTGCGTTCGGTCGAGGTGCTGGTCAAGGGCCCGGGCCCCGGCCGTGAGTCGGCGATCCGCGCTGTTGCGGCCAGCGGCCTCGACATCAGGAGCATTCGCGACGTCACGCCGATTCCGCACAACGGTTGCCGTCCGCGCAAGCGGCGCAGGGTGTAGGGAGTAGGAATTACATGGCACGATACAGAGGACCTGTTTGTCGACTGTGCCGCCGCGAGGGCATGAAGCTGTTCTTGAAAGGCGAGCGCTGTTACAAGGAAAAGTGTGCGATCGAGCGCCGTAATGCCCCTCCCGGCCAGCACGGGATGGGTCGCCGCCGCAAGGTTCGAGCCTATGGCCTGCAGCTGAGAGAGAAGCAGAAGCTGCGCCGGATCTACGGGCTCCTCGAGGGCCAGTTCCGGCGCACATTTGACGAGGCCAACCGGCGCAAGGGCGTCACCGGAGAGACTCTCCTCCAGCTTCTCGAGCTGCGCCTCGACAATGTGGTCTACTCGCTCGGTTTTGCAACGTCCCGCACCCAGGCACGTCAGCTCGTTCGCCACGGCCATATCGAGGTCGACGGCCGCCGCGTGGATATCCCTTCGTTCCGGGTTCGGCCCGGCACGGAAATCGGCGTGCGCGAAAAGAGCCGCAAAAACACTCACATTTCGGAAGCAGTCGAGTTTGCTCAGGGCCGTGGCATCCCGCCCTGGCTGGAGCTCGACACGGATGCATTCAAAGGTAAGGTTCTCGAGAACCCGGTCCGCGAAGACATCCGCTTCCCGATCCAGGAGCAGCTCATCGTCGAGCTCTACTCTCGTTAAGGTGGAGGATGCATGATCTGGCAGGATTTCCAGCGACCAGCGCAAGTTGATTTAGAAGAAGAAGGACAAGGTCCGACCTTTGGGCGCTTTCTCGCGCAGCCGTTTGAGCGGGGATGGGGCACCACCCTGGGCAACAGCCTGCGACGGGCTCTGCTGTCGTCGATTCCGTCTGCGGCGATCACCGCGGTCAAGATCGAAGGCGCGGACCACGAGTTTTCAGCGGTCCCGGGGGTTGTTGAGGACGTCACCGATATCATCCTCAACCTCAAAAAGATACCGCTCAAGATTCACGGCCAGGGACCGACATTTTTGAACCTCGAAGCCAAGGGGCCGGGTGAGGTGACGGCCGGCCAGTTTGCCGGATCGACTCAGGTTGAAGTGATCGATCCCGACGTCCACGTGGCCACTCTTTCCGCCGGCGGCAAGCTCAAGATGACCGTGCGCGTAGCGCAGGGTCGTGGCTACGTACCGGCCGAAGAAAACCAGACCGAGGACCTCGACCTGGGTTTCATCCCAGTCGACTCCGCGCACTCGCCGGTGCGCAAGGCCAACTTCCGCGTCGAGATGGCTCGGCTCGGGCGCATGACCAACTACGAGCGTCTGGTGCTCGAGGTGTGGACAAACGGCACCATCGGACCGGAGGAGGCCCTCAGCCAAGCCGCCCAGTTGGTGCAGGGCCACATGGACATTTATACCTCCCTGGCGGAAGTTGAAGCGTCGCCGGAGGCACCGGAGGCAGAGGTCGAGCCCGAAGAGGAAGACAGCATCCTCGATGCCTCGATCGAGACCCTCGAGCTTTCGATTCGATCCATGAACTGTCTGAAAAACGCCAATATCCGCACCTTGCGTGATCTCGTCAGCCGCTCCGAAAGAGAGATGGTGGAGATCCGCAACTTCGGAGAGAAGTCTCTCAAAGAGGTGCGATCGAAGCTCGAGGTCCTGGGCCTCGGGTTCGGCATGAACCTCGATCTGTAGGAAGCGGGAGACGAGATGCGACACCGAGTTCGCGGCCGCAAGTTGGGCCGCACCACTGCCCACCGCAAAGCGCTGTTCAGGAATCAGCTGACGGCTCTGTTCACCCATGATCGGATCGTGACCACCCTGGCGAAGGCCAAGGAGCTGCGGCCGATGGCCGAGCGCATGGTCACCCTTGCGGGCACCGGCTCGCTGCCGGCGCGTCGAAAGGTCCTGACGATGGTGCCCGACAAGGAGGTGGTGCGCCGCCTCTTCGAAGAGATCGCACCGCGCTTCACCGATCGTCCTGGCGGCTACACCCGCGTCATGCGTCTGGGCCGCCGCCGTGGCGACGGCGCGGAGCTCGCAATCATCGAGTTTGTCGATTACGAGCTGTCGGAGCATGAAGAAGGCGGAGCCCCTGGTAAAAAGGGATCGCTGATGGACCGCGCCAAGGGCGTCTTCGGTGGCGGAGCCAAGAAGGCCACTGACGAGGTCGAGGAAGAGGCGATGGCCGCCGAAGAAGAGACTGAAGAAGTCGTCGAGGCCGCGGCCGAGGAAGCGGAGCCCGAGGCAGAAGCTGAGGAGCCCGCGGAAGAGCCTGAAGCTCCCGTTGAGGCCGCTCCCGCAGAGGAGCCGAAGGCTGTCGAGGCCGAGGGGACTGAAGAGGCCGCTGATGCCGAGGAAGAGAAGAAAAACGACTGAGGCTCAGCCCGTTTCAGAGTTATCAACGCCGCGGTTCGCCGCGGCGTTTTCTTTCGAATTTTTAATTCTCAATTTTGAATTTTGAATTATCCCCCGCCCACCCCTAAAAACCGGGAGGGTGGTGGGGAATTCAAAATTCAGAATTCAAAATTCAGAATTGAAATCAAAGCGTGATTGTTTCCCCGAGCTCTGGAATCTCCGAGTCCCAGTCGAACTCTTCCTTCAGGCGTTCGGCGAACGCCTGCTGGGCATCGAACTCGCCGTGGATCAGCACGACCTTTTCAGGCTCCAGTTCGCGCCGCGCGAGCCACAGCAGAAGCTCGCCGGCGTCGGCATGGGCGGAGAGACCGGAGACCCGGGAGATGTGCGCTTTCACCGGAATCCACTCGCCGTGGATCTTGACCTCTTCATCACCATCCATGAGACGGCGACCTTTGGTGCCGTTCGCCTGGTAACCGGTGAAGATCACTGTGTTCTTCTCGTCCGGCAGCCGAAGCTTGAGGTGATGGAGGATGCGGCCGCCGGTCGCCATCCCAGAGGCCGAGATAATGATCGCCGGTCCGCGCATGGAATTGAGCTTGCGCGACTCGGATGATGAGGGGGTGACCTGGAGGGTCGGTGGAAAGATCGGGTTCTCCTGGTTGGCGAAAAAGTACTGCATTTCCGCATCATGCTCGGTGACGTAACGCGTGTAGAGCGTTGTCGCCTCGATGCCCATCGGGCTGTCGAGGAAGATCGGGATCTGCGGCAGGTCGCCGTCGACCATGAGTTCGTGCAGCAGATAGAGAACCTCCTGGGTGCGGTCGATGGCGAATGCCGGGATGATGATGATCCCTCCGCGGTCGATCCCAGCGCGGACCTCTTCGCCGAGGACATCCCGGGGCTCCACGTCTCCGTGGAACCGATTGCCATAGGTCGACTCCACAAAGAGGACATCGGAGCCGGGGTAGGGCTGCGGCTCATGCAGAATCGGAATGCCGTAGCGTCCGACATCACCGGAAAAGAAGATCGTCTTCTTCTTTCCGCCCGCGACCTTCGTCTCCAGCTCGATGGCGGCGGCGCCGAGGATGTGTCCCTGGCGGTGGTAGCGGAAGCGGATGCCGGGGTGGAGTTCGTGCCAGTGGTCGAAGGCCGCCGACTCGAGGAGCTTCAGTGCGGCCCGAGCGTCGGCCATGCGAAACAGTGGCAGCGCCGGTTTGTGTTTTGAGTAGCCTTTTTTGTTGGCGTACCGCGCCTCCTCCTCGTTGATATGAGCGGCATCGGGGAGCAGGACGCCGAGCAGGGCCCGGGTCGGTGGGGTGCAGTAGACCGGTCCCTCGAAACCCTGCCGGCACAACCGCGGCAGATATCCCGAGTGATCGATGTGGGCGTGTGTCAGGACCACAGCATCGATGTCGTGCGGTGGATGCGGCAGTTTCTTCCAGTTGAGCTGACGGTACTCGGCGGGGCCCTGGAAAAGGCCGCAGTCCACCAGCAGGCGGAAGTCCTTCCACTCGAGCAGGTACTTCGATCCGGTCACGCAACGCCCGGCACCCAACACTGTGATTTTCATCGAACCTCCGCCAGCGATCCTACCGCGACCCTCCACGCTCTGCCAACGAACCCGTTCCCGTTCCCGTCCCCGTCCCCGTTCCCGATGGCCCGCCCACTGCGATCTTCGATCGCAGCCGAGCGTCTTCGGTCGTTTCGCCCTCCGAGTTCTAGCACTCGTCGGTCGTTCCGACCTCATCCGCTGCGCGGCTTTGCCGCGCAGGCGGGCCCATGATTGAATCTGTGGAAGGACTTTGGATATCCCGCCCCCACCCCCCGCCCACCCACCCTCAGAAACCCACGTCGGCCGCCGCCCGCCCAACCTCCCGCCGAGGGTTTCTGAGGGGCAGGAGTGAATATAGAGCTGGCGCCAGAGTTACAACCGCCTCTTCAAGGCCGAAGGTCCTCAAGCCCCAAGCCGACGTGATGCTGGACGTGAAAGCAACTTCCTCGTAGAATGTTCCCCTACCGAGGAGGTCAGTAATGGCACAGAAGAAAAAGACGGTCGATGAGGCCATCGAAGAGGTGGCGGAAAAGGCGACCGGTGGACTGACCGGCGTCAAGGATTCGCTCGCCAAGGCCCAGCAGTCGATGGAAAGCGCCAGGTCCGTGATGCAGGACGCCTACGGCAAGGCGAGGGACAAGGCCGGCGTGGCGGCGGAACGGACCAAGGTGTATCTCGAGGACGCCAAGAAATACCTCTCCGAAGCGCGCGAGAAGATGGGCGGCGTGGCTTCGAAGAGCCGCGATCAGGCGGAGGTTCTCTACGCCAAGTCCAAGGAGCAGTACGACGTCCTTTCCGAGAAGGCGAAGGATGTCTACGACAAGGCGAAATCGAAAGTTGCCGAGGTCGACTTCAAGCAGAAGGGCGACGAGGTGGTTGAGTACGTCCGGACCAACCCCGGCAAGGCGATCCTGATCGCTGTCGCTGTCGGTTTCCTGGTCGGATACGCGACTCGACCGCGCGACTGATGACCTGGAGGGTGTGGCGAGATGATTGAACACGACGCTGATGCGTTGGAGGATGCGACGGAAGACGGGCTCATTGACGAGCTGAACTCTGCGCGACAGATTGACGTCGACTCGATTCTCGACTCCCTCGTCCCGCAGTCCATCGACTGGCGGGGGACGGTTCGCCGTCACCCCTTCGGATCGGTGGCGTGCGTTGGTCTGGTCGGCTATCTGGTCGGGCGCTCCAAGGGCGCTTCGATCATGACCGGTATCACGGCGGCCCTGTCGGCCGGAATCATGCGGCAGCTGTCCGACGTCTTCGAGGGTGACTTCTTCGACTTCTGATCCGGGGCTCAGTATGTTTATGGCGTTTCTGCCATGACCCTCGGGCGGAGCTTCCTGCTCTGGTTGCTCGGGGTTCTGGTCGTGACCCTGGTTCTGGTCAGCGCGCTGGTTCTCTGGCACGAACGACAGATCCTCGAGGACGAGCTCGAATCCCGAGCCGAACTGCTGACCCAGGTCCTCGCTCTCGCGGCGGCCGATGGCGGATCACCCGAGTATCTCAAGGTCTTTTCGATGACCGACGTCCGCGCGGGCGAGGTTCGCGACTCGAGTGGCCGGGTGCTCTGGCGGTTCGGACCGTCGCCGGACGAAATCGAGGTCCTCGACACCAGCCTGATGCGGGTTGAACGATCGGTCGCGGTCAACCAGGGTGTGTGGGGCAACGAGGCCTCAGTCAACGTTGTGTTGCTGGTCTCACGGGCGCGAGTTCGGACCAACCTGGCTGCTGCCGCCGCGCGTCTCCTCGCCGGACTCGCGATCGCGCTGATCCTGGCGTTGGTGGTGGGACTGGTCCTCGTTGA
>Ga0316193_10003858_pt1 | contig 10931 bp, 11 predicted proteins | sample MerIslsedime2_MG_FD_207735 | JGI IMG/M metagenome (GOLD analysis project Ga0316193, IMG submission 207735) | Coastal sediment microbial communities from Maine, United States - Merrow Island sediment 2 | ecosystem: Environmental > Aquatic > Marine > Coastal > Sediment | place: USA: Maine... | reverse complement strand
GGATAACCTGAGTTATAACCCCAACGGCACGTGCAAATATAAAATCGCCTGTTGTATGTTAAAAGAAGAGATTCGGAAGATCCAATAGTTCGCTTTTATGCGTTTTTATTTGGGAGTTCTTGCCGACCGAAACAGAATTATACTGCGGCTGAAACGGAATGTTATTCTGAAAAAGTCTATAAATGCTTTCTATAAATATTCGAGTGTAAAGCTTGAGAATTTAAAATCAAAATTCCTAAATTTTTCTTTATAATTTCGGCAACCTGTCAAAATTATGTCACCTCGTCCTTTGTATGCCTGACAAGCATTTTGTGTGTCATCCTTCTTATTATATGTTATCCTCTTGATATTTATAGATATATCAATTCAATCCATATGTTCAACCTTGGTTGGTACGGGTATTGCTTTAATGCTCTAATAATTAAAGGAAAAATACCGATATCAACAAATATACCGATCATTGACAGCTTTTTCGAATACAAAAACAACAGAGTTCCGACAGCCATTTTATTTTAAAAATTATTTTCCAGGAGATCAAAATGGAAAACACATCCGATAAACAGAAGAATCAAACACAGGGTAAACAGAAGATCGGTGAAATTCTTGTCAAATCTGGTCTTATTAATAAATCTCAGCTTGGACAGGTTCTAAAAAGGCAGACCCAAGTAGGTGGTCAATTGGGATCTATTTTAATTGAAATGGGGTTTATTACCATCAATGACTTAATCCATTGTTTAAGCAAAAAGCTTGGTGTTCCTGGTGTTAACCTTTTCGATCAGGACATCAAACCAGAGTTACTCAATCTTTTGCCCGTCGAAAAAATGAAATCCATGAAAATTCTCCCCGTTGCGGTAAATAACACCAAGATATCATTGGCAATGGCCAACCCACAAGATTTCATTGCTGTGAGTGAAGTTGAATTTGTTCTTGGTAAAAAAATTCGTCCCATGGTGGCGCCTTCTTTTATGATAGATGCGGCTTTAAATTGTCTGCCGTTAAAGCCCGGCCGAGAATTAAAAGGTGAAACGATATCAAAAACATGTAAGATGGAAAGTGCTAAGGTAAAAGAAGTGCTTGACTTGGAAGCACTACTTGGAAAATTGATGAAATATAATGCCAGTGATATCCTTTTAACACCTGGTGCGCCACCATCCATTCGTATTGACAATAAGCTGACACGCCCCGCGCTGCCAGCCTTATCGCCGATTAATTGTGAGATGTATGCTAGAGAAATTATTCCTTATTCCGAATGGGATGAATTCTTGCGTAAGAACGATAATGATTTGGCTGTTTCATTTAAAAATATTGGTAGATTTAGGGTAAATATATATAGGCAAAGAAATTCTATTTCAATTGCCATGCGTCCAATCAGGGATGGAGTTCCTACTTTTGAAGAGCTGAATTTGCCAGCGTGGTTAAAAGATTTTGCTTTTAAACCGCAAGGTTTAATTTTAGTTTCTGGTCCTGCCGGGCATGGCAAAACCACCACCCTCAACGCACTCATTGATGTTATCAATAACAACCAACAAAGAAACATCATTTCTCTTGAAGATCCTATTGAAGTCATGCATAAACACAAAAAGAGTAACATTAATCAAAGGGAAGTTGGCACGGATACAGAATCTTTTGCCTCAGGCCTAAGAACTGTGTTCCGACAATCACCTGATGTTATCGTTGTCGGAGAAATGAGGGATAAAGAGACCTTTGAAATTGGATTACAGGCCGCCGATACGGGGCACCTGGTTATGAGCTCAGTCCACGCAAGTAGTGCGACGTCTATTTTTGATAGAGTCATCAATATGTTCGAACCCCATATGCAGCCCCTTATCCGGACAAAACTTGCTGACTGTTTACAGCTTGCTTTATCACAGCGACTTATCCCCTTAAAAAAAGGGGAAGGCAGAGTACTCGCCCTTGAGAAGTTGATCAATTCCTATCGGGTTAAAAAATTTATTAAAGATTCCACCACAAATCGACTTCGATCACAGATGCAAGCCGGGACTGAAGAGTTTGAATCTATAGATATGGCAATTGCAAAGCTCTATCAAAGGGGCCTTATAACATTCAACGATGGGCTTACATATGTTGAAGACGAACAATACTATCGCGAATTAACCGGCGCTGAAAAATAAAGGGATCAATCAATAGGTGCCATGATCGTATCCCCAATAGAGTGAGACCTTTGAAAAATGCTCATTTTTGTTTAAGTTCAAGGAAGGCGAAAATTTTAACCACAGGAATACATCAAGTATTTTGAGGATTAAAATTTGAACCTGACCCCAGAGGAATAGGCTTCGCATTCCACAGGGCAAGCGCAGAAATTGGACAAAAAGGGGGGTTTTGCAAAGGTCTCAGAGTAAAACCATGGAAATGGTACTCTGTGGGGGCAGTTAATCTTCTTCTATTCTCTTTTTGCTTTTCTCTAATTCATTTATGTAGGATTTTTCAACCTGCTTATTATATTTTTCAACTTCCTCATTGAACAGTTTTTTTCTTCTTTCATAATCTTCTATTTTCTCATTAAACTCCAGTATAACTTTATTATATTTTTTAGCACGACTTTTTGATCTATATTTGTTTTTGCCTTTTGCGATCTCTTTTTTTTCCTCCATCAGGGCCCTGTATTCTTCGTCCAATTTTTCCTTTTCCTGGTCAAGACGCTTCTTGATTTCAGAAATATCATTTATGTCAGGTTTATTTTTTACCTGTTCCTTCTCAATTAAAGGCTGTGACTTTTCATCTTTTTGCTCATCTTTTTGATCATCATACGAATCATCTTGAAACCCAGTATATTCATGAATATCGGTTCGCTGATTTTCGGGAACGTTGGTCAAATCGTCTGTGTAATGTACGTTTCCGTCTTTATCAATGTATCTGTAATATTCTGCTGAAGCCGACATCGAAAACAACAACAGCGATAATGATATTAACCATCGTCCAAAATTCATAAGCCCACCCTTTCTGTTATCTCGACATTTTCAGGTTTTCCACCCAATGCACAGGAAAAAGCTTTTAACGTATTATATATTTTAATATTATTCATGCTAAAGGTCAATCTTTTATTGCCCGTCTCCCACGGATATCAAGCAATAAAATCAATTTTAACAATATGTTGACGAACAACAGCCTGTTAATAGATGATCTTTGCATCTTGTTTGACATGCAACCTTCGTTTTTATATGATTATTCAAATTTTTCACCCCTAATTTTAAGCAACGCCAATATAGAGCAGCGGACCAGAAAATTTTTTAAGGTAAAATTAAAGGATGGTGTCAATATGAAACGAAAATATGTTGTTTGTCTGTTGGCGATCTTAATTATTCCGGGTTTGATCACCCAAGGCCTCGCTTTTGTCGAATGGAATATTCATAAAACACTTAAATTGGATACACAGCCTCTTGACGTTGCAATTTCCAAGAATGGAAAATCGATTTTCGTTCTCACCAAATCGGGAAAGATTCTAATCTATTCGTCTGACGGCAAACTGAAGGATAAGATCGATGTTGGAAATCATGTTGATCAAATCAAGTCAGGTCCCGGAGACGAATGGCTTTTTTTGAGCAGCCGTAAAAACAAAACGGTTGAAATCCTTCATGTTGATTTTATTCAGCATATCGATATCTCCGGGTCACCATTTAAAGGGGTGGGAAACGCCCCGGTAGCGATCGCTGTTTTCAGCGATTTCCAGTGACCGTACTGCGCGAGGATTGTATCTCTACTGGAGCAGGTGCTCGAGAATAATACTGGAAAAGTAAAACTGGTTTTTAAAAATTTCCCTCTAAGAAGGCATAAATATGCTATGAAAGCTTCTATGGCAGCTCTTGCGGCCGACAAATATGGCAAGTTCTGGAAGTTCCATGATCAGCTTTTTCTTGAACACGACAAATTGAGCGATCAAAAGATCAGAGAGATTGCTCGAAATCTTGGGTTTAATAAAGAAGAATTCGAAAAAATGATGAAGGATCCTAAAATTTTGGCCAAAATACAGCAGGACATTCTGGACGGGCGTCAGGCCGGTGTCACGGGGACCCCGACGGTATTTGTTAATGGTCGACGTTTGAGGGATTGGAGCCTGAACGGGCTTCAGATGTTAATCGACAAGGAGTTGGAAAAAATGTAGCACTTTCAGTATTCTATTCAATGGGGCTACATATTTTAGTTCCCGGATCAATACTCCGGTCCGACTGGGTTATTAGAACCGTTGATGTGGTTGGCTCGGTATGCAAGACGAGCAGCGATCCATGAATAATAGGCGTCAAAGGAACATTCCCTTTGCTTTTTTTATTGAGCTTTTCTTTTTCCTGATAATATATACTGTATGACTGGCCGATCTCCACACCGTCTTGATCACCTTTGTCGATGAATGCGACGGTATGATCTCCAATGTGTTTTTCGCGCTCCTCAGATACAATGATTTTTCCATTCAAACCATCTTTGCTTTGGGTCAAGGCAACCCGCGGTGACCGCTTTTTATACGGCATTAAAAGATCGTTCACTGCAATAGACCGGAAGGATTTAACAACCTTGGCCAAAACAAAACCGGGCTCTTTTTTTGTAATTTCAACAACCCCCGTCAGATAGTGCTGGGTACCGATAAGCGTTTTCGTTTCTTTATCTTCAATCGGCTTTAGAGTTCTATATACCGTATACTTTGTTCCCGGTTGGAGGGAATTATCAACATTTGGACGGATATAAACCAGATCCCCGACGCCGATCAATTTTTTATCATCTTTGACTTTGAAGATGGTGCCCTTCGGGGTGATGGCTTGTTCTTTAATGAATCCGATACTGTTAATGGGTGAATAGTAATAATACAAAGTCTCTTTTGTCGGTTCTGTTTCTTGGGGTTGATTCTCTTCAACATTTCTTTTAATAAAAGTATCAACTCCCTTTATATGAAAAAGTCGAATACGCTCACCCGGGTAAATCCAGTGAGGATTGGAGATCTGACTGTTCTCGCTCCATAAATTTGGCCACAGCCACGGGTTATCAGAAAATTGAGTTGAAAGATCCCAGAGCGTGTCTCCTTTTTTAACGGTATAGTAAAAACCTGCTTCATGTTCCACAGTCTCAGTAGCTTCCTGTGCGAAAAGATGAACTGGAAAAATAACCATTGCAGTTAAAATACACAAGGCCATCACTACCCGGGATTTTTTCTTACAAACCATGGGACACTCCGAATTTTTAATATTATTGTTTATTTAACATCACCATTATAACCCGTAAATTAGTAGGTTGTCAAGCTTTTCGATCTTTTCCGAATTAGGGATCACCAACAAAAAACCCCCAAGCGAATAACGCATGAGGGTTTTTAAATTAGGTATTAACACGGGCCGGATTTACATCATTCCGCCCATTCCGCCCATTCCGCCCATTCCGCCCATTCCTCCGCCACCCATTCCAGCGCCTGCAGGCATCATGTCCGCTTTTTCTTCGGGCTTCTCTGCGACCATTGCTTCTGTGGTCAGCATTAATGAAGCAATACTTCCTGCATTTTGCAGTGCAAAACGAACGACTTTGGTAGGATCGATTACGCCGGCTTCAATAAGATCCTCATATTTGTTGGATTCGGCATTAAAACCAAAAGCACCGTCACCTTGTTTAACTTTATCAATTACAACTGAGCCTTCAAAACCGGCGTTGTTTACAATTTGTCTCAAAGGCTCTTCGATGGCACGGGTTACAACTTTTACACCCAATTTCTGGTCAGCTTTGATTTTGATCTTCTCCAGCGCATCTATACAGCGAACCAGTGCAACACCGCCCCCGGGGACGATACCTTCTTCAACCGCAGCCCGCGTGGCATTCAATGCGTCTTCAACACGTGCTTTCTTTTCTTTCATCTCTATCTCTGTGGCAGCGCCCACATTAATGACCGCAACACCTCCGATGAGTTTGGCCAATCTTTCCTGTAGCTTTTCACGGTCGTAATCTGATGTTGTCTCATCAATTTGTGCGCGAATCTGCTTTACTCGACCTTCCAGTGCAGAACGTGAACCAGCACCGTCAACGAGTGTGGTGTTGTCTTTGTCGATGTTGATGCGTTTCGCTTGTCCGAGATCTGAAATCGTCAAGTTCTCTAACTTTATTCCAAGATCCTCCGATACAACCTGACCACCGGTCAAAATCGCGACATCCTCAAGCATGGCTTTTCGTCTGTCACCAAAACCCGGAGCCTTGACAGCTGCGACCTGAAGGGTTCCTCTCAGCTTGTTAACAACCAGTGTGGCAAGTGCCTCGCCTTCCACGTCTTCAGCAATGATCATCAGGGGTTTGCCCATCTTTGCGATCTGCTCAAGGATCGGAAGCATGTCTTTCATGTTGCTGATCTTTTTTTCATTAATCAGGATATAAGGATCTTCCAAAGAAACAAGCATTTTATCCGGATCTGTCACAAAATATGGCGAAAGGTAGCCGCGATCAAACTGCATGCCTTCGACAACCTCAAGGGACGTCTCCATGGCTTTTGCTTCTTCAACGGTAATGACGCCTTCTTTGCCAACTTTATTCATGGCCTCGGCAATGATGTTTCCAATGGTTTCGTCGTTGTTGGCAGAAATAGTACCAACCTGGGCAATTTCACGCTGATCTTTCGTGGGTTTGCTGATCTTGTGAAGTTCTTTGACCGCAACCTCAACCGCCTTGTCAATCCCGCGTTTGATGGCCATGGGATTGTTTCCGGCTGCAACAAGTTTCTGCCCTTCTTCATATATCGCCCTAGCAAGAACCGTAGCCGTGGTGGTACCGTCACCAGCCATATCGCTGGTTTTGCTGGCGACCTCTTTCACCATCTGGGCACCCATATTTTCAAACTTGTCCGTAAGCTCGATTTCCTTAGCGACGGTTACGCCGTCTTTTGTAATCGTGGGAGCCCCCCATGATTTTTCGATAATAACGTTTCTTCCTTTAGGGCCGAGTGTTACGACGACCGAATCTGCAAGTGCTTTCACCCCGTTAAGCATGGCTTCACGGGCTTTTACATTGTATTTTATTTCTTTAGCCATCTTGGTCTTTCCTCCGTTTCATATGTTGATTATTCGATTACGCAGAGAACTTCTTGTTCGCTCATGATCAAGTATTCTTCACCCTCAACTTTTATCTCTTGACCACCATATTTCCCGAACAAAATCCGATCACCTTTTTTGACTTCAAGGGGGACACGCTTACCGTCGTTATTTAGCGCGCCCTTTCCAACCGCAACAATTTTTCCTTCTGCCGGTTTTTCTTTGGCTGTGTCCGGAATGATAATTCCCCCCTTGGTCTTGGTCTCTTCCTCAACACGTTTTACCAAAATTCGATCATTTAACGGTCTGAGTTTCATTTTTCAATTTCTCCTTTTCTTTTTTTCAAATTATTGCGAATATAATCCTTCGTAACGAAAATTAGTCGAAAATTATATTCTAGCGTTTATCAATTATATTCTAGTGTTTATCGGCAGGTTTTTTTGACTTTTTGGGTTTTTTGCTTGGACTTTCTGAGCTTTGGTTTGTCTCTTTCTTTCCTTGATTTGAAGGTGTTGCTGTACTCTGAGATTTATTTGCATAATCTGTTATATACCAACCCGTTCCCTTAAGGTGAAAACTGCTGTGAGAAATAAGTTTATGGAGTTTTCCGGAACATTGCTTGCATTTGGCCAGTGGTTTATCAGAAAATTTCTGAAGCACTTCATCTATTCTGCCACATTTCGAACATTCATATTCATATAAGGGCATCTTTTAAAACCTCCTGCTGAACAACAAATAATTCCCTCTATAGAAAAATTTATTTTTTATAAACCTAGTTCGTAAAAACACGTTTAATATATGCAATGTTTTAACATTGTCAAGGTAAACCCGGCACTTTTTTCGAATTAAAATTTCCGCAAATCATCAATGGGTTTGCGCCATTTTTCATAAAACCTCAATACATTCTCCATGCCAAAAACATTTATCGATTTGAGTATCTCATGTGTGGTTTCATGGACATGAGCCTCTTCCGTTATCATTTCTTCATGAGAAGCCTCGAAATTTTGAAGAAATTTGCTGAACCTCAAAATGTGAATAAGTTCGTGAGCAACGATATAGAGGATAAATGGAAAAAGTTCTATATCAGGCGAATCTTTTATGGCTGAAAGAATCGCATGATCTTGAAGACATATTTTATAAAAATCATATGTTGACGAACCCAAGGATGAATTCTTTCGCCAGCCTTTATATCGGATAACCTGGGCAAACGGGCCGTGGACAATTTCTTCGGGAGAAAGATCGACCAGCGTTTTGACATCATATGCGCATGCATCGGACCATTGACTGGCTGACATTTTATAAAAGTTACTGACAAGTTCCTCGGCCATTGCCACACAATTATTTGTGATGTCGATCTGATCCGTATTAAATTTGTTCAGTTTCTCCATGAGAATCGTTATTCATCAAAAAAAATGTGGACATCGTGTTATTTATAATGTATTTAACATCTTTTATAATAAAGAAAATACCGATTGGAGGTGATCTGTTGGGTAGTGTCGTAAAAAAACGAAGAAAAAAAATGAGGAAACATAAACATAGAAAGCTGTTGGCCCGTACACGCCATCAAAGAAGAAAGGGCAAATAAACTTTATCTGTAAACGTCGAGACCTCTGAAAAAAGCACCTGTTGATGAACGCAAACGCTCTCAAAGATTCCGGTGCTTTTTCTTTTCCTGTATTATGGATTACCGGAATACCCTTTTAAGTATTTAAAAAATTCCGAGTCTGTTGAAAGCACGAGCGAGCTGTCTTTACCGAGGGCATCGCTGTATAATTCAAGTGTTTTAGCGAATGAATAAAAATCAGGGTCGACGCCATAGGCTTTAGCGTATAGCTTAGTTGATTCGGCATCGGCCTTGCCTTTAATTTCTTGGGCTGTTCTATAAGCTTCTGAAGTAATTTTCTTTAAATCTCTTTCCTTTTCACCCAGTATCTTTCGGGCTTCACCCTTGCCCTCTGATCTGAATTTTTCGGCAATCTGCTTCCGTTCCGCAATCATTCGGCCATATACCGAATCTCTAACCTGTTCCACATAGTTTATCCGTTTGATTTTCACATCAACCAGCTCAATGCCAAACTTGGCCAGCTTCGGCTGGGCCTGCTCCAGTATTTGCTTGGAAATCTTCTCTCTGCCGGTCACAATCCTGAAGGATTGTCTCTCTTTTATGTCTTCGAGCCCTATTTCATAGGTATCCAATTCTCGGTTGGTCTTACGAACTGTTTCGATGAGCCTGTTTTCAGTTATAAGGTTTCGCACCGCAGGATCAATGATATCATCAAGCCTTCCCTGAGCACTTGTGGTGTTGTTGACCGTCTGAAAAAATTTTATTGGATCAATAATTCTCCATCTGGCAAACGTGTCCACCCAGATATAGGTTTTATCCAGCGTTGGAATCTGGCCGGGATCACCATCCCATTCTAAAAGATTTTTAGGAAAATAAGTGGCGTTCTGAATAAAGGGAATCTTAAAATATAAGCCGGGTTCCTTTTTCGGCTGACCAACGACTTTTCCGAATTGAGTGACAACCGCCTGCTCTGTTTCATCCACCACATATGCAGCGGTAAAAACGAAAAGAATGGCAACAACCGCAACAACCAATATAACGAGTTTAGATTTCATTATTTTTCACCCTTTTGTTTCCCAAGATTAAGCAAGGGGAGGACATTCTTCTGATCTGAATCAATGATATATTTATCTCCCAGTTTGGGGAGAAGGTCTTTCAGGGTTTCAAGATAGAGTCTCCTTTTGGTTACATCTTTGGCCTTTGCATATTCCGCATAAAGCGCCTTAAATCTGGCAGCATCACCTTTGGCCCGGTTGACCCGATCCAGCGCGTATCCTTCGGCAGCTTTAATGGTTCTTTCAGCTTCCCCTCTGGCTGTAGGAATCGCTTTGTTATAATCCTCTTTGGCCTGATAGATCACTTTTTCTTTTTCCTGGGTGGCCTGGTTGACTTCGTTGAATGACGGTTGTACCGGACCGGGAACATTGGTTTTTTTCATTTCAATGGTTACAATATTAATCCCTGAGTCAGCGTTATCCATCTCCGCCTGCAAGACTTCCCTCGCTTCAATGGCGATCTCCTCTCGCTTGCTAATCACTTCGTTGATACTCCTGTCACCGACGACAAGCCGCATGGCCGATTCTGACATATCGATAAGGAGTCTTCGTACATCATGGACCTTAAACAAAAACTTGTACGGATCTTTTATTCGATATTGTACAATCCATGGTACCAGAGCCACATTTAAATCTCCGGTCAACATGAGGGCAACATTTGTGTTCTCACCGCCGGATAAGGTACGTCTAGTCGTATCTCCTGTCCGAAGAGAACGAAAGCCGAATTCCTCTTTATAGACCCGGCGAACTTTGACTTTTGTCACCTTCTCGATTCCGGACGGCATCTTGAAACTAAGGCCGGGCTGAGTGATGCGTACGTATTTCCCGAACCGCTGGACGACGCCGACCTCGTCCACTGCAACGGTATAGAACATGGACGAACCAAAAAATATAAGAGCGAAAAGAAGAATTAAAAGAGGGCCGCCGGGCAGTTTAAACTTTTTAAATTTTTCGACCAGGTCATCCATTTTAGGAGGAACCATTCCTCCTTCCTTTCCATCTTGCTGCTTTTTAAGTTTTTCCCAATCCCAATTCATAGATTTCTTTCCTGTTAATTTGTATTAAAATCCTTAAATCTCTTATTAATTTAAGTTACCAATCCTTTCAAGTCAAGTAAAAAGCAATCTATATGGGAATTGCCACTTTTAAATGGCGATCATTTTTGTGTCGATGATTAATGCGTAGAAAATTTCTTTCGATTTCGTCTAATTGATTCTTGACAATCTAATACATCACTTTATAGTTCCTTATATTATGGCAAAAAGTAAAAAAATTGGCGAGCTTGTGCACATCGGGGATATTTTAAAC
>Ga0316193_10003856_pt1 | contig 10937 bp, 8 predicted proteins | sample MerIslsedime2_MG_FD_207735 | JGI IMG/M metagenome (GOLD analysis project Ga0316193, IMG submission 207735) | Coastal sediment microbial communities from Maine, United States - Merrow Island sediment 2 | ecosystem: Environmental > Aquatic > Marine > Coastal > Sediment | place: USA: Maine... | reverse complement strand
AGTTGCGGAAGATCGGTTTTTGGATCATACCGGATGATATCGTACTTATTGTGGTCCAAGGCTTCATAAACCTGGTTTCCACTTGAGATAGAAACTTCCCGCTCGGAGGATATCCCCCCGGACAAAAGGGCAATGGTTAATTTTTCCATGAGGTTTCCTTTCCGTTTGAAGAATGCTGAGATGGATGTGTTAATAAACTAAGTGCACTAATTCATAAATACGGTGACGTATTTTTATCAGGACAACTATCCAAGATAAGCTGAAGTCCAAAAGTTTGAAGTTTGAAGTGCCTAAAGTGAGCTAAAGTTGAGGAATGCGCTTTCAGCGCGATCAATTATAATTAAAATTGATAGAATACCTTAACTTTAGGCACTTTAGTTCACTTTAGGCACTTTAAACTTTTGCGTACATAGAATGAATAAACCCAGCTATAAATACGATACCGTATTTAAGAATACGTATACTAAGCTTACGGTATTTCCGGGTTAGGACTTGAAAATCTGTTCCTTGAATTTGTTATATTCTTCAAGGGTAATAAGGTTGTTCTCAAGCAGTCGTACAAGCTCTGGAAACTCTTTATAGCGAATAGCTTCAGGGTCTTCAAGTTGTTTGAGATGGCCTGATAAGTTACTGTTCAGGGCAGGAGGGTTATGATGTTCGCCGCCGATTTTTAATGATGCAAGCCCCCCAAGAAAACTGACCTCAACGCTTCTTCCGCTGTCCCTATACGTGTTAAGTATTTCCCGAAGGGTTTTTCCTTCCATCTTCATGCGTTTGTAAAAATAATAGCCAGAAACAATAATGGCGATTAAGCCGACCAAAAAAATCCAAATCATGTAATTTATAATGCCACGGAAAAAGATGACCATCAGGACCAAACTTGCAACCAAAACGACATGAAGCACAAGAATGAAATAGGCCATCAGGACGCTTTTAAAATGTTGGCTCTCTTTTTCTTTTTTAAACGCCATAAGATGTATATTTCTTTTTCCTAAGCTGAGCGTTTCAAATTTTTGAAACGCTCATTTTGGTTTTAGATTTTTCAATATGCCCCACCAGCTTTTCCATATAATGTTGGGGCATTTCGTACATAATGGATGTGTCTTGAATTGTATTCAACTTCATGATTAAAAAGTTTAACTTTTTCAATATACGGTATTTTTCAGATGTCTCTTGCATACTGGCCAGAAGGTCTTCTGTCTGTTTAATCTCCTTTTTCAACTCAATTTCCGGGGGAACACAGTCTGCATTTTTAAGGATTTTATAGGCCAGACGCAACTCTTCGGGAATAAACAAATCTGCATTAAATTTCAACGGTTTGCCGGAGCCGACAAGGTTTTCAAAGTCGCCTTTTTTTTGAGCCTTTCGAATCCGTTCCTCGACAATTTTTTCAAATCCTAATATCATTTGCTGAGCGCTTTATTTTTTACACGTTGGTATAATCGCCCTTGCTGCTTAGGATGTATATTTTAATACAATCCACAACATCTTTTCAAGCTGGAAAACAATAAAAAACATAAAGCACCCCTTATATGTCAGAGGGGCCCAGTTTTTACAAAACTGGCAGCAACGGATGATATCTATTTCATCATAATACCGTAAAAACATAATCCAGTGATGATTAATGTTCACTTGTATATTTTCAATACTGATAATCATTTTCGATGTCAAGTTATTTCAAACTGTTGATTTAACGGAGGGTGCCCCTCTATTCTCCATGGATAAGGTATTAATTTTTGCTTTCCTTATTTCACAATATATTGTGTTTTTGCTTGACGTATATATCAATAGGTTGTATGTACCCCCATAAGATGACGGAAAAGAATCAGGAACAAACAAAACAACAGTCCCATCGAAGACTTTTCCTATTAAAAGGCGTTGCATACCTTTCCGGTGCCCTGTTTGGACTGAATCTTTTTTCAAATGCAAAAGCAGGGCAAAAGCGCATCTTTCCGATTAACACCCCTGCTTTGCAAAAATTGCCCTTATCTACATTTGCTCCCAGAATCGCCTTTATCATTGACGATATCGGGAACAGCATCTCCCGAGCCCAAGCGTTTTTGGACTTGAAGATGCCAATGACATTTTCAATACTCCCCAAATTACAGTATTCCGACCTTCTTGCCGAAAAAATATATGAACAAGGGCAGGAAATCATGCTCCACCAGCCCATGGAACCTTACGGCCATGAAGCTGACCCTGGACCAGGGGCCCTTTACATTTCGTATAGGGACACAGAAATTGAAGAAATAATGGAAGAGAACCTCTCACAAATTCCCCAGGCAACGGGTGTGAATAACCACATGGGTTCCAGGTTTACATCCAGCTCCAGCAAAGTCGCGAAGGCATTGAAGATAATCAAACAGAAGGATCTTTTTTTTGTGGACAGTTTGACGAGCAGTCATTCACAGGCTTACAAAATGGCCAGACGCTTGAACATGAGGACCGCACCTAGAAACGTCTTTTTGGACACTTCCCCCGATATACAGGCTATCCGCCGGCAACTCAGACATTTAAAGCAGTATGCCTTAAAACATGGGGCAGCCATCGGCATCGGACACCCTCACCTTTCCACCCTGACAGCCCTTTATGATTTCAAAAGGGAACTCAATGAAAAGGGGTCTTTCTTTGATCTGGTTTCTGTATCCGACCTTCTTTCTGGAAGACAAAGCTTGCATCTAAACGACACAAACCATAAAGAAGGATAATGGGCCACCACCCATTTACGCACTGTTCGCACCCCGAAAAAACGAAAAAGCCATAACCTGCATAGATCATGGCTTTTAATTGTCTGTGGTGGCGATGCAGGGAATTGAACCCCGGACACTACGGATATGAGCCGTATGCTCTGACCATCTGAGCTACATCGCCATAACATGGTTTAAAATATGAAAAACGGCATTTCTAACAGTTCGCTTTCGCTTAGTCAAGTTAAAAACTGTAACCTAAGTTGAGCGATTTTCAAGTTTGCCGCAGATACAAGGAAGATGTCGTTTTGCTATAGTCGTCTATGCGGAACGGCATCTGACGCAGTAGATGCGGTGAAATTGGAGATCCTGCAGGGTTTCAAATTATTGAAATTCAAAATGTCAGAATACCTTAAAAATATTGTTAAATTAACCATTTCAAAAATTTGAAACGCTCAGCTTAGGTTTAAATTTGTGCTCGTCATTCCGAAGTCGAACCCGCCACTTCAATGGAAAATTCTTCGAGATCGTCCGGCAAATTCGAAAATATAATCATAAACGGAAGCTCTCCTCCAGGTTGAATCTGCATATTCGATTTATTATCCCCAAAACGGTTTGAAAGTCTTTTCTTTATGGCTTCAAGTTCAATATTGGAAAGTTCAATATCCGACAAAAAATTTCCGCAGAAAACTGTTTCTGTCTGGTCAAGAATTTTTCCTTTTTTATACAATCTGCCGTTGATGCTGATAAAACGACGAACACCTGAATATCCATTTTTAACTCGCCCTGTTATCACAAAAAGCTTGCCTTCTTTAACATTGAGAAGAAATTTGCTGTTTACATCTAAAGTGTCTATCTTGAGACTGCCGGCAGGATCAGAAACCTTGGGTTTTATATAATCGCTGATAAAAGGAATTTCAATATTCATGAAATCAAGCAAAACATAGGTTCCGTAAGAGCCACCTGCCAATAATGCTAAAATCAGCAGAACAACAAGCGGTTTGCTGATGCGTCTTTCTTTGGCAGGTGTCGGTTCCTCATCGACGACTTCATCTTCGAACTGGTCCTCCTCTTCACTTTCTCCAACTTCAAATTCCGGATCCATCCCCTCAGTTGCAGCAGCCTCTACCGCTTCGGGTTCATCCACGGTATCGTCAGCTTCATCAAGTTCATATACTTCAACTTGGGAGGAATCCTCAGGCAGAGGGGTATCAGCAAGCGCTTCTTCCATATCCAATTCAAGCTCCATCTCTTTCTCTAGAGGCTCCTCTTTAGATTCTGTTTCTTCTTCTACTTCAAGCATTTTCTCTATTTCTGACAGATCAACCTCTTCAAGATCTTCGGCTTCAACATCTTCCGGCATTTTTTCGAGTTCGGGTTCCGTCTCCATATCCAACTCGAGCTCAATATCATCCGGTACGGATTCCTCTTCGGCCATGGGTTCATCTAAATCGAGAATATCTTCCAGATCTGACAGATCGAGTTCATCGAGTTCTTCGGGCTCAGCGCTCGGGGGTGTCTTCTCCATAGACACATCAGTTTCGGGCACAATTGTAAGGTCCAGATCTTCAATCGTTTCATCCGCTGTGCTTTCACTTGTTGCTGCTTCTTCCTCGTCAAGCAGGTTCTCCAGATCGGACAGATCAAGTTCGCCCGGTTCCTCTTGATCGACTTGGGCCTCAATATCCAGATCAAGATCCAACCCAAGATCTTCGGTGTCTTCATCCGCTATCTCTTCACTCTCCGACGTTTCTTCTTCGTCAATTAACTTGTCCATATCCGAAAAATCAAGTTCATCCGGATCCGTCATTTCCTTCTTGTCGGCCTCGAGGTCCTCTGCAACTTGCTGATCTTCAATATCTAATGCCTTTTCAATAGGCGCTTCAACTTCTTCTGAAATCTTTGGTGGATATGCCACGAAAATCTCGTTACACTTCGAGCAACGAACTTTTGAACCTGTCGGCTTTAAAAGACTTTCATCCAATTTAAAATTTGCGCTACATTCTTTACAGGTAATAATCATAGTATACCCCAATGGTTATAGTTTAAGGTGATAAATCCCCGATAAATACCTATAGTCTTCATTATAATCAAGGCCATAACCAACAAGAAACCCTTTGGCTACATCATGGCAACTATAATCGATTGCAATATCTGCCTCACGACGCTCGTGTTTGTCAATAAAGACACACACCTTGATCGTCTTTGGGTGATAAGATCTCAAATAATCGATAATATATTTTAAAGTCAAGCCTGTATCCACAATATCCTCTACAATGAGCACATCTTTATCTTTTATATCAACCTCTATATCCTTGGTTAAACGGATCTCTCCAGAGGAAGACACATCAGAACCATAACTGAAAACGCGAATAAAATCGATTTGAACAGGGATATCAAGGCACCGGACAAGATCAGATAAAAAGACAAATACGCCTTTCAATACGCCGATAATAATAAGGTCATGATTCCGATAGTCAGTAGAAATCCTCTGTGCAACCTGTGTGACCAGGCTGTCGATATCGTTTTTCGACAGGACGGGTACGAGTTCAGGCATAATGAGAATCTATAAGGTCCTTTTTTGGCATTTTAATAAAAGGCCAATTTATCTAATTGAAAACAAAAATACATTGAACGGAAATTCTTGTCAATGATCCCATTGAAAAATATTCCTTGTGCTCTACATTCTATCAATAAATGCATTGTTTTACAAGCCGGTCTCTGCCAATTGTTCAATGAGACCTTTTTGTTTTTTGGTCAGGCGCTTTGGCATATTGACATGGATATGAACATAAAGATCCCCTTGGCCTTTACCGTGCATATGGGGAAGTCCATGTCCGGACAGACGCATTTTTGTTTTGTGTTTTGTACCAGCGGGTATTTTCAGTTTTAATTCTTTGCCGCTCAATGTCGGAACAGAAATATTCGTGCCCAGAATTGCCTCACTCAGCTTTATGTCTCGATTGATATATAGGTCCTGTGCTTGGACATCATAGACCGGATTATCAAGCACTTTTGATTTAATATACAGATCTCCTGTGGGACCACCGTATGGGCTGGGTTCACCCTTTCCGGAAACCCTTAATTTCTTTCCGGAAATCATTCCTTTTGGTATTTTTACTGTTATCTTTTCGCTATGGCCTTTGTGCTGAAAAGATACGATTTTTTGGGTCCCCGCTGCCACTTCCTCCAAGGTCAAAGGAAGCTCATATTCAAGATCAGATCCTTTTGGATGAGCCTGCTGCTGTCTTTGATAACTGCCAAACGGGCCGCCGCCATCAAAGGAAAATCGCATACCCCTTCCACCACCGCCAAAACGGCCGGATCCACCGAACAATTCACTTAATATACTTTCAAAATCGGAACCTTTAAAAATATCTTCCTGTGAATACCGTTGCTGGAATCCGGCTGAACCGAATGTATCATACTGTTTTCGTTTTTCTTTATCACTCAAAACAGCATAAGCTTCACTGATATTTTTAAATGTTTCCTCGGCGCTTTTATCTCCTTTGGTATGATCCGGATGATACTTCATGGCGAGTTTTCGATACGCCTTCTTGATCTCATTTTTAGAAGCGGTTTTGTTCACACCGAGTATTTTATAGTAATCTGTTTCTGCCATCTTGCAATTACCTCATTATTTTAAAATCAATCTTGACGGTTTCGTCAAACCTGTCTCTTTGGGTCAGCATTTTTTACTTTATTGGCACATTCATATCGTCGATGATCATTTTTTTCAACAATAAAAATAAGTTAAAAGCTTCAACGTGTCAAGGGCCATTCGATGGTCGACTTCCGATTTCAGATGTCTGTCTCTCAGCAGCTTTGATGGCGACCATAATTACTGAAAGTCCGGCAGGGGTGATACCGTCTATACGTGACGCCTGGCCCAAAGAAGACGGCATGACCGCAGAAAGCTTTTCTTTGAGTTCGTTGGAAAGGCCGTGCACCCTATTAAAATCAAAATTGTCAGGTATTTTCATCCTTTCCATGTTTTTAAATTTTTCGATTTCTTTTAGCTGACGGTGTATATAGCCCTCATATTTAATCTCTGTTTCCACTTGCCGGGCCACCTTGCTGCTGATGTTGTCCGGGTTTTTCGCCAAAGCATCAACAGCACTGTAATTAAGTTCGGCTCTTTTAAGAAGCTGATCAAGATACATACCACTTTTTAAGGGTGTTGTCCCTTGATGAACGAGATAATCGTTTATTTCCTTCCCGGGTTTTATAACAGTGGACTTAATTCTCTTGATCTCATCGGAAATTTGCTTTTTCCGTTCTTGCACATCCATTAAAGCATCATGGTTGATAAGGCCAATTTCATGTCCGATTTCCATCAATCTTATATCGGCATTATCTTCCCGAAGCATCAATCTATATTCCGCTCTTGACGTAAACATGCGGTAAGGTTCCCGTGTACCCCGCGTCACCAGGTCATCGACCATGACAGCCATATATGCCTGGGAGCGGTCAAGAATAAAGGGCTGTCTTTTCTGAACCTTGCAAGCGGCATTGATTCCTGACCAAATTCCCTGAGCAGCAGCCTCTTCGTAACCCGACGTTCCATTAATCTGACCGGCCATAAACAGGCCTGAAATCAACTTCGTTTCAAGGGTTGGCTTAAGCTGGACAGGATTTACATAATCGTACTCTATGGCATAGGCAGGCCGCATGATCTCCGCCGATTCCAACCCCTTGACGGATCTGACAAATTGAATCTGGATTTCCATTGGCATGCTGTTTCCGAGTCCGCTGGCATAAATCTCATGGGTGTCAAGACCTTCAGGTTCAAGAATGACCTGGTGCCTTTCCTTGTCCGGGAATCTGACGATCTTGTCTTCGAAAGAAGGGCAGTAGCGAGCCGAAATCCCTTTGATAATACCACCATACAGGGCCGAACGCTTTAGATTCTCTTGTATAATCTTGTGGCTTTTCTTGTTGGTATGGCCGATAAAGCTTGGAATTTGCGGCAGGGTAATCTTTTCCGTAAAAAACGAGAACGGCACAGGTTGCTCCTCTGCACCGTGGGCTGTAAATGCATTAAAATCAACACTCGATTTTTTGAGTCTGGGCGGTGTACCGGTCTTCATCCTTCCAAGTTTAAATCCAAGGTCTTTCAGATGAGAAGGGAGGCCGTAGGATGCAAATTCACCGGCCCTTCCAGCTTTAAAAGAATTAAATCCGATATGAACCAGACCGCTTAAAAAAGTTCCCGTGGCCAGAACAATAGCATCAGCCTGGTATCCGAAACCGGTTTGATCCTCCACCCCGACAATCCTGCCGTCTTCCACCACAAGCCGTTCCACCATGGCTTGCTTCAGATCGAGGTTCGGCTGTTTTTCAATGACGGCCTTCATGGCCATGTGATACCGGATTTTATCGTTTTGCGTACGGGAAGAATGGACGGCAGGGCCTTTTTTGGTGTTCAGGGTTCTATACTGTATCGCAGTTTTATCCGTAATCTTCGCCATTTCACCACCCAAGGCATCGATCTCCTTTACAAGCTGACCTTTTGCCATGCCTCCAATGGATGGACTACAGGGCATGGACGCCACCTTATCCAGATCTATGGCAAAAAGAAGTACACAGCAACCCATTCGGGCAGCAGCAAGCGCAGCCTCACATCCGGCATGGCCGGCACCAACGACAATAATATCGTACTTTTTTTTATAAACATCCATAGACAATGATTTTGCTTTTATTATGGTTTCGTAGAAAGCCAGAATAAAATCATTTATCGAAAATATTTTGTATTTCGTGTTTGGGCATCTAACCCTAGACAAATTCGATGTTTTTCGAATTTATCATTAATTATTTTACATCTTTTATGCAAAAATGTATATATTAACCTGCTAAATTAATCATTAATTCGCCAAAAACAAACTTGAACCGATACTCATTTCCCAATACCGAGTAAAATGCGTCAACGATACAATGACTTTAATACCTATCTGAAAGATATCTTTGGATGCAGAGTTCAAAAAATCACCATTGATGCCGGCCTTTCCTGTCCAAACAGGGACGGAACCATCTCCACAGGCGGATGTATCTACTGTAATGTAAGAGGCTCCGGCACGGGAGCCCATACAAAAGGACTTTCGGTTATCGATCAGATTGTAACAGCGAAAAGCGCACTGTTTAAACGCTACAAAGCAAAAAATTTTATAGCCTATTTCCAGTCATTTACAAACACCTATGGGCCTTTTAACACGCTTAAACATCTATATGAACAGGCCCTTAGCGTTGAAGATGTGGTTGGAATTTCCATCGGCACAAGACCGGATTGTATCGACGAACCGATACTGGATCTTTTACAGGAATATGTGGACAATTATCTGGTTTGGATCGAATACGGTCTGCAATCGGCCAATGATTCTACCCTTGCATTGATCAACCGGGGGCATGATTTCAAGTGTTTCAAAGCGGCTGTGGATGCAACGAAAAACAGGGGTATCAATATCTGTGCCCATGTGATTCTCGGCCTTCCCCAGGAAAAAAAGGTTCATATGCTTCAAACAGCTCGGGCTGTTGCCGATATGGAAATAGACGGTATCAAACTTCATCTCCTTTACGTTGTAAAGGGCACAAAACTGGATACGCTTTACCGCACGAACAAATACAAATGTCTGGAGCAAAATGAATACATAGATATCGTCTGTGATTTTTTGGAACGTATTCCAAAACATGTGATTATTCAACGTCTTACCGGAGATCCACATCCAAATGAACTGGTGGCACCCACATGGTCCCTTAAAAAGATGGAAACCATCGCTCAAATTAGAGAAACGCTTGAAAAAAGGAATTCATGGCAGGGAAAGCATGTTGATGGTTAACCTATAGTTTGGATTTTCCTGTGTACCGCTGCGCCAGTGGATATCTTCTGCCATAACCAAACGCCTTTGACGTCACCTTAAGACCCGGCGCCGCCTGATGCCGTTTATATTCATTCCTGTCAACCCTGAAAATAACATCCTCGACAACCCTTTTATCAAACCCCATTTGAACCAGATCTTCGATTCCCTTAACCTCTTCGATGTACCCTTTTAAAATCGCATCCAGAATGTCATAAGGCGGCAGGTCATCCTGGTCGATTTGATCAGGTTTGAGTTCGGCGGAAGGCGCTTTGGTAATGATTCGGGGAGGAATTAACTCTTTTTTCTGATTAATAAAATGCGCAAGATCATAAACCATGGTTTTTGGAATGTCCGAAATGACAGCCAAGCCGCCGGTCATATCGCCATAGAGCGTACAATACCCAACGGCAAGTTCAGACTTGTTGCCTGTGGAGAGAACAAGTGCACCATGTTTGTTGGAAAGTGCCATAAGGATGGTGCCTCTGATTCTGGCCTGGATGTTTTGTTCCGTAATATCCGGTTCGGTGTCTTTAAACGCAGGTGAGAGAAACCTTAAAAATTCTTTAAACATGCTTTTAATGGGGATGGTGGTCAGAACCACACCCAGGTTCGCGGCCAGCTTTTGTGTATCTTCAAAATTTTCTTTAGATGTATACGGAGACGGCATAAAAACCACAGAAACATTCTCTGGACCCAAAGCCCTGACTGCAATGCATGCGGTCAGAGCTGAATCTATACCCCCACTCAAACCGATAACCACTTTGGAAAAACCGCACTTTGTAACATAGTTATGGGTGCCCATAACCAAGGCCTTTAATATAGATTCCGTGTCCGATTGTGAAATGTTGTGAATGTTGTCTCTGTATGCTTGTAATGTTTTTGAATCAAAGATCACAACATCTTCTGTAAAGTCTGAAGCCCTGGCAATCACTTTACCATTTTTGTCGAAAACCGCGCTTGACCCGTCGAAAAGAATGCTGTCATTGCCGCCAACCTGGTTGGCAAACATAAATGGAAGCCTGTATTTTTGTGCCATAACCGCAAACATGTTTTGCCTGAATTTATCATGTCCCAAAGAATAAGGAGATGCGGCGATATTGATCACCAAATCCGCCCCGGCTTGAACAGTCTGGGCCACGGGGTCATGAGCATAAATTCTTTTTTGAAAAATATCTTCGTCATTCCAAGCATCTTCACAAATTGTAAGCCCTATTCTGTGTCCCTTGTACGAACATGGCAGACTTTCCCTGCCGGGCTCAAAGTATCGCCACTCATCAAATATATCATACGTCGGCAGTAACCTTTTATGAACCTTATGAATGATGTTGCCGTCTTCAAAAAGAATGGCCGTGTTATATAGCGGTTTTCCTTTTCCCGCATGATTTTTGTCCACAAA
>Ga0316193_10003855_pt1 | contig 10938 bp, 6 predicted proteins | sample MerIslsedime2_MG_FD_207735 | JGI IMG/M metagenome (GOLD analysis project Ga0316193, IMG submission 207735) | Coastal sediment microbial communities from Maine, United States - Merrow Island sediment 2 | ecosystem: Environmental > Aquatic > Marine > Coastal > Sediment | place: USA: Maine... | reverse complement strand
TTGCTTTGCCCGTCCCCCGTCCCTCCCCCCCTCCCCCCCCCCCCCCCCCCCCCCCCCCCCCCCCCCCCCCCCCCCCCCCCCCCCATTCCGAATTCCTAATTCCTAATTCCTAATTCGCCGCTGTCTCCAGGCCGAGATCACCGCTACGATCGCCACACTTGTCCCTCCGACTACGACAGGAAAGACGCGTTCGAAGCAATCCTGGCCGTAGAGCTGGGCCGCCGACACGATCACCGCCAGCAGCCAGAAGAACGCGTTGAAAATCAGAATGAAGAGAAGACTATCTTTAACGGTATTTGATCGATCATGTTGTTTGCTCATTGTGGCCACCCCCGGTGGTCTACCCTCTTGTACGTTAGCCGGACGGTAATGATCTCAGATCGAGGCGCCATATCTACGCCGTTCGTGGCAGAATCGAGAGGCAGTGACCACGACCACCCTCATCCTGCTCATCCCGCTCTGCGCCCTGGTGGCGGCCGCCTACGCGGCCGTTGGTCTTGGCGGCGGAACTGGATATCTGGCGCTGATGACCCTCTTCGGGATCGCCACCGAGGCCATGCCCTCAACCGCACTGATGCTCAACATCGTGGTCACCGGTGCGGCGCTGCTGCGGTTTGGCATCGCCGGTCGTCTGAGACCGCGTTTACTTCTTCCATTCCTCGTTGCGGCAGTGCCGGCGGCCTTTGCAGGAGGCTTTGTTTCGGCTCCGCGGAGGTTTTTTCTGGCCATGCTCGCCCTGGGTCTGGTCGCAGCGGCCATCGCCATGCTGCGGTCGGTGAAGATGGCAGCCGCACCGACACCTCCACCCACCTCCCGGCTTTGGGCCGTGGCATTACCGGCCGGGCTGCTGATCGGATTCGCCTCGGGATTCCTCGGCATCGGCGGCGGTGTCTTTCTCGGACCGCTGGTGTTGCTCCTCGGGTGGGCGGGTCCGCGAGAGGTCGCCGCCATGAGCTCGGCCACCGTGCTGACCCTTTCAATCGCCGGCCTGGCCGCGCACGGTCTGCGTGGGTCGGTCGACCTTCAGATCGCGGGCCCGCTGGCGGTGGCGGTGCTCCTGGGTGGTCTCGCCGGCGCCCATCTCGCCGAAACCCGTCTCTCCGCCACTGGCATCAAACGCCTCTTTGCGATCATCGTCCTCATCGCCGCGCTCCGCGCCGCTATCGCGGCGTTCAATTAGCCTGAATCAGACGCCAGGGGGCGTGGTCCGGGTTAAAATGCGCATTCTGATTTGAAGAAGACGGGCAGTTCATGAACGACCAACACCCACGACCGAGGCTCGGCATCCTGACCAGCGGTGGTGACGCGCCGGGGATGAACGCGGCATTGCGGGCGGCTGTGCGTACGGCCCTGGAGGCCGGCTTGGATGCGTTTGCCATCAGCGAGGGTTATCGCGGGTTGGTGGAAGGTGGTAACTGCTACAAGCCAATGGACTGGGACGCCGTCGGCGGCATCATGCACAAGGGCGGGACCGTCATCGGCACCGCTCGCTGCGAGGAGTTTCGCACTCGCGACGGACGGCTCCAGGCGACCCAGAATCTCGTCGAACACGGCATTGACCGGCTGATCGTGGTTGGCGGTGACGGCAGCCTCACGGCGGCTGATCTCCTCCACCGTGAGTGGCCCGGACTTCTCGAAGAGCTCGTGCGGCACGACCGAATCACAAAACAGACTGCCGATCGGCATCCACACCTCGCCCTCGCCGGGCTCGCTGCATCCATCGACAACGACATGATCGGTACCGACATGGCGATCGGCGCCGACACCGCATTGCACCGGATCACCGAGGCGGTAGACGGCATCGGCGCCACTGCGGCCAGCCACCAGCGGACATTTGTCGTGGAGGTCATGGGCCGCCACTGCGGCTATCTGGCGGTGATGAGTTCGCTGGCGACCGGCGCCGACGCGGTACTCATTCCGGAGGCGCCGCCCGCCGGAGGATCGTGGGAGGAAATTCTCCCCAAACGCCTGCGTGCCGGCCGGGATGCCGGGCGCCGCGACAGCATCGTCATTGTCGCGGAGGGGGCGATCGACAGCGACGGCAACAACATCACTTCGGACGATGTCAAACAGATCCTCGAGCAGCGCATGGAGGAGGAGGTCCGGGTCACCATCCTCGGGCATGTGCAACGCGGGGGGGCCCCGAGCGCCTACGATCGTCTGATGGGTACCCTTCTCGGCCACGCGGCGGTCCACGACGTGCTGGATATCGACCCCGCCACTCCCCCTCAGCTCGTCGGCATGCGCCACAATCGCGTCACCCGGCAGCCGTTGGCAGACTGCGTGGAGGCCACCCGCGCCGTGGCCGAGGCCATCCGGAGCAACGACTCCAACGAAGCGCTGCGGCTGCGCGGAGGCAGCTTTTCGGACAACATCGACACGGTGCAGACCCTGCTGCGCTCACTCCCCAACCCACCGCGGCCAAATCAACGGCGGCTTCGGCTCGCGGTCGTCTCGGCTGGCGGCCCGGCGCCGGGTATGAACACCGCCACCCGTGCAGCCGTTCGCCTGACCCTCGATGAAGGCCACGATGTGCTCGGTGTCCGCGGCGGATTCCAGGGTCTCATCGACGGAGATGTCGAAGAACTCGACTGGATGAGCGTTCGCGGCTGGACCACTGCCGGAGGATGTGAGCTCGGGATCAACCGCAAGATCCCTCGTGCCAAGGATTTCTACGCGATCGCCCGCAACATCGAAGATCTGGGGATCGACGGCATCTTGATGATCGGCGGTTGGGCCGGCTACGACGCCTGCCTGCGGCTGGTTCTTAAACGAGAGGCATTTCCGGCGTTCGGCATCCCCATCATCTGCCTGCCTGCGACCATCAACAACAATTTACCCGGGTCGGAGCTCTCGGTCGGCGCCGACACCGCCCTCAACGCCATCGTCGAGGCGGTGGACAAGATCAAACAGTCTGCGGTGGCGTCGCGACGGTGTTTTGTGGTCGAGGTGATGGGTCGCTATTGCGGCTATCTCGCACTGATGGCGGGTCTCGCGAGCGGTGCCGAACGGGTCTACCTCAACGAGGAAGGCGTCGCCATCGCGGATTTGCAGGCCGACGTCGAGAACCTCATAGAGGGTTTTCGTTCCGGCAAACGCCTCGGTCTGATGATCCGCAACGAACGGGCCAACCCCTGCTACGACACGCAGTTCATGGTGTCGCTTTTCGAGGAGGAGGGCGGCGAGTTCTTTGACGTGCGGCAGGCCATCCTCGGTCATCTGCAGCAGGGAGGCGACCCGACGCCCTTTGACCGCAACCTCGCGACCCGCCTCGCGAAACGGTGCGTCGAGAGGCTCATCGACGAAGCGGAGGCCGGCACCCACGGGGCTCTCGCCATCGGCCTCAACGACGGCAAGATCGGCTTTTCGGACCTCGAGATCCTGCGCCGGCAGGTCGACACCGAGTTTCAACGACCAAAGAAACAATGGTGGATGGATCTCCGGCCCATCGCAAGCGTCCTCGCACAGCCAGGCCCGACGGGAAAAATTCAAGAGTAAAGAGTTAGGGGTGCAGTTCCGAATTAGGAATGAGGAATTAGGAATTAGGAATCCCCACCCGCCCACCCGGCCAGGGGCTATGAGAACCGCCCGCCCGCCCTCGTTTCGGGTGTGCCCTCCGACTTTGAGGTGGGCAGTATCCGTACGCACTTCCCGAGAGGAACCACCATTGACATTGTCTGCCCGAAGGACCCTGCCGAGTTGAATGAAGGGGGTTCACACAACGTCAAAAAGGCACCTCCACCGCACCTCGTTCCAACCATCATGGTCATAAGGGAGTACTTCGACGGGAGGGGGAGGAAATTCCTAATTCCTAATTCCTAATTCGGAACTGCACCCTTAACCCTTAACCCCTTAACCCCTTAACCCCTTAACCCTTAACCTACGTCAGCCTCACTCCTTCAACTCAACGACAAACCCGGGACGATCAAAATATCCGCTGTCGACGATCTCGTCGTCCTTGAAGCGGGCCCATTGTGGAATCCCGCGATGATATGTCTCGGTCATGTGATAGAGCTCCATCCCCGAGTTGGCAGCGATCACATACATGATCTTGGCGGGGTTGTAGGGGTTTGGCAGCACCAGGAACAGACCGTCGTCGGGTTCGCCGTACGTCTCACCGCGCCACTCGAAGAAGTCGCGCCCGAAATGCACCGGAACGTCATCGGGCACGGATCCGAAGAAGTAGTTGTCGTCGAGGGTCCCCATCACCATCAGATCGTGGTTTGCGGCGCGTTCGTGGTCCATCTCGGCATCCTTGACCAGCGGCGGCAGGATCTCGATATAGGTGTCGGCGGTCCTCTCCTGCCAACGCCGCGCCATCGTGTGGTTGGCCTCGATCTGGCGCGCGGTGCCGTAGACGATCAGCGTGTCGTGGAACTCGTCGATGAAGTTTCGCCAATCATAAAAGCTCGCGTGCTGAGCCGGAATGTCGTGGAGGGCGTCAAAGATCACCCGTGTCGGGCGTTCGTCGAAGTGCATCGTGATCCCTCGTTTGCCGACAACCTCAACCCGACGCACGAGCCTTTCGCCACCCGCCTCGACCTCGAGGTGGGTCACGAACTGGTAAAGCTCGCCGCTCTGTTGGACACCGACCTGGAGGTCCCAGCCTCCGCCCCGCGCACTTTTCATCTCGATACGCGGCTGCAACATTGGCAGACCGTATCGGTTGAGCCACTGGCCGATGAAGGCGGCCAGCGGACGGCCCGAGACCTCCTCGGCCACCGCCAGGAACTCTTTGGTCGACATCTCCTGACCGCGGAAGCGGTCGTGGATCTTCGCCATCATGTCGAAAAATGACTCGTTACCCAACAACAGCCGTAGCTGGTGGAGGGCAAAGGTCCCCTTGATTCGAGGCAGCAGATAGGGACCATATCGGTCATAGGCACGGTGGGCGTCGACGGCTGCCAAGTCCTCCTCCCGCGAAACGATGTAGAGATACCGCGCCTCGAGAGCGGCAAGCTCGCTCGCCAGCTCCTCGGCGGCGACCGCGGGGTCCTCGTCGTCGAGACCTTCGAGCATCCGCCAGTAGGCGGCACTGGCGCTGACAAACCAGCTCTCCGCGGGAGTCGCCGGTTCGACGGTGCCCCGCCACAGGTCTTTCTTTGCGATCTCGAACCCACCGGCGAGAGCGCCGAGCTCGAGAGACGCCTCGTCATCAGCCTCTTCAGAAATCTGATCGGCCTTCCGTGCCGCCTTGAGCCGATCAGCGACAAAGACCGGGCTCACCACCGAGTAGCCGAGGCTGAGGTGCGGGTCGGCGCCCGGCAGATCCGGAAGGTAGCGCCAACCCTTGGTGGGGAACTTCTCGCGCAGGGTCACCTTTCCGTGGTGGGCGAGGAACACCATCTCGTTGGCCATCTCGGTGTTGGTGATCTTCCCGTCACAGGCGTGGGCGCGGTTGATCGGCGAGGAGGCCCAAAGCCGAACGCCGGCGTTGGCATCGATCTCTCCCCTATTCTCCTGGTAGAACTCGTTGAAGGCGACATCCCTGTTCCACGGCGAGAACATGAGATCGAAGGGCCGGTCATCCGGTTGGGCGACATACTCCTTGCGGACCTCCGGGTCACGATTGTTGTTGTTGGCCCACAGAAAACCCGGCGTACCAAAGGGATTCATGTCCTCCGAGGTCCGCCACATCTTTTTCTCGTGCGTGCCGAGGAGAAGGATGGCCACCTCACCGGTCTTGAAGTCGGCAATTGGCCAGTCGTTCGTGTACATGCCGTTGTTCTTCTCCCACAGAATCCGTTCCACGTCATCGATCGACGACGCGTACTGCGCGGCCTTTCGAGCGCGGTTGGACTGCGGGGTGGAGTTCGCCTCGTACGGAGTCTGCGAGACCGTCGTCTCGCCAAATGCGATGCCGGCCGAGTTGAGGTAGAAATCTGCCCCCGAATGAATTCCACCAGGGAAGGTGTGGTAGACGAGGCGGTGACCGTCGGTAGGCACGACATCGGTGATCACATTCCAGTGCACCCCGGTGAAACCTCCCCACATGAATATCTGCCCGAAGACCACATCGCCACTCCTGGTTGCCGGACCCGTGGCGACAAAGGCCGAGCACTTGTGCTGCTTGACGTCGATGTCCACCTCGTCGGAGGGCGCCACAAAGGCCTGTCCGGTGAGCGAGTTGGGTGTCACCCGGAGAGCACTGTGAAGCTGACCGATATCGACCACCGAGTTGACGGCGACGATGTCGCGAAGATCGACCGGCCGGTCCCACACCATGCCCCCAGCGGCGGCGGCGCCGTCGGCGATTCCCTGCATCTCGGTCAGATACTCTTCATCGTACTTTCGGAGGAAGAGGGAATCGGCTTCGAATCGAATGGTTTCCCAGCCCGACTCCGGGTCTTCTTCATGCTGCAGCACCCCGAGCTTACGGATGTACTCGACGATCTCGTCGGGCATCAGCGACCCATACTGGTAGCCACGCTCATAAGGTTCACCCTCGATGTGGACAAAGATCCAACCCTGGTCGTCATAGCGAAATCCTTCACCCGACCAGCGCACGGTCTCGAGCGGGATGTACTCAGCAATATCGTCAACCGGCTCCAATCGCAGATCGTCAAACGAGGCGATTCCGCGGGCCATCCCGTTGTAGCCGAGGTGGAGTCGTACCCGGTCCGACGCCGCGGTGGCGATGAAGAGCATCTCCACCCGGGTCCAGTCCGAGTCGCCGCCCACGGCCGGTGAGTGGTTGGTGAAGGGCAGCGCCTTCATGCTCAGGCACGCGGGCACCGCGGTGGGGTACTTCGCCATGGGGTCGGAGATGACGCCGTCGGTACGAATCCAACCGCTCAGGCGGTAGAGTCTGCCGACCTCGAGCGCCACCGCGTTCGATTCGGCGGTTACGGTACCGTGACCCTTCACGGCCAGCCTGGCGCTGCCGACGCCCCCATGCGCCGCCTCGCCTTCCCCAGCAAAGGAAGCGCCCTCACTGGACACATCCGAAACCAGGCTCCAACCAACCACCGCGCCACTCGGTTCGAGCTGCTCGAACCCCGGGTTGGAGATGGCGATTCCTCCGTTCCCAGCCGACGCCGCGAACGTACAACAAAGGACGGCCACAATAAGAAAAGACCGCTTGACGAGAATTGAATTATCCTGATTCACTGAGCCCCTCCACCGCGGCATTCTAGCCCGTCCGCAATTCTGCGCAGCAGAATTGCTGGTGATACCATATGCGACGGGATCGCAATCCTCATCGGAAGTAACTGGAGAAACGGTGGAATCCTCCGCAAAAGCCCTTCTCGACGGCATCATCGACTACGCTGGACTTTTCCCTCCAGCGAAGCTCGAAATGGATGACGCCCTGGCCAGGTTCCTCCGACACCGCTCCGAGAGCGACGGCTGGATGCTGGGCCGCTTCGTTTGCCCGGCGGCACGCTTTGCGGACCTCGAAGTCCTGCTGGCCGAATTGGACCCCGCCGAGCCGCCGATCCCGCTCGCGGTCCTCGGACGGGGCGGCGCTACCGTCGAGGAATTCCTCGGAACCGTCGCGCAGGATGCCGCCGCAATGCGCGCCCTGGAATCCCGGCACGATCAGCGAGTTGCGGCCGATGTCTTCGAGGTCCGCCTGCCGACGAGCGGGGGCGTGGCCGTGGCGGTGGAGGGAGCTTCGCGTGGGTTGAACGACTCCGGATCGAGTTCGATCACGGCATACTTCGAGGTTTCGTTGCTCGATGAGTGGCGCCCGCGCCTTCCCGCAGCTGTGGCGGCGGTGCGTGACACCAACCGCATCACGGGTGGCTCGAATCCCGCAGGTCTGAAGATTCGTTGCGGTGGCCTCAACGCCTCAGCAGTCCCGGAGCCGCAAGCGGTGGCAGCCGCCATCGCCACATGCCGAGCCACCGGTGTGTCACTCAAGGCGACTCAGGGGTTGCACCATCCGGTTCGCCACCACGACTCCGAGCTCGGCACCATGGTGCACGGCTTTCTCAATCTCTTCACCGCCTCGACCCTCGCCCATGCGTGCGATCTGCCGGTCACCCGCCTCACAGAGATTGTCGCCGAGACTGACCCTGAGGCCTTTGTGGTCGAGGAGGGAAGTATGCGGTGGCGCGATCTCGAAGCCTCGACTGAACAGATCGTCGCCTCGCGACAACGCCTGCTCACGACATTCGGTAGCTGCAGCTTTCAGGAGCCGCGCGACGATCTGCGTGAGATCCACATCGTCTGACACACAAGGAGAGTCCGATCCATGAGTCCAATCGACGCCGATCTCCGCTCATTTGTCAGTGTTCCCGAGGGATCCCACTTTCCCATCCACAATCTCCCCTACGGAGTCTTCAAACCGTCGGACGGGGCGCCGCCGAGGATCGGAGTGGCGATCGGCGAGGCGGTCCTGGATCTCCGCGTGCTCGCCGACCACGGCCTGCTCACCGGCCGGAGTCTGGGAGACGGCGCGGTCTTTCGCGAGCCCAGCCTCAACGCCTTCATGGCGCTGGGCCACGTGGCCTGGCGCGAGGCCCGGCAGCGAGTGACCCAACTGCTGCGCGAAGACGAGACCACCCTGCGCGACAATTCGGAGCTCCGCAAGGCAGCCCTGCACCAGATGTCGGGAGTCGAGATGCTGCTTCCGGCGTCGATCGGTGACTACACGGATTTCTACTCCTCGCGGGAACATGCCACCAATGTCGGAACCATGTTCCGCGGACCCGACAACGCCCTCCAGGAAAATTGGCTCCACCTGCCGGTCGGCTACCACGGGCGGTCGAGCTCGGTCGTCGTGAGCGGTACAAACGTGATCCGTCCGATGGGTCAGACCAAGGCCGACGATGCCGCCGCTCCGGCATACGGCGCGAGCCGGTTGATGGATTTCGAGCTCGAGATGGGTTTCTTTGTGGGTACCGGCAACCCCCTCGGCAAATCGATCCCGATTGGCGAGGCTGCAGAGCACATCTTCGGCATGGTGCTGGTCAACGACTGGTCGGCACGAGACATCCAGAAGTGGGAGTACGTTCCGTTGGGACCATTCCTCGGCAAGAGCTTCGCCACCTCGATCTCACCGTGGGTCGTGACCATGGATGCCCTCGAACCATTCCGTTGTTCGGGGCCCGCACAGTACGATCCCGAACCGCTGCCGTACCTGAAGCACGCGGGTGATTGTGCCTACGACATCAAGCTCGAGGTCATGCTGCAATCGGCAAAGATGAGTCGACCCGAAACCATCGCCACATCGAATTTCCGTTATCTCTACTGGAGCGCCTGTCAACAGCTTGTCCACCACACCTCGGGTGGCTGCAACGCCCAGCCCGGCGATCTTCTGGCGTCGGGAACGATTTCGGGTCCTGAAAAGAAAGAACGCGGCTCGATGCTCGAGCTGAGCTGGCGCGGCAGCGAGCCCATCGAGCTGTCGAATGGAGAAACCCGCAGGTTCCTCGCCGATGGCGACACCGTGATCATGACGGGCTGCTGCGAGTCCGGCGGCATCCGGGTCGGTTTTGGGGAGGTCAGCGGCACCCTGCTCCCGGCAAACAGCGCAGGATAGCCCGCAGATCACGCAGATGTTGTTCTTTTGTTTATCTGCGTGAATCTGCGGGCAAACTCAGGGCGGGCGGGAATTCAAAATTCAAAATTGAGAATTCAAAATTGATGTAGGGGTGGGTGGGCGGCATTCCTAATTCCTAATTCCTGATTCTCTCAGGTGCGTGGGCTGCCCTATCTGTTTGAAATGCGGCGCTTACTACGTCATCCCATCAATAATGGCGTTGAAGGTCGGGCTGGGACGCAACTCCTTCTCTGCCATCGCCTCATCGGGGAAGTAATAGCCACCGATGTCAACCGGCCGTCCCTGGGCGGACAGCAGCTCGTCGATGATCATGGCCTCGTTGTCTGCGAGCTCCTTTGCCACCGGTGCAAAACGAGCCTGCATCGCCGCGTCCTGTGTCTGCGCGGCCAGTGCCTGCGCCCAATACATCGCCAGGTAGAAGGTGCTGCCCCGGTTGTCGATCTCATTGACCTTTCGAGACGGAAGCCTGCCGTTTTCGAGATACATGGCGATGGCCTCGTCGAGGGTTTCGGCGAGGATCTTCGCCTTTTCATTCCCGGTGCTCTCGGCAACCTGTTCGAAGGACGGTACGAGTGCGCAGTACTCGCCGAGCGAGTCCCACCTCAAATGACCTTCCTTGTTGAACTGCTGAACGTGCTTTGGAGCAGATCCACCGGCGCCTGTCTCGAAGAGGCCGCCGCCGTTCATCAGCGGCACGATCGACAGCATTCTCGCACTCGTGCCGAGCTCGAGAATCGGAAAGAGATCCGTCAGATAGTCGCGCAGGACATTGCCCGTGACCGAAATCGTGTCCTCTCCGCGACGGATCCGCTCGAGAGTGAACGACATCGCGTCAACGGGTTTGAGAATGCGGATGTCGAGACCGTTGGTGTCACGCTCCGGCAGGTACTTCTGCACCTTTTTGATGATCTCGGCGTCGTGGCCCCTGCGCTCATCGAGCCAGAACACCGCCGGCGATCCGGTCGCTCGCGCCCTCGTGACCGCCAGCTTCACCCAGTTCCGGATCGGTGCGTCTTTGACCTGGCACATCCTGAAAATATCGCCGGTCTCCACCCCCTGCTCGAGGATGGTGGCACCCGAGGCGTCGACGACGCGAATCTTGCCGTCAGCCGGCGCTTCAAACGTCTTGTCGTGGGACCCGTACTCCTCGGCCTTCTGGGCCATCAGACCGACATTGGCGACATTGCCCATCGTCGACGGGTCGAACTGGCCGTTGATTTTTGCGTCCTCGAGAATCTCCGAGTACATGGTTGCGTAGGAGCGATCCGGCACCATCGCGATGCAGTCCTGAAGCTGATCATCCTTGTTCCACATCCTGCCGCCATCACGGACGACATTGGGCATCGACGCGTCGACGATGACGTTGTTGGGAACGTGCAGGTTGGTGATGCCCTTTCTCGAGTCGACCATGGCGAGGTCGGGTCGGGTTT
>Ga0316193_10003854_pt1 | contig 10940 bp, 10 predicted proteins | sample MerIslsedime2_MG_FD_207735 | JGI IMG/M metagenome (GOLD analysis project Ga0316193, IMG submission 207735) | Coastal sediment microbial communities from Maine, United States - Merrow Island sediment 2 | ecosystem: Environmental > Aquatic > Marine > Coastal > Sediment | place: USA: Maine... | reverse complement strand
TCCCGGGGGTGAGGATAATATTTAATAGAAAAATTTCCGTTATGCCAATTTAGATCGTCTCTTTTTTCGGTTGCAGAATTTTCCAATTGGAGTGAATAGGCACCGGACATATTTTTTATCCAGAAGTACCAGGCCGGTTTTTGGCCCCATATCTGGCTGACGGCTTTTAGCCCGGTCAGATGTTTGACACGTTCGACCCATGAGGCGGTTACCAGCATATTGTCGATATTGTTGCGGAAAAAATTCTCGGTATCTTTAATCGTAGCCCCCTTTTTTTTGCAGGAGTTCTTTTACAATCTCTTTTTTGCCGCGTCCTTCGGTCTCGATACCGCATTGACGGGCAGTTTCAATCATAATTTCATCCGGGTACGCCAGGGTCAAGGCATAGCTGGAATCGTAGGATTCAAAAAAATCTTCAAAAGCTTCCTTTTCCTTAGCTTCTCGAACTCCGGCGTTGAACCCGGCAACAATTTTTGCCGCCTGTTGGAAAAAATACTTGCGGCAGAAAGTTCTTTTGCTAATATCCATTATGATTTGCCTATGCTGTGTTGCGGGCCATTTCAGCCGGAATTTCTTCTGCGCCTGTTTGAAGACTCGCTGTTTTTCTCAAGGGCCAGCCCTCAAAAAAATCGTGCTGAATCATGATGACGCATAGAAAAAGAATGGTCCACACCAAGGGCGTGTCATCGGGCTGAGCAAATCCAGGCACTTTTCCCAGAAAAAAGGTGGCGGTCGCTGAAAAGTAAAACAGGTAAATAAGCAACCCACCGATCAGGCTGATGACGGTGCGCAGGATAGCGCGGGACCACACTCCGCCAAAATTGGGGAAATTGTTAAAATAATTTTTCAAGATAAACGCCGACAGAATAAAAAAACCGCTAATTTCGCCGGCATGAATATAGCGAAAATTTGGGCCGTCGGTGTACTGCCCCCCCATAAAGGCTTCATCCCAGAAGTAATTCATGACTTTGAATAAAATAAAAAGGAGGATAATTCCCATTGCAAGTGTAGCGAAAAAGGCTACCACACCCTTCAGAAACGTTCCCTCACCGTCTTTTTCCATTAACTTCCAGGGATATCCCTCCCAGAGCAGATCAGAGGAAATAATCCAATATAGGGTGCACAGCACCAGTCCCAGGCTGAAAAATGCGCTGCCGGTTCCGGCAAACTCTGCCCACCAGGGTTCCACACCGGCCTTTGACTGGGCCGGGTAGAAGAGATAACAGACGTGGGGATGAAACAAAACTGCGTAGGCGATACTGACCAAAAAGAGAATGGCAAACAGTCTGGACCATGCCAGGACCCCACGAGAGTCATTTTGCCAGGGCCAGCGGTTGAACCCAACCCGCCAGAAGATGGCCAGCCATAGAAATGTCGTACAGAAATAAACGATGGCGGTGGAAGCATTTTCGCGGGCTACAAAAATCTCTGCACCGCTTCCGCCGGATGCGATGATGGATTGGGGGCTGAAATAGGCAATCCCGAACTTGCCGATAAATCCCCAAAAAAAACCATAGACCAAAACCAGCATCAGAAGAATGGAGACGGCGGTCAAGATAATGCCTCTCAGAAAAAGCCCGAACCCCTCCGATGAGCGCTGGGGGAAGGGGTAGTAGTCGGCAACGTTATTCATTAATACGATAGCGGACAGCAAAACAACAATCAGTGAAAACCCGTACATCGGTGTGTAGAGCTTCATCACCGCGTTCGGATGCATGAACACAACCCACAGCAGCCAGACAATACAAAAAATAACGGCCAGATTAATCGCACCAAACAGGTAATTAAAATTTTTCTCTGAGTCTATGGATACATTCATTGTCCCCGGTCCTCCATTTGGCAAAGGTGGGAAAAGAAGCAATTCGAAGCCCCTTCTTTTCCCTTGATGTGAGATGGCCACCAATCTTGATCAACGAAGGTCAGAATACGATCGTATCTCCGTTTGTCAAAAAGGCATTGCTGGTCGTGGCAACCGTCGACTGTCTCTTGTAGGTTTTATACTTGTTGGTTCCTTTGACCACAGGTACACCGGCAGCTGCGGCCTTTTCGGCCCAAATCCAGCCGGTGCAATGGTTGCATGCCAATTTCTGGATTTTAAAAGCCTTGACCCCTTTTATGATATCGTCAAATTTGGGATCCCAGGTTTCAAACAGGGTGATATGCAGTCCCCCGTAACAGCCGTAAGGCTTGTAGCCTTTGAAATTTTTGCGGGCGTATGAAAACAAGGACAATATTCCGGGATGACAACAGCCGGTCACCGTGACAATGCCTTTGTCTTTTACATTGAAATATAACACATTCTCGCCGCGCACGCGCAGAAGAATGGGAACGTCAAACATCCGGGTCGCAACACCCGGCATGAGGCGGTAAATACCGTCGCCTTTATCACCATCAGGGTTGGTCAACACCAGATTTCCGGTATGAGGGTGATCGTTTTTACAAATATGAACGTCCTTACCTTCCTTGTCTTTGGCTGTCAGATGGCCGCCTTTTAGCAGCTTCATGTCTTCGGGATAATGGGTTTTGGGTGCATACATGGTGATATCGGGTTTGTGCTTCAAAGTTGATTCGATACCCCAGTAATGGTCCAGATGCCAATGGGAAAGAACCATGAATTCGATCTCGCCGCTTTTCAGCATGGCCGGAATATTGTTCATTTCCCAGATATAGTCCATCCAGTCGTTGTTCCAGCCCGAATCCAGCAAAAATTTTCTTTCTTTCCCTTCCAGGGTCGTCACCGTCAGCAGGGCGGCATAGCCGCCGGCATTGTCCCAATCCCATGGAATTTCATACTGGTTGGTCATGGCGCCGCCATAATCTAACATGTGTTTTTTTAAATTGTCGTTGTCAAACCAGCTTGTTTCGGTGAGAACATCAACTTTGACGCTTTTGACTTCCCCAATATCCAATTTTTTGCGCGCCTCGGCCATACGGGGTATTGTACCTGCTGCAGAGGCAGCAATTCCGGTGGCAGCCAACGATTTGAGAAATGTTCTGCGTTTCATGGAAAATCCTCCTTTGCTATTTTTAAGTTATTCTACTTTGTCACATTATCAGAGAAAAATATCTTATTTGAATTTCAAAAATCTAATATTACCCCAAAAAGCTGATTTAACGGTATAAAAACGCGTGAAAGTTAAGAGTCACGTTATAAGCGCTTTTCACCACCTCAGCCGGCGTCTTTCTCAAGGCCGCGACGAAGATCATAGAGCAGATCGATCATCTGTTCGCTTTCTTCATCTGTTAAATCAAGCCCGTGTTTATGCATAATATTGACAACAATATGCCATTCATCCCTTGTTCGACCCGGTTTTTCCGGATCCGCAACTGAAACGTGGCAATCCAGACACTTTTGCTTGTATACCTGGTAAGCCGCTGCATGATTTTTCTTTTCCTGCCCCGCGACTCCGTTCGATCCATTCAGGAATATTGCTCCCAGTAAAAAGGCACTGCAGACAAGTCCGATCAAAATTCGTTTCCAGATAAAATTTGACTCCATAGTGGTCATCCTCCTTTCTTCAGAGATTGTTACCCTAACGTTGCAACATTAGGGTTGAGTTAAGGCAGCATTAGTTGAAAGACCGCGATCTGTTGAATTACCAGACACCAACCGATTCAATGGTTGTGATTCTATCAAGCAAATGGTATTCAAAGCGGGCAAAATAATAATGGCACCGCTGAACGCTGAAGCCGGGTCGCGGCAATTAGATCTTTATCGGGTTATATCTAACAATTGGCGTTTGATCTTATTTGAGGTTTGGATATTGGAATTTGGAATTTATTTGCCCAATTTTAAGATCAGGTAGTGCTTGTAATTAATTATTCCCGGTTTATCCAGGTTAGGATAGGCGACAGCAATAAATGTACCGGTAATTTGACAAATGGATCTGAAATGAAGTATGCGCTTGATAGTTAAGCAAATACGGGCACGGGGAATTTGACTGGTCACAATTTAGACATTATTGTATGGGAACAATATTCACCATCTACATAAAATAATTGGGAACAATTTGAACCCATGTCGTTTATATCCGGGCTATGTGAAATGAAAAATTACCGGCAATCCATTCAAGAACATCAAAAACTCATACTGGACAGTCTGGCGGACGGTGTTTTTACCGTGGATAGGGATTGGCTCATCACCTCATTTAACAGGGCGGCAGAAAAGATTACCGGTATTTCCAGAACGGAAGCCATTGGAAAACGCTGCTTTGAAGTCTTCAGAGCCAATGTCTGCGAGACCGGCTGCCTGATTCGCAAAAGCATTGAAACCGGAAAACCGGTTTTTGATATGCCCCTTTATATTGTACGGGCAGATAAAAAACGGATTCCCATCAGCGTGACGACCACTTTTTTAAAGGACTCGGATGGGTATATCATCGGAGGGGTAGAAACCTTCAGGGATATGACGGTTGTCAGTCAGCTGCGCAAGGCACTTGCCAGACAGTATTGTTTTGACGATATTCTGAGCAAAAATGAAAAAATTCATCAATTGTTCGGCATACTTCCTCAAATCGCGGAAAGCGGCAGCACGGTGTTGATAGAAGGACCCAGCGGCACCGGCAAGGAATTGTTCGCTACTGCCATCCACCGCCACAGTCCCAAAAAAAACGGACCATTTGTGGCCGTCAACTGCGGCGCGCTTCCCGATGCGCTCATCGAATCAGAATTGTTCGGATATAAAGCCGGTGCCTTTACAGATGCCAAAAAAGACAAGCCTGGCCGATTCACCCTGGCTCAGAATGGTACCATATTTCTTGATGAGATCGGGGACATTTCGCATGCGGTTCAGGTTCGGCTTTTACGTGTACTGGAAGACAAAGCTTATGAACCTCTGGGTTCGACAAAATCAGAAAAGACCAATGCCAGGGTAGTGACAGCAACCCACCAAAATTTGAAGGAACTGGTTGAGCAAGGTCGGTTCAGGGAAGATTTATACTATCGCATCAATGTAATCAGGCTGTCTTTGCCCACATTATCTGAGCGGAAGGAAGATATTGCGCTGCTGGCTGAACATTTTGTCGAAAAATTCAACAGCATTAAAGACAGAACTATCGTCGGTTTGACACAAAAAGCAATGGCGGCCGTGTTACTTTACCATTGGCCGGGGAATGTGCGGGAACTTGAGAACGCCATTGAGCATGCATTTGTACTTTGTAAAGGACAAATGATTCGTTTGCACCACCTGCCCGAGTGGGTTCAGCCGGAAAAAGATTCAATCCAAATTTCAACAAATATGACGCTGAAGGAAATCGAGAAAACTGCGATTCAACAGGCTCTCATGAGAAATAATTGGAAAAAAATGGTAACAGCCCGTGAATTGGGTATCGATAAAAACACCCTGCGAAGAAAAATCAACCGATTGGGCATCAATCAATAGGAAGTTGCGGATGCCAATGATCGCAAAATAAAATAGCATGATGTGGCGCCGGCGTCCTGGTGTCCGATGGTTCTTTCTCCCAGGCGGCTGGCACGACCCATTTTGGCCAACATGTCTTTGGTGGATTCCATGCCCTGTTTAGCGGTCTGTTCAAAATCCGCCAGCGCCCCGGCAAGTGCTTTGCCTTTTTTTTCAGCTTTTTCAATGCCCCTAACCGCCGGTGAGAGGGTGTCGATCAAGGTTTTATCGCCGATATTGGCCTTGCCGATGTCCAGAATGCCTTGTTCTCCGGTTTGAAACATTGTCACCAGGTCGCTTAGACTCACCTCGGCTTTGCTGGCACTCTCCTGGGACAGCTTAAGAAAAAAAGTCCCGTACAGTGCGCCCATTGCGCCTCCGACAGAGTTTAATACCACCATGCCCACTTCCTTGAAAAGCGTTCCGACATCCTCGGCCGAGCTTTCGGCCAGTTTCTTCTTCACTTCCCGAAAGCACTTGGCCATGTTGACTCCGTGGTCTCCGTCGCCGATGGCGCCGTCCAGTTCCGAGAGGTATTCTTTTTCATCTTCGATGGTATCGCACATATTTTTCAGTGCTTGTAACATTTGCGATGTTGTGATGGTTTCGGTCATAGCTGTATTTTCCTCGTATGAAACTACATCATTTATTACAAAAATGTAGTTTTTTTCTGATTAAACTGGCCGCTTTTCAGGCCAGCGGCGCCGCTTATATGAAACATTTCAAAAGTTGGAGTTGGTTCTATCCTGGGTCACTTTGCATTTTGTAGGTTGGGTTGAGCCCACTCCAAGCTTTGTTGGGTTTCGTTGCACTCAACCCAACCTATATTTTGCTGGTGTTATTGCGAAATGCGAAACCCAACAACGGCCGATTTCGGAACCGTGCCCCAAAAGTTATTTATTCGATTAGACTGGCCGCTTTTCAGGCCAGCAGCTGAGCTGACACTCGAAACCTGGGCAGCTAGAGTTAACTCAATTCATAAGCCACCGGCTCTGCCGGTGAGAATTTAAAAGGTTCTACCATTACCGCGAGGGCATGCTTGATGGGTGCAAATCTGATCGATGCCGGTGGCTTATGAATTAAATCAGCGGCCACCAGCAGAGGTGGCCCCGGCCCCTTCCAGGGGCCATCCTCATACCCCCAGCTCCGCTGGTGGTCCTGATTCCCCAACAATATAAATTTACACCCATCGGGATCTGATCTACGGCTTCCGCTTTCTGCTTTCCGCTCTTTGCACTATGCCCCATGCCCTTTTTCCCCGCAACCCGCATCTTTCCCATCGAGTCAGGAACAATCATTATTTTGATGAAGCTATTTGCAGGCCCGGTCTGTTCGGTCACGCGATCACCTTAAAGCAGGGGGTATCCGCCGGAGCTGCCAGCAGCTCTTTTAATTCCGCATCCAGTTTCATCAGTGTGACTGAAAAGCCTGCCATTTCAAGGCCGGTAAAAAACTCGCCGACAAAGGCATGCCCGACTTTTATGCCTTTTTCATCCAGCAACTGTTTCACCTTGCGATAGCAGATGTACAGCTCTAATTGCGGCGTGCCGCCCAGGCCGTTGATTAACACGGCGACTTCGTCGCCGGACTGGTACGGCAGGTCTTCAATTACCGCGAGGGTCATTTTTTCGGTGATCTCGTTTGCTGTCAGCATTTTAATTTTTGCGGTTCCGGCCTCGCCATGGTGGCCCACCGCATATTCCATCTCGTCTTCCGCCAGGGTAAAGGTCGGCGACCCTTTGGCCGGCAGCGTGCAGGGTGAAAGTGCGACACCCAGGGTGCGGGTGTTGTTATTTACTTTTTCCACTGCGGCCTTGCATTCCTGTAGACTGCCACCGGCTGCCGCCTTGGCACCGGCAACCTTCCAGGCCAGAAAGGATCCCACAACACCACGGCGTTTGCTCGCCTCTGCTTTGGGGCCGGATCCCACATCGTCGGTGCCGATGACCTGTTCAACTTCAATGCCTTCGGCCTTGGCCATGTCGGCCGCCAGCTGAAAGTTCATGACATCGCCGGCATAATTTCCCAAAAGAAACAACACCCCTTTGCCGGCATTGGCCGCTTTGGCTGCCTCGAAACAGGCCAGCGGCGGCGGAGACGTAAATATTTCGCCCACTGCCACCGCATCGAGCATGCCCCGGCCGACAAAGCCGATAAATGCCGGCTTATGGCCTGAGCCACCGCCGGTGATGACCCCGACTTTGTCCGCTAGGGGAACATCTGCTCGAACCACCGTTCTGGCCGCATCCAATTTACGGACATATTTTTTGTGGACATCCAGAAAACCTTCCAGCATTTCATCCACCACATCATACGGATCGTTGATGAATTTCTTCATGGTAATCCTCCGGTTGATAATTTAGGTTTGCTTGGTAATGCTAGGTTTGCCGGCTAGCCCGTTTGCCGGTTATGCGTTAAAAAAAAATTACATTCGATATTAAGCCCTAACCGGCCAACGGCCCACCGGACCAACGGGTTAACGGGCCAACCGGCTAAACCGTTTTACTTGTCATGTGCTTTGGCATAATCATAGATCCGCTGGATTTTGTGCTCCGAACGTCCACCGGGCTCATACTCGGCCTTCATCCAGATGCTCACCAGGCTCTTGGCCAGTTCTACGCCTGTGACCTGCTCACCCAGGGTCATAATATTGGCGTTATTGCTTTTTATCGAACGTTCAGTGGAATAGGCATCCGCACAAAGCGCCGCATACGCGCCGGGTACTTTGTTGGCCGTGATACACATGCCGATTCCGGTGCCGCACATCAATATGCCGCGATCATTTTTGCCGGAAGCGACGGCTTCCGCCACATCGATGGCCACGTTGGCGTAAACCGGATCATCACTGCCGAAATCTTCGCATTCATATCCCAACTCGGCCAGATGTTTGATAATGGCCTCTTTAAGTCCCACAGCGTTGGGGTCGCAGCCGATTGCTATTTTTTTCATTTAGCTTCTCCTAATTAATCCGCCCTGAGAATTAGTACATCCAGGGGTATAGATTGTTATTTGAATGTTGAAATAGTTTGTTAGACCTATGCGCTGGCGGCTTAATTACTTAATGCTTCGCATATTTTTATCTTTTGTCTTTTTTACATATCAGCCACTCATACATCAAGATACTTTGTCGAAATTTAGATATCGAAATTCACGCTCAGCCGGCAAGGGCAGTCTTAACGAAATTTACAGATCTTTCCATCACCTGCCGAATCTCCTTTAAGTCGACCGGCAGCTGCGCCCTGCGCGGTGAAGCATCCGACGCCCGCCGGATCCTTAACGGGATCTCAAGCGATATCGGTACCGGCTTCGACAGGGTCGCCAACTCTTTTAATATCCCTCGGTAATCGATGGTGCCTTTACCAATTTCCGTAAAATACCAACCGCCGTCATCGGAAGCAACATCTTTAATATGATAATGCACTGCGCAATCGCGCACAAATTTGTAATCTTCTTCCGGTCGTATTCTTTCAAAACAATGGGACAGAAGATTGCCGAAGTCGTAATTTATTTTTACATTTTCTTGACCGATTTCTTCAATCAGACTTGCTGCCGGTTCACCGGAATCCATCACATTGGCCTTGCCGTCTCCCGGATTTTCAAGAACAATAACCATTTTCAAGCCAGCGGCTGTTTGTCCCAATTCCTTAATATTTTGCATGAATTGATTTTTGTTCTGCAGCGGGGCGGCGTTAGAAACGATATATTGCGAGCCCAGTTTTTTGGCAAATGCCATGCGATTTTTAAATACCTCAACAATCCCGTCGCGGGACAGATCCACATGCGATGAGAAGGACAGGCACTTTAAATTGTTCTCGGCCAGCAGGGTCGTGATTTTGGCGGCATTGTCGTCGTTAAAATAGTCTTCTGTGAAGGGATCCGTGTAGCCTTCGATAAACGCAATTTCAACCAAATCGACACCGGCCCGGGAGATTTCTTTGAAAGCGGTCACCAGGTCATAGCCGTCATAGGCGGCCGTGCTGATTAGAATCGGATTATTCATATTTTGCCTTATTTATAATAGGTTAGCCACAGTAGCAGATTCTTTATTTCTTCAGACCCACTGGGAGTCCGACCTTTATTTCAGAGAAAAAAGATTGTTTTCAATAAATTGCCAGGTTTTCAAGTAATCGTCGCCGGAAATCAGGCGCTCAAATTCCGCGTTATCGATCTGCTCCAAAAGTCTCCAGATCTTGTTGGAAATTCTGCTGTTGGCTTCAAAGGTCCCGATGATATCCCAGCGGGTAGGTGAGGTATCCGAAGTGATATAGTCCTGGTAGTCGTATTTTTTAAGATAGTAAAGGAATTCGATGTATTCCAGGAAATGCTTGGTGCCGCAGAAGTAATCCCAATCCCATTTGCCGTCGTTGTCGTTGACGTGGATATAGGCCTTGTAAGGACTTTCGGAAAGCAGCACAAAGGCTTCGGCCGGGTTTTCGTTGCCGTACATGGAGTGCCCGAAGTCAAGGGTGATACCCATACCTTTGTTTTGAATATCGTTAAGCAGACACAGGGCTTTCGCCGCCGTGTCGACAAAACAGCGCCCCCTGGTTTCACTGGGTTTGTATTCGACGAATAGCGGGATCTCCGGCCGGTGGTCGCCGGCTTCTCCGAATGTATCCACCAGGTATTTCCAGGTGCAGGCATAATCATACTGAAAGGAAAACTCGTAGCCGTCACCGAGGGGGCAGCAGGTGACCTTGTCGGCGCCGACGCCGGCGGCAAAATCTTTGGCTTCCTTGATGAATTGTACCGCCTTATCACGGATGTCCTTATTATGGGACGTTAATCCGCCATTGCGAAATTCAGGTTCGGCCTTCACGTTTACGTTAACCGCCGCTACATTTAAATTATATTTCTTCAGAAGTTCTGTGGTTTCCTGCGGATCGCTGACTTCATATGGATACACGATTTCAACGCCATCGTAGCCTTCAATTTCAGTCATCAGCTTGAACTTTTGATCCAATTCCAGCGGCTTGTTGTATTCGTGAAAACGGTCTTTGGTTTTGGATAAAAAGCCGGTAATAATGGCCATATTCAACATAATATCCTCCTAGTCCGGACAAGCCGGAATTGACTATTGAAAATTGACTATTGAATAATTGTGGATGTCGCTTTGCTCCGTCATCTTTATGAAATTTTTTATGTTCAAAGACTCAACTATAGTCTATCTATTCAGGACCACTTTTTTAGTGGACGCAACATTAGTCTTCGTGCTCCACATCAGATTTGCGGAATCTGCGTGGCCAGATCCCGGCCAACAATCTGTCTTTCAATTTTTTAAATAGCGGGAACTGACTGAGCACTGTCCAGACGATGACTAGAAATAGCAGCAGCGCTACCGGCCGGGTGAAAACCGGCATAAAGCTTCCCTGGGAAACCATCAGGGCTCTTCTCAAATTTTCGTCGGCCATGGGACCAAGAATAACACCGATCACCAGGGGGGCAATGGGATATCCCATCTCAATCAGAAAATAGCTGATAATTCCCACCGGTAGCATGAGAAACAGGTTGTAAATATTCATTCCCAGGGCATAGGAGCCGA
>Ga0316193_10003853_pt1 | contig 10941 bp, 12 predicted proteins | sample MerIslsedime2_MG_FD_207735 | JGI IMG/M metagenome (GOLD analysis project Ga0316193, IMG submission 207735) | Coastal sediment microbial communities from Maine, United States - Merrow Island sediment 2 | ecosystem: Environmental > Aquatic > Marine > Coastal > Sediment | place: USA: Maine... | reverse complement strand
GATCCACGTGATTGTCAGGTGGTTGACTGGAAGCGACATGCTGATAGGCTTCACTTGTCATGCATGATGCAGAAACCAGTAATACACGACAACTCTTCAACCTCTGGCTGACGCTGCTTGCTATCTGGCTGCTAGCCAACAATTCATTGGCCCCGGACATTGTACTGACGGGCACTGTATTAGCTGCTGTACTCACACTTGCCTTTGCTCCCTTTTCGAGCGTTTACGCCTGTATTCGCTGGTCGCCGCAGGTGCTGATCAATACACTGCTCTACTTCGCGGTATTTCTCGAGGAACTGGTCAAGGCCAACCTCAACGTCCTGATGCTGGTCCTGTCACCGCGGATCAATATCCAACCGGGCATCGTGGAAATACAGACAACACTCAAGTCGCCCATCGGCCGGCTGGTGCTGGCCAACTCGATCACACTCACTCCCGGCACACTGGTCGTGGATATCAAGGATGACACCCTGTTCATCCACTGGATCAACGTGTCATCGAAAGACCCGGTTGCGGCAACGCAGCAGATTGCCGGCCGCTTCGAGAAGTATCTAAAGGTCATTTATGGCTGACACGTTGCTCACGATTGCACTGGTATTGATCGCGCTCAGCATTGTTTTCGGCATCCTGCGCCTTATTTTGGGGCATACAACGGTTGACCGTGTTATTGCGATTGACCTGCTGACCGTGGTCTCAATCGCGATCATCGCCCTGTACGCCCATTATGCAGGCCGTTTTATTTACCTGGATGTCGCCCTGGTGTATGGCCTGTTAAGTTTTCTCGGCGTGCTGGCAGTGGCACGATTTTTGGAAAAGGGTCTGTAACCCGATAGCTATGGACAAAGCCGCATGATCGAAATCCTGATGATTATCCTGTGCACCGGCATCCTGGTCAGCGGCATACTTGCCGTGCGCCTGGACAGCCTGGTCGGCGCGGTGGTCAGCGCAGGACTGGCCAGCCTGTTTGCATCGGTCACCTACGTGATTCTGGCGGCACCGGATGTCGCCATGACCGAAGCCTCCATAGGATCAGCATTATCGACGGCTATCTTTTTATATGCCCTGCGCAGAACGCGCGAGGATGACTGAATCATGAATGAACTGATCGGCAGCATCATTATCCTGACCGGTTCGGTGTTCCTGTTTTCGGCGGGCCTCGGCATACTGCGCATGCCCGATGCCTACAACCGCATACAGGCCGGTACCAAGGCGACAACGCTCGGCACCATGATGGTGTTGCTGGGGCTGGCGGTGCTGCACCCGGCCTGGACCTGGAAACTCCTGATACTGGTATTTTTTGTCCTGCTCACCAACCCGGTGTCATCGCATGCGCTGGCACGCGCAGCGCACCGCATCCACACTCCGGAAGCGGATTCGACGGTTATCGATCAACTGGAAGAGGAAGAACAGGAAGAAGCCAGGGCTGCTGCTGAAGGTACCAACACATGATCAAGCGCATGCTGATCATGCTCACCCTGCTTCTGACCGCCGCCATCTTTGCCAGGCTGGTACTGAACTACGGCGAACACCAGGAACTGGGCAAGCTTGGCGCACATTACGCCAGCCAGGGGCCCGCCGAGCTGGGCGCACCCAACCTGGTCACCGCGGTGGTGGTTACTTACCGGGGCCTGGATACGCTCGGTGAAGTGACGGTGTTGTTCATTTCGGCCGCTGGCGTCGGTGTGATGTTACGTCGCCGGAAGCAGGTGCCCGACGACAACGAGGCGCGGAAGCCATCCAGCGAGATCGTCGTTACCGCGGCCCAACTGCTGTTACCCATGATTTTTCTGTTCGGGATTTACGTGTTCGTAAACGGACACCTCTCGCCCGGTGGCGGCTTCCAGGGCGGGGCCATTATCGCCGCCGGCAGCCTGTTGCTGTTACTGGCACTGCCACAGGCGGAAATGCGTCACCGGCTGATCAGCATTACCGAGTCGCTGTCCGGTTTCAGCTATGTCGTGGTCGGGTTACTGGGTGTCATCCTTGCCGGTGGCTTCCTGGATAACCGCATCATGTCGCTCGGCACTTATGGCAGTCTGTTCAGCGCCGGCGCAATCCCTATTATTTACACACTGATCGGCCTCAAGGTCGGCTCCGAACTGTCAGCGGTCCTCGACCGTTTTCGTCAATCGGATTGAGGAGCTGAACGCGTCATGACCGGCCTGCCCCTTTCACTGTTCGCCCTTGCCACCGGGCTGGCGCTGATCCTGATCGGACTGTTCGGCATGCTCACGCGGAAGAACATTATCCGCATGATTATCGGCTTCTCACTCATGGACACCGGTGTGCACCTGGTGATGGTAGCCATTGGTTACGTCACCGGCGGCACTGCGCCCATCATCGACGACGCCGTTCCCGCTGCGGAAGCCGTCGCCCGCGTGGTTGACCCGGTGCCCTCGGCACTGGTGCTGACTGCAATTGTTATCGGCCTGGGTGTGACTGCAGTCATGCTGGCGTTTGCCATACGTCTCTACCAGGCGAAGAAGACGCTCTCCATCGACGCGTGCTCGGAGTCTAAATGGTAGACCTGCTGCACCCGCTTGGAATATACATCCTGGCGCTTGGCGCCGGGTTCCTGATTCCGCTTTTGTACGGGTCGAGCCCGAAGCTTGCCACTGGCCTGTTCGTTACGGCACTGACCGGTATGGCAGTAATTGCCGGTGCAGGCTTTTTTGCACTCGCCGGCGGCGCAGCCAGCATCGAAATCGAGACGGCCGGCATTGCCCCGCCGTTTTCCATTAACCTGCGCTTTGGACTGTATGAAAGCCTGTTTGTATTCGCAGTAAATCTTGCCGGCCTGCTGGCTGCGCTGCATTACCTGCCGCGCCTGCGTGAACAGGCCGCAACGCTGTTACTGTTTATTATTATGATCATGGGCATTGACGGCATGGTCATGACCCGTGACCTGTTCAACCTGTTTATCTTTATCGAGATCACGTCACTCGCCACCTATTCACTGATCGGTTTTGAAGGCCGCGAGGACCTGCTGTCAGCCGGTTTCAAATATATTATCGCAACGTCCGTGGCTTCGACTTTCTTCCTGCTGGGCACTGCGTTCATTTACTACCAGACCGGCACCCTCAACATCGATGACATCATTGCCAACCAGTCTCTGATCAGCGGACCGGTCGGCCAGGTTGCACTGCTACTACTGTTAACCAGCCTGCTTATCGAACTCAAGCCCTACCCCGCCAATGGCTGGGGACTGGATGTGTACGAGACAGCGCCCGGTGCTATCGCCTCAATGATCTCGGTGGGCGTATCGGCAGGCGTGTTCTTCGCGCTGTACAAAGTACTGCCGCTGTTTGGCGACTTCCTGACCAGTATCGCGGTGGTCGGGGGTATTACGTTCCTGATATCGAACGTGATCGGTCTCAAGCAGGAGAATGTCAAACGCCTGCTGGGGTATTCGTCGATCGGCCAGGTCGGTTTGCTGGTGGTGGCATTGGCGTTGTTGCAGAAATACGGTCAGCAGACGCACCTGGCACTGATTGTCGGCGGACTGTTCATCAATCACCTGTTGGCCAAGGCCGGATTGTTCTGGCTGGCTGGCGTGGTCCAGCGCGAGCGCATCAAGGACTGGTCAAGCATTGCCGGCCAACCGCTGTTGCTGCTGGTGTTCGGCGTCTGCCTCGCCGCACTGATCGGGCTGCCGCCGTTCCCGGGTTTCTGGGCCAAGTGGGGCTTGGTCCTCGAGCTTGCGGTCAATAACCTGTATGGCTGGATCGCGCTGATCCTGGTCGGTTCGCTACTGGAGGCCGCCTACCTGTTCCGCTGGTTCGGCCACGCATTGCGCGCCGGCGACACGGCACCGGTAACCCTGAGCGTTACTGAACTCATGCCTTCCGCAGTTGCCGCTGCCCTGCTGGCGATTACCGGCTACATCACCGCGACGCACGCCGGCGTCGTCCCGCTGCAATTGTTTCTGCCTCTTTACGCGGCGGCCGCGCTGTTCCTGCTCGACGGCCTGCCGGGGCGCTTCAAAAGCCTGCTTATGATCGCAATCGTGGCGGCGGGCGGCGTTTGGGTGGCCCGCGACCTGCAAGGACTGAACCTGATCTTCGGCATTATCCTGGTCGGTGGCGGCGTGCTCATGGCCGTCGCCACGCTCTACCGCAGCGACGCACGCAAGGGTTTCTACCCTCTGTTAGCTGGCCTGCTGCTTTCACTGACGACCCTGCTGACCGCACAAACCAGCCTTGAATTTTTCTTCAGCTGGGAACTCATGACCCTGACTTCCTACCTGTTGGTCACACTGGGACGCGATGCGGTCAAACCGGCGTTGCCCTACCTGCTGTTTTCACTGGGCTCGGCCTTTCTCATACTCACCGGTTTCGCCGCCGCCTTTGCGGCCACCGGTTCTACCGAACTGACCGCGCTTGGCAGCGTGGGCGATGCTGTGCCGGTGGTGTTCAGTCTGCTGGCTCTGGGTTTCATCATCAAGGCCGGTGGTTTCGGCTTCCACATCTGGCTGCCGAACGCTTACTCCGAGGCTGACGACGACTTTTCCGCCATCCTCTCCGCGGTGATGAGCAAGGCAAGTATCTTTGGCCTGGTGATCGTTGCCGCCCATCTCGGGGTGCGCGCCGATATCGGCCTTGATGCCGCCTACGTACTCGGCTGGATGGGTATGCTGACTGCAACCTTCGGCGCGCTGATGGCCGTATTCCAGGAAGATCTCAAGCGTCTGCTTGCGTACTCCAGCATGGGGCAACTGGGCTACATTGTTGCCGGCGTTGCGCTGATGAGCCACCTCGGCTGGGTCGCCGCCCTCTACATGACCGTCAATCACTTCCTCTTTAAGGGTGTGCTGTTTCTCGCGGCAGCTGGCGTCATTTACAGAACCGGTACCGACCTGATGTACAAGATGGGCGGCCTGATCAAGAACATGCCGGTGACATTCGTCGCCGTGATGATCGCCATCATCGCCATGTCCGGCGTCCCGCCGCTGAGCGGCTTCGGCGGCAAGTGGATGCTGTTCAACGCCATGATGGACAAGGGCTGGTACTGGCTGGCGGCAGTCGGGTTTTTCTCCAGCGCGGTGGCCTTCCTGTACATGTTCCGCATTCTGCAGACGGTATTCCTCGGCCAGCGCAAGCTGGAACACAAGGATCTGCAGGAAGCACCCGCCATCCTGCTGGCACCTCAAGTGATCATGCTGGCCGTCATTATGCTGCTGTCAGCGTACCCGAAACTGTTGCTCGATCCGCTTTCGGTGGCCATCGCGCCCTATGTGCCCGGGGCACTGGTCTGGGATGGCTGGGCGCTGGAGACCCACCTGGGCTACTGGAACGCCCCTGTAATCATGATGATAGTCGGTGGAGTCTGGGTTGTTCCGCTGGTTTTCCTGTTGCTGGTATCGCTGACGATAAAAGTCCAGCCGGTGAAACAGTTTAATATCGTCTATGCGGCGGAAAGACCTCACCGCCCCGAAGATACCCACTACGCCTACCGGTTTTTTGCGCACTACGAACGTGCTATTGGTTTCCTGGTGAAGCCGCGCGCGACTGCCTTCTGGTCGGCAGCCGGTGAATGGAGCCATACCCTGGCCGGGTCACTGCGCATCTTCTACACCGGAAACGGACAGACCTATGCGTTCTTTATCCTGGTGTATTTTGTTGCCTTGTATTTCGCTAATGGCGGGACGGTGTAATCAATGGAAATAAACTGGTTACAGAAGATCGGAAACTTCGGCCTGACCCTGTCAATTGTTCTGGTCTATGGCCTGCTCATGGGCGCATTCATCGAGCGCATCATTGCCAAGGTGCAGGGCCGTATCGGCATTCCCTATTCGCAGCCGTTCATCAATATACTCAAGAACTTCTTCAAGCGCACCGCCGTCAGCCACGGCGTGATGTTCGAACTGGGTCCGGTGTTCCGCATCGCCGGTGGCGTCGGCACGCTGGCGTTCATCCCGGTGATCTTCGGCAGCGAGACCTTCAGCAACTTCAGTTTTGCCGGCGACCTGATGCTCGTCATCTACTTTATGTTCTTCGGACAACTGGGCATGGCACTTGGTGCGGGCGAAAGCGGACATCCCTATGCCGCCATCGGTATCGCGCGTGGTCTGTCGCAGATGACGTCCTACGAAGTACCGTTTGCACTGGCGGTGGTTGCCATTGTCATCCAGTACGACACGCTGTCGATTAATGAAATCATCGCCGCGCAACAGGGTGGATACCAGAACTGGACACTGTTCACCAACCCGATTGCGGTTGCCGCCGCCATGCTCGCCTTCCTCGGCATGACCGGCTACTCGCCGTTCGACATTTTTCTTGCCCCGCAGGAAATTCCCATCGGTCCACCGACCGAGTTCCACAGTGCCTACCTGTCACTGTTGCAGGCCAACCGCGCATTGTTTGGTGCGACCAAACTGGTGCTGTTCATGAACCTGTTTTTTGGCGGCGCCACCGGCTGGGTGGAGCTGATGATCAAAACCTGGGTGATCTACATGGTGGCGATCGCTGTGGGCGTGGCCTTCCCGCGCTTCCGCGTTGACCAGTCGATCCGTTTTTTCTTCAGGATCCCGACACTGATCGGGATCGCATCCATTGTCTACGTGCAGATGGTACTGGTGCGTTAAATGCGCGGCCGCCACAAGTCACTGACAGGAGTTAGTCAATCATGATCAAGAGCCTGAGCACAGAAACCACGCTGGAAAACGCCGGGCTGTCTGCCGAAGAACAGGACCTGTTCAGCAACGCCCGGCCCCAGGCCTATGAGCCCTACCCCATAAAGGCGGTCGAAGACTTCGCCAACTGGTGCCGCGCCAATTCGCTATGGCTACTGGCCTTCGGCACCGGGTGTGGCGCCATCGAGCTGCGTCCGCTAATGACCGCGCGTTTCGACGCCAACCGCATCGGCGTCGCCGGCCGGCCGACACCACGCCAGTCGTCGGTGTTTATCATTGGCGGTTACTCCTCGGTGAAGACCCTGAAACGTATCGTACGCAGCTACGAGCAGATGCAGGGTCCCAAGTTCGTTATCTCGCTGGGCATCTGCCCGATCAACGGTGGCATGTACTGGGACAGCTACAACACTATCAAGCGGCTCGACCAGTACATCCCGGTCGACCTTTATATCACCGGTTGCATGCCGCGCCCCGAGGTCCTGGTCGGCGGTCTGCTGGAGTTAAAGAAAATGATCAAGGAAGGACGCTGTGACGGCGCCAACCGCTACGTCGAAAACTTCGACTGGTACAAGGCCAACCAGAAGAAAGTCATCAAGAACTGGAATATGCCGGATTACAACTGGTGAACAGTATGCTGGAAAGATTGTCGAGAGAATTCCGCGTCACCGATATCATCGAGCGCAACGCGAGACTGACGACGTTCACTGTCGACAGGGACGTGGCTGAAACCCTGATTCGCGAACTGCGCGACCGTGAAGGCTATACCCACCTGAACTTCATGACCGCCATCGACTATATCGAGCGCGGCGTCTTCACGCTGGTTTACATGCTGCATAATTATGCAACCAAATCGACTCTCGGCGTGCACGTAAACATCGACCGCGACAACGCCGAGATGACATCCATTCATACACTCTGGGCGCAGGCCTGGACCTACCAGCGTGAGCTGCGCGAATTGTGGGGCATCAACTTTCCGGGCAGTCCGCGCATTGAGGAAGATTTCTGCCTGGAAGGCTGGGAAGAGATTCCGCCGATGCGCCGGGAGTTTGATACGGTGGAATATTGTGAACGCACCTTTGTCAGCCGCGACGGTCGCGAGACCACTGACCCGCGCGAGCATATGCACGAGGTCATTTTCCCCGAGCGCGGAGGCGACAACTGATGCCGCAACCGCCCACACATTCATCATCACTGGACATGAGCCAACCGGAACCGGTTGACCTGTCCTCCGGAAAATACGTCAAGCTCTGGCAAGGGCCGCAACATCCGGGCATTACCGGCAACATGTCACTGGAACTGACCCTGTGCGGCGATGAAATCGTCGAGTGCAAGACCCATGTCGGCTACCTGCACCGCGGCTTCGAGAAGTTCATGGAACGCCGAACCTACATCCAGAACTTCACGGTGGTCTGCCGCATCGCCGTACCGGAACCGACGTTTAACGAATATCTTTACTCTGCTGCCATCGAGGAACTTGCCGGCATCGAAATTCCGGAACGGGCCAGCTGGCTACGTGCGCTGAACCTGGAGATGATGCGCCTGGCAAGTTTCCTGATGTGGACCGGTGGCATGAGCGGCGCGTTTGGTTTGTACACCGTGCCCAACTGGACACTGACATATCGCGACTACCTGCTCGACCTGTTCGAGGAACTCACCGGCGCACGCATCTACCATATGTACATCGTCCCCGGTGGCGTGCGTAACGTGCTGCCCGATGGCTGGAAGGAACGCACCCTGGAAATTCTCAAGGGTACCGAGAAGCTGTTACGCGAAGTCGAACGGGTAATGATGAACAACGCGGTATTCAAAAAACGCGCCAAGGGGCTGGGCATAATTACACCGGACATGATCGATCCCTATGGCATCGTCGGACCCAATGCACGTGCCTGTGGCGTCGAACGTGACTTGCGCAAGGATGAGCCCTACCTGGTGTACGACCAGCTCGACTTCGAAGTTATCACCGGCAGCGCCTCGGATGCCTATGAACGCGCCTGGGTACGTCAACAGGAAATGTACCAGTGCATTGATCTGATTCGCCAGATGCTGGCGCGCTGCCCGGAAAGCGGTCCCTTCCAGGCAGAGATGCCCAATGTGCTGCACTGGAAGATTCCACCCGGTGAGACCTACCACAAGGCCGAGTGCACGCGCGGTGAATACGGCTATTACGTTGTCACCGACGGCAGCGAATATATACGTCGCGTGCACGTACGAGGCCCCAGCTATACCCATGGCATTGCCGTGATGGAAAAACTGGCCGTAGGAACCAACATTGCAGACATTGCCGGCCTGATGGTGTCCTTGCACACCTACCCGCCGGAAATCGAAAGGTAACCCCATGAGCCTCAAAGACCTGATATCACCTTTCTTCGTCTGGCAACGTGCCTTTGAAAAACCTTACACGGTTGGTCTTGGTCCTATCGTGGAACGCCCCGGCGCGCCCGCCTACCGCGGGTTTCATATCAACATGAGCGATGACTGTGTGGGCTGCGGCAGTTGTTTTACCATCTGCCAGAACCACGCCATCGACATGGTGCAAGTGGAAGACCTGGAAGCGCGCAGCGGCGACAGCGGACTCCGGCCGCGCTTCGACTATGGACGCTGCTGCTGGTGCGGTCTGTGTGTCGACATCTGCACCGCGGGTTCCCTGCGCATGAGCAACGAGTATGCCTGGTTCACGACTAACCCGGACGAGTTCCGTTTTGTCGCCGGTATGGAGAACAAAAGCTGGGACGGTCGCACCAGTGGCTATCATCGTCACCCCGACTATCACCTGAATCCGCCCAAGCGTATAGAAATGGAAATGCTTGCGCCTGAAGAAAGCGTCTCGTCATTCACAGAAGTGGCGAAGGGTTACACCGAGGAACAGGCGAAACTGGAAGCCGATCGCTGCATTGAATGCGGCATCTGCGTTGCCACCTGCCCGGCCCACATGGATGTTCCGGACTATATCCACAGCATACGTGACGGCGACTACGAGAAGGGTCTGCAACTCATGTATCGCACCAACCCCTTCCCCGCCACCTGTGGCCGCATCTGTACGCGGCGTTGCGAGTCGGTGTGTCCGGTTGGAATCCAGGGCGAACCGGTCGCCATCCGCTGGCTGAAACGTTTCATCGTTGACCAGGTCGAGAACGCTGACTATGCGCGCATCCTGCCCGAGGTGGCGAACGACACCGGCAAGCGCGTGGCGATTGTCGGCGCTGGTCCAGGCGGTCTGAGTGCCGCCTACTACCTGCGACTCAAGGGACACGCGGTCACTGTGTTCGAGTCACAGGCACAGGCCGGTGGCATGCTGCGCTACGGGGTACCCAGTTACCGGCTGCCGGATCCCGCACTGGACAAGGACATCGAACACATCCGTGCGCTGGGTGTTGATATCCGCTTCAATCAAAGCGTCGGCACCGATATTACTTTCGCCGATCTTCTGGAAGGCTATGACGCCGTGTTTGTGTCCACCGGACTTAACGTACCATCGCAAATGCGCATCGAAGGCGAAGACCATCCGCGCGTGATGGCCGGACTGAAACTGCTCGACGACGTCGCCAGTGGAAAAGATCCGCACATCGGTAACAGTGTCGTGGTCATAGGCGGTGGTAACGTCGCCATGGATGCTGCGCGCGTATCGCGGCGACTGGGCGCCGCGGTGACCGTGTTGTACCGGCGACGTATCGAAGACATGCCGGCCGATACCGAGGAAATCCACGAAGCACAGGCAGAAGGTTGTACCTTCGTCACCCAGGCGATCCCCGTCGAGGCGATAGACGCGGAACAACGCGAGCAAGTGACGCTAAAATGGGGTGAAGCCGAAATGGTCAACGACCCCAGGGGTGGCCGTCCACGACCCGTATTGCAGGAAGACCGCATGCACCTGGATACGTTTGACACGATCATCTCCGCCATCGGCCAGGGCAGCAACCTGGACTACATCCCCACCGAGATCTCTGATCAGTTGCAGATCAAGTGGGGCAAGTTCATCCCCGGTGACTACCAGCAGATGGCGCTGGACAAGCTGTTTGTCGGTGGTGACGTAGCCAATGCAACCGCCGATGCTATCAGCGCCATTGAAGATGGCCACCATGCTGCACGCGGCATTCAGCGTTTCCTGGATACCGGGAAGCGAGGATAATCATTACTTATCAGAGGCAGACAACGCCATGAATACTGTTGACGAAATTCTTGATTACGCCATCGGCCAGGAACAACAGGCGGCCGACTTCTATGCCGACATGGCGCAACGTGTGGAAAAAGGCGGCATGAAGGACATCTTCCTGGATTTCTCACGCGAGGAAGAACGCCACCGTGACAAGTTG
>Ga0316193_10003852_pt1 | contig 10943 bp, 9 predicted proteins | sample MerIslsedime2_MG_FD_207735 | JGI IMG/M metagenome (GOLD analysis project Ga0316193, IMG submission 207735) | Coastal sediment microbial communities from Maine, United States - Merrow Island sediment 2 | ecosystem: Environmental > Aquatic > Marine > Coastal > Sediment | place: USA: Maine... | reverse complement strand
GACCGAGGCCGCCCAGCACGCCGAGGAATCACTGCGTCGTGCGGAGTCTCTCGGCAGTGCTGAGACAGCCGTCCGGCTGAAGGGCAACCTGGCGATGGCTGACGTGGAATGGGAGCGTGACGACCTCGCGTCCGCCGAGGCCCATCTCGCGACGGCCCGCCGATCGGTGCGGCCGCTTCTGTGGCAGGCGGTACTCGTGAAGATCGCACGAAGTCGTCTCCTCGCCAGTCATGGTGCGCTCGATCAGGCGCGCAACCAGCTCGCCGACGCGGCCACGACCTACTGGACCGGGGACACATCACCGAGCCTTCGAGTCCTGCTCACCCGGGCGGCGATCGACTTGGCCCTTCGCGCCGGCGACATCGACGACGCGCTGCGATGGGAGCGGGCACACCGCTCGGCGAGCGGTCCAGCGCTCGGCAACGCGCTCCAACTGCGACTCGCGCGGGCCGGCGGTCGGACCGACCTGTTGCCCTTGGTCGACCGGATGCTCGCCGGTGACGAGCCCCTTCCGCGCCGCATCGACACCCTCCTCGCTGGGGCCGAGATCGTCGCTGAGTCAGGTGACGACCAGCGCGCTCGAGAGCTCGTCGGCCGAGCGACCGTGTTGGGCGAACCCGAGCGTTTCGTGCGTCGGTTCCTCGAAGCCGGCGAGCACGTCCGGGCGATTCTCGTGATGTTCGCGTCGTCGCCGACCACCGATGGCGTTGCCCTCGCCTCCCCGCTGTTCATCGACCTGCTGATCGACGGCCTTCGCTCGAACAAGCCGACGACGAGGAGGTCGGAGTTCGTTTCTGAGCTGGTCGACCCGATGAGCGAGCGTGAACTGGAGATCCTCGATCGACTTCTGGCAGGGCTCAGCTACCGAGAGATGGCGGATCAGCTGTACATCTCGCGCAACACCGTGAAGACCCACGTTCGCCACGTCTACACCAAGCTCGGTGTCGCCAGCCGCGAGGCTGCCCTCGATGAGGTTCGCCGCCTGGGCATCGCCTGATCACTACCGGGTTGCCCGCTCGACGGACTCGAGGACGAGGCCGAGGTCGCGGACGCGGCCCAACACGCCGTGGAGCGACGCCTGGTCCTCGGTGTCCAGCGTGAGTCGGGTGCCCGAACCGGCTGGAACCGGGTGCAGGTCGCCGAGTTCGGTGAGCAGGTCGGTCTCGAGGTGGCCGCGAATGCAGATCTCGTAGGTGTCGGTCATGGGCCTCCTTGTCCGCACGGTGAGGGTTCTCCAAGTGTGAAGAAGTGCTGGCACTGTTCCGTCACCCGCACCGGGGTGATTTGCAGCATCACCCCGGTGGGGGGGTGGTGCCGATCGAGCGGGCGTTCTATACCTGACATGGACGACAAACGGTTGACGGAGGATCACATGGCCAGGAGAGTTCTATTCATCACCGACGACATGCAGCGGTGGGACACGATCGGCGCGTGGAACGGGCCGGCGGCGCAGTACGCCCAGACCCCGGTCATCGACGGGCTCGCACGGGATGGCATCCAGTATTGGCGCGCGTACAACCAGAACCCGTTGTGCATGCCGTCGCGGTCGACGATGTTGACGGGTCAGTACACCCGCTCACACGGTGCGTGGAACAACGGGATCGCGCTGCCACACGACGCTCCGTCGGTCGCCGCATACCTGAAGAAGAACACCTCGATGCGCACATCGCTGATCGGCAAACCGCACTTCGAGCCGTTCTCGTCGCAGTACTCGATGGAGTCGTCGCTCGGCATCCAGAACAGCTATGCCCCGGTGCGCGGGTTCGACACGATGATCGTCGCGTCCCACGATCTTGTGCCCGAAACCGGGCATTACACGCAGTGGATCAAGCGGAACTACCCGGAGCATGCCGCGGACTACTACCGGCTGCTGAACCTGCCCGAGAAGCCCGGCGACCAGGTGACGATGAACGTCGAAGCAGGGGGCGACACCGGGGCGTTGTTCGTGAAGGAGAACCCGATCCCCAAGGAGCTGTACCACACCGACTGGGTCGCCGATCACACGATGAAGTGGGTCGACTCGATGGACGAGGAGGACGACTGGTTCTGCTGGATGTCGTTCCCTGACCCGCATCACCCCTATGACCCGCCGTCATCGGAGAACCACCGAATCAACTGGCGCGACATCGACGTCGACGAACTCTACGGCACCTCGGAGGCGGAGCGCGTCGGCTGGCTGGATCAGAAGCCGGCGCACTGGAAGTGGTGGTGGAACGGTACGAAGTTCGTGTCGTTCGAGGCGCTCCAGGGCCACTCGTACCAACGCGAGCTCGACACCACCGACAAGATCCGCGAGATCAACGCCAAGATCCACATCGAAAACGCGCTGATCGACGACGCCATCGGCCGTGTCATCGCCCATCTCGATGCCAAGGGCTGGCTCGAGGACACCGACATCATCTTCACGCCCGACCACGGCGGTATGGACGGCGACAGCGGCCTCCTGCTGATCGGACCGGCGATGGTCGACAGCATCACCCGCTGCACGATGATCTGGAAGCCGGCCGCCAGTCGGCAGGTCCCGGCCGCCGACGTCCACGCCCCCGTCGGTGTGATGGACATCCCGGCGACGATCTGCGAGATCGCCGGTGTGGACGTGCCCGACTGGATGGAAGGCCGCCCGCTCCCCAAGGACGAGGACGAGGCCTCGGCCCAGGGCCGCGAGCACGTCTTCACCCAGTACGAGAGCTACACCACCGATTGCGACATCCGGATGAACACCGTGTTCAAGGACGGCTGGACGTGCACGCTCTACGACCGGACACGCACCTACGACGGCACCGAGGGCGAGCTGTATCACACCGTGGAGGATCCCCGTCAGCGGACCAACCTGTGGAACGACCCGGCTCAACAAGGCCGCATCGCCGACATGACCGAGTTGATCTTCGACGACCTGCTGAACCGACCACAGCTCCATCCCAAGCCCGAAGTTGGCGCATCGATCTGATGGATTGCCCAGCCCCGTTCATCGCCACCGGATCGCGGTGATCCGGTGGCGGTCGGGGCCTTTCTTCTCGCCGCCTTTGCGCAGTCGTCGCTGCTCTTGGCCGGGCTCGTCGTCTATCGCTTCGAGTTCTCGGCGAAGGTCATCGGCGGGCTTGCCGGCTTCGGCGCGGGGGCGCTGATCAGCGCGGTTGCGTTCGATCTGATCCCCGAGGCCAGCGATCTCTCCACTGGCGAATCCGCTCTCGCCTTGATCGGGGGCGCGTTGATCTTCGTGGTCGCCGACCGTCTGGTCGAGAGTCGCACCGGCGGTGACGACAGCGGGAACCCGTTGGGCATCGTCATCGGCGCGATCGTCGATGGTGTGCCCGAGTCGCTCATCTTCGGCATTGCCGTCACCACGGGCGATCCGATCAGCATCGCGTTCGTCGCCGCCGTATGGGTCTCCAACGTTCCCCAGGCACTGGCCCCCTCGTCGGCGTTGGCCAAGCAGGGTTGGTCGATCGGCAAGACCGCACTGATGTGGGCCGCCGTCGTGGGGGCGTGCGCGCTCACCGCCGTGCTCGGCTACGTGATCGGCGAGAACGTGAGCTCGGCAACGGGCGGCGTGGCCGCCGCGGTGGCGGCCGGCGGCGTACTGGCGATGCTCACCGACTCGTTGATGCCGTTCGCGTTCAGGAAGGGTGGCGACCAGGCCGGCATCTGGACGGTGGTCGGCTTCGCCGTCACCCTGGCGATGGTGTGAGCAGCCTGAGGAACGGGATCGAAATCGTGGCCGATGCGATGCGCTCGAGCTGTCGATTGCCGGTTCGGGTGACTTCGACGGCGAGGATCTCGTCGTCCAGAGCGCCACGATCTCGATCGCTGGAAGCGGTGATGTGCTCGTGAATGCCACCGACGATCTCGCGGTCTCGATCGCCGGCGCGGGAACCGTCGAATACCTGGGTGACCCTGCTCTCGATCTCGACATCTCAGGTTCCGGTGACGTCCGCCGACGTTGAGGTGGCAACCCTCGTGTATCTCGCACCGCGGCGATCGGCGCTGTGAGAGGATGCCGCAAGCGGGCCACCCGATGTCGGAAACGCCGTCGTCGGACCCGCAGACCGGCGTGTTTGCCGAGCAGTTCGCGGCGCTGTGCAGCGAGGGTCCGAAGTTCCGGGAGTTCGATGTCGTCGAGGCCTACGGCCGGGACGAGTCCGCCCGGGCTCTCGGCTAGCTCGCCAAGGTCGAGATGGCGTCGACAGCGAAGCTGGCACCGAGGATCGCCCAGATGACCGTCAGCACGACGGCGTTGTGGCGGACCAACCACTCCTTGGTCGATTCGAGGGTGCCGTCCAAGCGAGCGCCGACGATGAGGTAGGCGACCACCGGGATCACGACTGTCGACGCGGCGATCGCGGTGAAAACGACCACCGCTGCCGCTGTTTCACTCACGCCGAGTTGCTCGCCGCCGATGGCCGCTCCACCAGCAGCGGCCAGCGTGACGTCCTTCGGGTTCAGGATCGACAACACGAGCCCCAACCCGATCGCCGTCGCGGGCCCCACGCGATCCTCGACCTCCATCCACCGTGGCAGGGTCGGCTCGTCGTCAGGGCCCGGGCGACGGCGCCAGTTCCGAACGGCGAGCAGCAGGAAGACGACGCCGACACCCAGCCGCACCAGCGAGCGGGTGGTGCCCGGTGCATCATCGTCGAACTCGAGTCCGGGTGCGATGGCAACGACGAAGGCGACGACCGCGATGCCCGCGACCCAGGTCGAGGTGAAGACCACGCTGTTGAGTCGCGGTCGCGTCGAGAAGATCATCACGATCACCGCCACGATCGGAATCGGGCTCGCAGCGATGCCGAGGGCATACCCGAGCGCACCTTCGACTGCGTCACCCATCCAGCCCTCCCTTGCGGCGACACCCTGGCATCCCGCCGATGTCGGCGCCAAGTAGGTTCCTGCCATGTTCGACCGAATGAAGAGCGGCTGGCAACTCACCAAGAAGTCGTGGGGTGTGGTTCGCTCGCACCCCGGAATCGCACGGCTGCCGGTGTACGGCGGGCTGCTGGCGCTGCTCGTCGCCGTCGTGCTCGGGGCACCCGGTGCGGTGCTCCTCGGCGCCGACGAGAGCAGCCCGGGTGCGACGATCGGGGGCGTCGTGCTGATCGCCATCGGCTCGTACCTCGCATCATTCTGCGTGATCTACTTCAACGTTGCGCTCGCCGCTGCAGCCAACCAAGCGCTGATGGGTGAGGAACCGGACATCCGCGCTGCGCGACGCGTCGCTCGAGGCCGGATCGGAACGATCGCCGCGTGGGCGGTCATCTCGGTGGCCGTGTCGCTGCTGTTGTCGGTGATTCGCGACAAGGCGGGGTTCCTCGGCGATCTGGTCGCTGGGATCGGCGGAGCGATCTGGTCGCTCGTGACCTTCCTGGTCATCCCGGTCGTGGCGTTCGAAGGCGTGGGCCCGGTCACCGCGATGAAACGCTCGGCAACGCTCTTCCGCGAACGCTGGGGTCAGCAGGTCACCGGCAACATCGCCATCGGGGGCATCTCGGGCCTGATCGTGCTGCTGGGTGTCCTGCTCGGCGCCGGAGGGATCTTCCTGCTGGTCAGCGGGTCAACCGCCGGCGAGATCGGTGGTGGCGTCCTGCTCCTGATCGGTCTCGCACTCGCGATCGCCGGCGCGGTGTTCGGAGGCGCCGTCCGCGGCGTCTTCGGCGTCGCGCTGTACCACTACGTCGCCGAAGACCAAGCGCTCGGTCCGTTCACGACCGCCGAACTCGCCAGCACGGCACGGACCAGGTAGCGCGGCAGTCCCACCCGCCCCACTCACAGACCACGTCCACCTGCGACGGCCCCACTGCGTCCGCCCAGGATCCCGGCCCGGACGCATATGCTCGGGGCATGGCTGTCGGTGTTGACCTCCACGACCCTGAGGTCTGGTGACCAGCGATCAGGACGGGCTCGGCACACCAGTGCCGAGTGCGTTCGGCGGCACCTTCGATCTGCAGGACTTCTATCGGGGGTTCAGGCGCGGGGAGATCACGCCGCAGAACATGCAACGATGGCCGTACTACCGGTACGTCAGTGCTCGTTGGCCCGAGTTCTGCCAGACCGCAACTGTGCCCATCAGACCGTCGCGCGAACCGGCGACGCTGGAGGCGGGCGAGCGATTCGATCTCGCCGCCGAGTTCCGTGCGGGCACGACCTACCTCCAGTCGTTGATCGACACCCAGGTCAAGGGCTTCGTCGTGCTGCGAGACGGCGAGCTGCTCGCCGAGTTCTACGACAACGGGTTCAACCTGGGTGACGTCAATTTGCTGCAGTCGGCATCCAAGACGCTCGCGGGGGTGGTGATCCACCGGCTCGCCGACGCGGGCATCCTCACGCTGGACGCAACCGTGTGCGACCTCTTGTCGGATTTCGCGGGCACGACGATCGGCGCTGCGACGGTGCAGCAGGTCCTCGACATGGCCAGTGGCGCCCAGACGCTGCTCGACTTTCACGCTCCAGGCTCAAACGACCAGCAGTGGGAGATCGAGATCGGCCTCCAGGCCGGAACCAGGAAGGGCCACATCGACGCGATCAAGGCGGCGGTGAAAGCCGCCGAGCCCGGGACCGCGTGGAACTACACCGACAAGAACACCGATGCCCTGGCCATCATCGCCGAGCGATCGTCCGGCCGTCGCTTCGTCGAGTTGCTGGAGGACCTCTTCGACGACTTCGGTGCGAACGACGCCGGGTCGATCGTCGTCACCGACGACGGCACGGCGTCACCGTGCTACGGGATCAGCATGACCACCCGCGACTACGCGCTGTTCCACCAATGGGTCGCGCAGCGATCCGCGCCGACCAGCTACTACGCGTCGGCGATGGATGCATCCAAGAACCTCATCACGACCACCAATCCGCTCGCCGCAGAGTTGTTTGCCGGAACAACGTACGGATCGCAGACCTACTTCCTGGTCGACGACGACGTGCTGTTTTCGAGTGGCTCCTTCGGCCAGATCGCCATGAGCGACATGAAGACCGGCACCGTGGTCGCGATGCATGCCGACTGGGCCAACAATGCCGTCCCCGACAAGTTCGAAGAATCGCGATCCCGCGCCGTCTCGATCATCGATGCCCTTCGTTGAACCGATGCCCGTTCGATCTTGCCGCGAAATTGCGCGGGCTCCAGCGCCCGCTCCGTGAACCAACGGGACGGGCGTCGCGAGCTGACGTGGTCCTTCGGCTCTGGTGAGCGCACGGGCGGGGCGCGCACGGTGGTTGAGTGGAGACGATTCTGCGCGCCGAGTCGGTCAGGAAGACCTATCGGACCGGCGCGGACGAAGTGGTAGCACTGTGCGATCTCGATCTGACGGTACACGCAGGCGAGTTCGTGTCGGTGATGGGCCCGTCGGGATCAGGCAAGACGACGCTGTTGAACTGCCTGTCCGGACTGGACGACATCGACAGCGGTGAGGTGTGGTTCGACGGACGGATACTGCACGACATGTCGGACCTCGAACGCACTCGCCAGCGAGCATCGACAATGGGGTTCGTCTTCCAAGCATTCAACCTGATCCCGGTCTTCAGCGCGGCGGAGAACGTCGAGCTTCCCCTGCTGTTGTCGGGCCACTCGACGGGCGACTCCCGGAAACGTGCGGTCGAGACCCTCGATCGTGTCGGTCTCGGACACCGCGTCGACCACCGGCCGATGGAACTCTCGGGCGGAGAGCAACAACGGGTCGCGATTGCCAGAGCGTTGGCGAGCGGCCCGCAGCTCGTCTGGGCCGACGAGCCCACCGGAGCGCTCGATTCCGAGACTGCGGGCTCGGTGATGCAACTCCTTCACGATCTTCACCATGAGGGGCTGACTCTCGTCCTCGTGACCCACGACCCCGAGGTCGGTCAGTCCGCGCAGCGCCTCGTTCGCATGCGCGATGGCGCGATGGTCGAGGATCTCACGCTGCGATCGCCCGACGGGGAACGGACGGTTCCGCAATCGCTCGGCATCGGAACATGATGTGATCTGAGATGGTTGCGTTCTCGTCGACCGTGGTCACCTCGATGGTGATCGTGGTGTTGGTGAGCGTGCCGTTCCTCGTCGGGCTCGTGGTTCACCCGGTCACTCGCCGCCTGGCGTTGCGCTACCCGCGACGTCGTCTCACCGAGTCGTTGCTCATCGTGCTCGGGTCGCTGCTCGGTACGGGCATCATCACGGGTTCGCTCATCGTCGGCGACACCATCGACCGGTCGATCCGCGCCATCGCGTACGAGCAGCTCGGGCCGATCGACGAGGTCGTGTCGGTGTCGGGTCTCGAGGCAGGTGAGCAGCTCGTCGGCCGGTACGGGTCGCTCGAGGACCTCCCGGCGTCCACCCGGACCACGGCGGACGGGGATCCGATCTTTGATGGCGTCCTCACGATGATGGGCACGCCGATCTCGGTCGTGGGTGAACGAACTCAGCCGCGCGCTCAGCTCCTCGAGGTCGACTTCGTCGACGCCGCTGCGTTCGGGAGCCACGACGAGATCACCGGCATCACCGGTCCGACACCGGGCCCAGGTCAGGCGGCCATCACGACCGACGTAGCTGCCAACGTCGACGCGGAGGTCGGCGACACGATCACCGTGCACGTGTACGGCCAACCGGTCGATCTCGTGGTCGCGAGAATTCTCGATCGGAAGGGAGTGGCCGGGTTCTGGCCGCTCGACAGCCGACAACAGGCCTACAACGTGTTCGTCACGCCGGGTTCCCTCGCTGCAGCGTTGTCCGGTGTCGAGTTGCCACCCACCGTCGAGCCACCCCAGACGTATGTCGCGTTCTCGAACGTCGGCGGGGTCGAGGAGGGGGAGAAGCTGACCGATGAGGCCGTCGCCGCGCTGACTTCGCTCGACCCGCAGCTCTCCGTTCAAGAGGTCAAGCGGGAGGTGTTGACTGCCGCCGAGGAAGGGGCGGCGGCGCTGTCGCAGCTCTATTTCACGATGGGGATGTTCGCCGTTGCCGCCGGGATCTTGCTGCTCGTGAACATCTTCGTGATGCTCTCGGACGAGCGTCGGTCGCAACTCGGGATGTTGCGCGCCCTCGGCATGCGCCGCGCCACGCTCGTGATGGCCTTCGCGACCGAGGGATGGATCTACGCAGTCATCTCCTCGGCCTGTGGAGCGATCCTCGGGATCGAACTGGGCCGAATCATCGCGTGGCGAGCGAATGACATCCTGACGATCGACGACGACGTCTTCTCGCTCAACCTGACGTTCGCATACGACCGTGCCACCGTTTTCCAGGGATTCGCCATCGGACTCGCGATCGCTGTGGTCACGATCGTCTTCACCAGCATCCGGATCAGCAGACTCAACGTGATCGCGGCCATTCGCGATCTTCCGGTCGCCCACGCTGGTGCTCGGCGTCAGGGCCGCCGGCCGGTCGCTGCCGCGATCGTGACGTTTCTCGGCGTCGCATGGTCGGTCTCCGCGTTTGCGAGCCACGGGCAGTACGGCATCGCCATGGGTCCGATGTTGCTCATCGTCGGGCTGGGGCTCCTCACCGTCGGTCGACTCGGAACTCGTGCAACGGTCACCTGGACGTCGCTCCTCGTCCTCGCGTGGGGGACCGCATTCATCCCCGTACTCGGTTCACTGGACATCGACGGCGACATCCAGTTGTTCCTGGTCCAGGGTCTCACCATGTGCTCGGCGGCGGTCGGACTCCTGATGGTCCATCACAAGGCGCTCGGTGCGTGGCTGTCCGAACGTTCGGGTGGGTCGCTCCCGATCCGCGTCGGTCTCGCGTACCCGATCGCCAAGGGGTTCCGCACGGCAATGTCGCTCGGCATGTTCGCGATCGTGATCCTGACCATCGTGTATCTCTCGTTCATCTCGCTGATGTTCGGCAATCAAGCGAATCGCATCACCGAGGAGATCGCCGGCGGATACGGCCTCGTCGTCACCTCCAACCCGAGCGACCCCGTCGACGCGGATCAGCTCCTCGCCGTTGACGGCGTCGACGCGGTCGCGCCCCTTGCATACTCGTACGCCAGTTACGAGTACGCCGGCTCGACCGACGGCTGGCCGGTCACTGGTTTCGGACCGGAGCTGCTCACCGGGCCTCCTCGGCTCGAGGAACTCGGGGATTTCGAGCACGAAGACGAGGCATGGGCTGCGGTGCTCGATGATCCGGGTCTGATCATCGTCGACGAGTTCTTCCTGAGCGACGCAGGACCGTCGTCGGTCATCCCGTCACCCGGCGATGAGATGACGATCACCGACCCGGTGTCGGGCAACCACCGCACCGTGACAGTCGCAGCGATGGCGACCGCGGACTTCATCGCAGCCGGCGCGTACTTCGGCATCGATGGCTACACCGACGTATTCGGTGATCGGGCCGTGGCCTCCCGATTCTACGTCTCCGCGTCGGACCTCGATGCGGTCGAGGATTCGATCGGACGAACGTTCGTCGCCAACGGCGCGGAAGCGAGAACGGTCCGCGCCACGGTCGACGGGTTGCTCGCCCAGAACAACGGCTTCTTCACCTTGATGCAACAGTTCGTCGGGGTGGGCCTGCTCGTCGGCGTCGCCGGCTTGGGAGTGGTGATGATCCGTTCGGTCCGCGAGCGTCGTCGCGAGATCGGCGTGCTGCGGGCCATCGGCTTCGAGCCGCGCCCTGTCACACGCTCGTTTCTCTTCGAGGCCTCGTTCATCGCGGTCGAAGGTGTACTCATCGGTGTGGCAGTTGCCTTCGTCGGAACGTACGGGCTGGTCCTCAACAGTTCGGGCTTCATGGAAGGCTTCGAGTGGGCCGTGCCGTGGCGCGACGTGATCTTCGTCGCCGGTCTGACGCTCGCCGCGTCGATCCTCACGGCATTGATCCCCGCCCGGCATGCCGGACGGATCCAACCAGCCAGCGCGCTCCGCACCGTCGACTGATCGGGTGGAGTTCGAAACGGGGATCGGAGACATCACAACCTCCGTGCACTCGTTGTGAACAGACAGGGGGCGGCACAATCGCCGTTCCCACTTCCAACACGGCG
>Ga0316193_10003850_pt1 | contig 10944 bp, 7 predicted proteins | sample MerIslsedime2_MG_FD_207735 | JGI IMG/M metagenome (GOLD analysis project Ga0316193, IMG submission 207735) | Coastal sediment microbial communities from Maine, United States - Merrow Island sediment 2 | ecosystem: Environmental > Aquatic > Marine > Coastal > Sediment | place: USA: Maine... | reverse complement strand
ATGCATGGGATCCAAAGGTCATACCTCGAGTTTGTCATGCTGCATACCGGAACCGATGATCGAAATCTATGAGTTGTTTCTTCAACGAAAGATCGAGGAATCCCTGGCCGCCCAACACAGACTCAACGCATTTCTTCATAAGCTTTCCAAAAACACCAAAAAAGATAATTTTCTTTGGGCAGCCGATGAAAAATATATACTTAAATTAAGAGGGATCTGTGATGAATATGTGACCTCATACTACCGCCAAATCAATGGGGAAGAGAAAACAAGGGTTGAGAATCTGCTCGAAGAATACAAGTTCTTTTAATTTTAACCTTGGATACCTTGGCAAAATTCTGAGAAAATTCGCAGTGAGGCAATCATTCGAAAGGCTGTTCCTCTGGATTGAATAGCTTTCCCCTTGTCCATAACGCTTCGCCTTTACCCGTAGACTTCGAATCCACGATAATTCCATTCGAGCGGTTTCAATTTAGTGAGGAAGCTTTAAAGTATGTCTAAAAAAGCAATATTCGCACAGACCGAGCAGATATCCTGGGTTGATGTTGCTGCCGAGCTGCGCGACCAATACGGCTGGGAAATTTGTTACTTTATTGGCGGCAAGAAACAGTCGAAAAAAGCCGCTGCCTCGTTTCCGGATACTGTTTTTCACACCAAGGACCTGGCCAGAAGCAACCGCTGGCCAGAAGTGTGTAATCAGATCCCCTCTTCTCCTTTGGACGAAACCTTGTTGTCGGCCCTGTCTTATCATGAGTCCATATACATGAAAATGTTGGATCGGAACGATGTTGACGGATCCCTCACCTACCATAAGCGCATCGCATCGTATCATTGCCAGGTCATGTACTGGAAAGGCGTGCTGGAACACTTCAAACCCGATGTCGTCGTTTATCGGATTGCACCGCATACCGGTTATGACTACGTCCTTTATGCGCTTTGCAGGGTGTTGAGCATTCCGACGGTCATGTTCGAGCGAACATCCCTTCCGGGGCGGGTATATCCGGTCTCCTCTTTCGAAGACGCATCGCTGGTCATTCGAAAGGCATATGCCGACGAACTAGATAGAAAGAACAATCCCGCCATCTCCCTGGCACCGGAGACAGAAGCCCACCTTGAGAACCTTTCAAAAACGTTCAAAGAGGCCATGCCCTATCACCTGAAGTACAAACTGAAGCACTACAAAAAAAAAGGAGATGTGGGAGGGATCCCATCGATCCTGTTTCGCTTTGTCGGCGAGGTCTCAAACGCGGTTTGGGATAAAAAAGCCAATCGTGAGTATTTCAACGAGCGCTATCATGAAAGCATCGGGCGTGTAAAAAGGAAGAGGCTTCTCGCCCACTACAACCAGCTCGCCAAACCTGTGGATATGAATCTACCCTATATATTTGTAGCCCTTCAATGCGAACCGGAACGTCAGACATGTCCGGTCGGGGGTGTGTTCGGCAACCAATATCTGATGGTCAATCTGTTGTCGAAGCTCCTACCCCATGGTTGGATGCTTTATGTCAAGGAGCATGTCTCCCAGTTCAAGGATTATCAAGCGGCCGAACGCTCTAAATCGCTTGACTTTTACGACAGGATTGCAGCCAGGCCCAACGTTGAACTTGTACCGTTGTCTTACACCTCATTTGAACTCATTGACCGCGCCAAGGCCTCGGCAACTGTTTCCGGAACGGTCGGCTGGGAAAGCATCGTACGCGGGAAACCCTCTTTACTCTTTGGGCATAGCTGGTACCGGGACTGCCGTGGTGTCTTCGTTACCCATACGATCGAGGACTGCAAAGAAGCGATTCGAAAAATTCAAAACGGCTTTCAAATTGACAGAAATGAATTATTATGTTTTGCGAAGGTTGTGGAGAGCTGTTCGGTACGCGGCTATATTGATAAATTTTATGGAAAAATGAATATTGTATCATCTGAAGAGAATGCGAAAAACCTAGCCGGGGCGCTTCATGAATTTACGTTCTGAGGAAACTAAAGAATCCTGGCCTAAAGAACCAAGTTTTCAAAGTTAGAATTATGGTTAAATTTTTAATTGTAACCCAACCCAGAAGTGGGTCCGCCTGGTTCATGAGCTGTTTGAACAGTCATCCTCAAATACATTGCCCGAGGCTTCCAACGTTATTTAGCAAATATAATATATCACCCATTAAGCGGTTTAAACCACGTTTTCTCCAGGTCGATAATCCAATATCACCTTATTATAAATATAGATCGAGTTCTTTAACAAGACAAATCGCTCATCGATTTAATAGAAAAAAACTTGTCCATGATTTTCTCTCTGGGTTGTACGCCGAGAATCATAACGCTGAAGCAGTTGGTTTCAAGGTGAATTATTCACAAATGAATAGGTATTCGGAAATCGCTTCCTGGATTAAGCAGTCCGATCTTAAAATCCTACATTTGATACGCAATAATCTTTTAAAAAGGCTAGTGTCTCATAAAATTTCAAATACCCGCAATTTATGTCATTCTACTCAATCGGTTGAACCGATCAAAGTTCACATCGATCCAAAAGTCCTTATAGATGATTTTCGAAGACGTCAAAAACGTTTCGCGAAGTATAAAAAGCGTTTTATAGATGTTTTTGATCTTCCCTACCTTGAAGTTTTATATGAATCTCTGGTTTCCGATTTTGATACAGAAATTCGCAAAGTTCTAAAATTTCTTGAAGTTTATAAGTCCATGCCATTATCGAGCGATCTTGTGAAGGTAAATCCTGATTCGCTTGAAGATATTGTTGAAAATTATGAGGAAATAAAACAAGCTTTAATTAGTTCGGAATTTAAAAATTTCTTATATTGATTTTTTAAGATGATATAAAAAGCATAATAATCTGACAATGAAACTATTCAAAAAAATTAAGCAAGGCACGGTGCACAAGCTTTCTAAGCTCACCTTCGGCTCTAGTATCACGGCTTCGATGCTTTCCGGGTATGGATCCATCAATCCTCAAAAGTATATTAAGTGCCGGGCGCGGATCAAAAGGATTAAAACAGAATGTAACAAACCAGGAGTAAATCGAGCTGGCAACGGTAAGGTCGATATCAGCAATATCACTAAAGTGCAAGCGCCATTAGCATTGATATCCCAAATCCAGCGTTCTGGCGGGTCGCTTTTAAGCCAGCTCTTTGACGGCCATCCGCAGATACACGCCCACCCTCATGAACTCAAAATCGGCTACCCCAAAAAATACTATTGGCCTAAAATCGATCTTGCCGACTCTCCAGAGAGATGGTTCTTACTTCTTTTCGAAGATATCGTGCTTGAGCATGCAAAGGAAGGATTTAAAAAAGGCATTAAGGCAGATCAGACCCATCCATTTCATTTTGTGCCTTATCTACAAAAAGAAATATTTTTGCAGTACGTTAACTCCATAAACCCCCTGCGCTTACGCGATATATTTGACGGTTACATGACATCATATTTTAATGCCTGGCTGAACAATTTCAATATCAACGGCAACCATAAAAAGTATATTACAGCGTTCACGCCACGCATGGCCATGCTGCAAGAGAATATGGACAAGTTTTGCAAGATCTATCCCGACGGAAAATTAATTTCTGTTGTCAGAGACCCTAAGAATTGGTTTCCGTCCGCTACACAGCATAGACCAAAAGATTACGGAGATATATCAAAGGCCTTAGATCAGTGGAAAGACAGTGTCAATGCGACGATAAGAAACAAAGAGACATTGGAGGAAAAACTTTTCATCATTCGATTCGAAGATCTGATTACCAAAACAAAGCCCGTCATGCAATATTTTAGTAACTTCCTGGATATTGAATTTGACAATATTTTACTCAATCCAACCTTCAATGGATCTCCGATAAGTGCCAATACCAGTTTCAAGCTTGAAAAATCAAAAATTATTGAAAGCACCCTATACAGGTATAAAACGCTTGGTTCGGAACAGTTGAAAATGATCGATTCAATGACATCAGATCTTTATCAGACCATACTCGACAAAGCTGTCAAATTCTAAGCTGATTTAATCGAGCAATTTCTATCAAATTAATCAGTGTATTTTTTGGTTGTAAGTGAATCAAACCGATTTCAGTTTACGGCGTGATTGACAATGAAGTCTTCGTAATCCCCTAAAACGTCCCTTTCATTCGGGCCGCCGTAGATAATTTCTGAGAGGAATCTATTTACATTTTCTTCAGGATACGCCACCTTCTTTTTATTGTCTCGTAGAGACAATAATGCATCCTTCAATTCAGCCTCATCGTAAATTGTCCAGCAGGCGCCTAATTCTTCGTATTGAGTGGTGTTTTCATGCAGGTACTTCAGATAAAGAACAGGTTTTCCTTGTTTTAGTGGTTCGATAATTATGCTTGAGCCGATTGCCAGAACAACATCCGCCCATTCAGATAATTCTACGGAAGAAAACTCGGAAACATTGGCTAAGGGCATGTTTTCATATACCTTCGCCTCCCTACCCGTCCGGGTATGAGGCTTGACCACCATGTCGATTCCCTCTAACTTGGATAGAATATCAAACGTCTTTAACATTCTATCGACATCGATTTTGTAAGCAAACCGGGTCGTCATAAAAACGGCCTTTAATCTGCCTGGGCTCTCAGTGTCCGATTTCATGGTCCGCGGCAGAATCATTTTGTTTTGCGTCATCCATTCGTTGCAATAACGAGCGCTGCCCATTACGATAATTTTCTTTCTCTGAACGCCTGCTCTGACTAAAACCTCCTTGCGCAATTCGTTCTGAGTAATGATAGAATCAAAGCGATTAAATTTATCATATCTGTCCTCTTCGGTTGATCCGGTTCTCACAAGGGTGTTGGTATAAATGAACACACCATGGGGAAGGGCGATAGCCGGAATCGCTTTTTCGCCGGCGGCCGTTAAAAGTATGTTAACAACGTATCGATTTGGATTGACATGATCGAAACACACAATCCGAGCCCCGGACTGCACGATAATGTCACGCGCCCAGGAAATATCGTAAAATTTCTCCCGGCATTGCTTATAGATTTTTTTACCGATCTTTTTGGCACGTTTTTGAAGTTTTGCCGAGCCGGCGGCAAATAGGGTCCGGGAAGGACTGCCAAGCCTGTTCGCGACGGCATAACAGGTTCTGCCGATAAGCCGCATGACAAGGTGGATCGGACCCAGGGCACGGCCGAATTCATCAAAAATATAATTTACCTTGACTCCCTGCATTCTCAGAAACCGGAGACGGTAATCACGATGAAGGTCATATTCCGGATTCAAACAATAAACAGCCACAGGATAATCATCCTGTTTCATTTTCCACACAATGGGTGTAATATGATCGATGTCGTTGAACTCTCTGACAAAAAAAAGGTACATATACATACCTATGGGTTCAAGGTTTTGGGTTCAAAGGTTCAGGGGTTCAGGATTCTTAATGAGAACCCCGGGTCTTTCATACCTTCTTTGTCCTTAACCCTGAACGTTGAAGCCCCTGGCCCAGACCTGACTTTACGTTGCTCCATTATTTAGATTCATATTTGAGAACCTGACACAGGCTGCAATATGATCTTATCCGTCGCACTCTCCGAGGCGTAGGATCTACGAGCCGGAGGCCAGGGAAGGCTGAAGCTATTAACGGTTAATTTATTTTTAAAATAATTTTTAAATACTTTCCGTTCTTTGCAATTTCCCAGGCTTCTTTAAACCTGGACAACGGAAGTACTTTTTCCATGAACACATCGGTTTTTATTTGAGGAAGCAATTCGATCGCCAGGTCGAAATGCTTGGCTGCGCTACCCACCGAACCGACCAGCATTTTGTCATAAGCGACAATGTTTTCAAACGTATATCGGCGGTGGGCATAGGGCAAACCCAGCAGGAGAATTCTGGATCCGGCCGGACTCTGGTGAAGAATGGCATCCAACGCATCCGGATTGCCGGTAACCTCCACGAGGCTTTCAAAATCACCGAGGCCTGACAGGTTGTCTGAAACGGCAATTCCGCATCCGTTGAAATATCTCAGCCGTTTCCTGTTTTGATCGAAGACTGTCACCCGGTGACCCCAGAGATCGAGCACCCGTGCGCACAGGTGTCCGAGGGATCCGGCGCCCACCACGGCAACTTGTCTTTGCATCTTTCTGTCACGCCAGGTTCGCCGCAGGCGTTTTAACCCTTTCAACGCAACCGCCAGGGGTTCGCAAAGGCAGGCTTTCATCAGTTCAAAATCCGGCGGCAGCCGGTGGGCATAGCGTCCGGGCACTACCACATATTCGGCATAGCCGCCGTTCCTGCCGATAACGCCCAGCTCCGTCCGGTGTCTGCACGCAATCGCGTTTTCCCGCTGACACATCTCACAGCTGCCACAGCTTTGGATACATTCCACAACCACGAGATCGCCAACTTCCAGGTGATTGACATTGGATCCCACACTCACCACCCGGCCACTGAATTCATGACCCGGGACAATAGGATATTTTGCAATCCCATTCTGGTAATACCCCAGAATGCCCTCATAGATTTCGATGTCAGTAGCACACACCGCTTCGTAGGCCACCCGGATCAATGGATCTCCCGGCTTAACCTCCGGAATCTCGATTTCCTCAATTGCGGCCTGGTGTGCCCCTTGAATGACAACCGCCTTACAGGTGCGGTCAAAGAGTATCTTTTTCTTGAGATTCGGATTTTCCATAACCCCGCCGTCGAGCAGGCCCTTTATGGTGCCGATGCTCTTGTTCGCTCGAAAGCGGATAGTCTCCCGGGCCATGTCCCTGAACCGCATTGGGGTTGTTCCCCTATTTTCGCCCGGATACAGGAAGCATCCCCAATCCAAAATGAGCTTCGCCGCCTCCAGGAAAGAACTGACCGCGGCATGCCGGGTTGTCTGGATCCCGATCCAGCGGGCCGCGACCGCTTCACGGTAGTATCGTCTGCGGATCTGCCGCCAGTTTTCCGCATGTATGTGATAAAGGGCGGCCTGGGGTTCGTAGACAACCTGATAGTGGCGCTTCATCCAGTATTTAGCCCATTCAATATCTTCCAGTCCCAATAGGCCTTCATCAAATGGATGCTGTCGCCACAGATCTTTGCGAACCGCAGAGTTAGCATTGTTGGCAAAAAATCTGGGGGGTTGCAACACGCGTCGTTGCTTGCCAAAAGTGCGGCGCATATCCTGGGCTTCACTGAAATTGGATGATCTTCCCCCCAGTTGTCGTCCATAGACCATCGCGGTGGTGTCATCGTGCAGAGGTTTAATCAGGTTCCCCAGCCAGTATTCATTAAACGGCAGGGTATGGGCCGAGACAATTACAATGTATTTACCGGAACTTTGCTGAATCCCAGCGTTCAACGAATGACCGAAGGTAAAATCGCGGCTTTCAATTGCCAGCAGCTTGTCAGATTTTTGGACTGCGATCTCCCGAGTCCGGTCCATAGATCCCGAATCGACAACGATGGTTTCATGGTCGCGATAGGCCTGCTGTTTGATTGCCGCCAGCAGATCCGGCAGGAATTTTTCCTCGTTGAAGGTACGGATAACCACGGATGTTTCAGGGTGGTTCATTTTCCAGCTTTGTACAGGCCATCAAGAAGGTTTCGGACGGTGTTCTCATGCACCCTGTCCCATGCCTTTGGGCTGCTGTTGGCAGTGTGGGGCGCCAGGAGGCAATTGTCCAGGGCTCGCAAGGGACTGTCCGCCGGTAGGGGCTCTTCTTCAAATACATCCAGGGCGGCGCCTGCAATGCGGCCTTGCTGCAAAGCCTGTATCAAAGCAGGTTCTTCAACCACTGGTCCACGCGAGGTATTGATCAGGTAGGCATCAGCTTTCATCAGCTCCAGCTGAGCCTTGCCGATAAGGTGGTAGGATGTTGTGTTAAGGTCCGTGTTCAGGCTGACAAAGTCAGCGGTGGTGAGAAGTTTTTCCAGTGAAACGACTTCCAGGCCGGTGGCGGTTACAAAATCATCGGGCAGCTTCACAATATCGTTACCCAGGACCCGCATCCCGAAACTCACTGCACGTCGCACGACGGCCTTGCCGCAGTCTCCCACACCCACGACACCCAAAGCGCATTCGCCCAGAGCCATCAGTTGGGGTTTTTCCCACCGGCCCTGCCGGATGTCCCGATCCAGCCACGGTTGTTTGCGGGCAAACGTCAACATGTAACCTAGAACCGAATCCGCCACCGGCTCGGAAAATGCGTTGCGGGTTCTGTACACGGGTATCCCCTGACGGCCGGCCGCCTCCGCATCAATCGAGTCAATTCCCGTGCCCCATTTGGATATCACTTTAAGCCGGGGGGCTTCTGCCAGTACGCGTTCGGTAATTCGGTCGTCACCGCAAATGATGCCGTCAATGTCCTTTATAACTTCTATCAGTTCATCTTCACTCAGGCGTTCATTAACCCGAGCGCCGATCAGCTCGACGCCTTCTTCTGCGAGGCGCTGCCGATACGTTTCCATAACGGGAAGAAAATAAGGAGCTGAAACCAGAACTTTCCAGGTCATTTTCCTTTGGTTCTCCTAACCCGGTCAAGCCGGAACCAGATTGAAGATTGAATATGCAATCGAAGATATTCAATCATTGGAAGATTTAGTGACGCAAAGTACAGGTGTCAGGTGTCAGGTTTCGGCCCGCCCTGGCCTCCGGCTCGTAGATCCTGCGCCTCGGAGAGTGCAATATGACACATTCTCACAGTTCGCTGCAAGAGATCCCAATATTTTCCTACCTTCCAGATGGATACAAGGTTAGGTCTGGGCCAGGGGTGTCAGGAAGGCGAGTCGCTAAATCCTGAAACCTGAACACTGAAACCTTTTTAACGAGAACTTCGGCTCTTTAATGCCTTCTTTGTCCTTAACCCTGAACTTCTGAACCTTTGAACTCTGAACCTCTAAGCCTCTGAACTCTGAACCCTGAACCTTTGAACCCGTAAACGCCTACAAATATTCCTTGGTCAACGGATCCTTCTGCAGCAATTTTTCGACCCGCTTTAGATCTTCGGGGGTGTCAACGGCATGGGTAACGTATTCCGTCGGTACCATTTTCACCTTGTGTCCGTGTTCGATAAAACGCAGCATATCTATGGACTCAGCTACTTCCAACGGTGTCGGAGGCAGCCGGATAAATTCCTGTAATGAAGCGGCCGTAAACGGGATGATGCATACCTGCTTGAAAGTCGCCAGCTGGTCGAACGGCTGAAGATGACGGGTGGGTATAGGTTCCCGGGACATGTAAACGGCAAAGCCATCGACATCCATGACGACTTTGATGGTGTTCGGATCTGTAAACTCTTCTTCCGTTTGAATGCGCGCTGACAGATTAACGCAGGCAATCTGTTTATCACCGTTCTTCAAAGGTGCCAGCGAGGTGTCGATCATCTGCGGATATGTCATCGGTTCATCGCCCTGGATCATAACAATAATATCAGCGCTGAAATTGGCGGCCGCCTCCGCCACCCGGTCGCTGGCTCGCTGATGGGAACTGGCTGTCATGATAGCCCTGCCGCCGAAAGCGTTGACTGAATCCATAATCTGTTGATCACAGGTGGCCACAAATACATCGTCCAAAGCCAGACACATGGCCGCACGCCGATAAACGTGCTCGATCATCGGACGGCCCAGTATGGGTGCCAGCGGTTTTCCCGGAAAGCGGGTTGATCCCATGCGGGCCGGTATTACGGCAACGATTTTCATGCTTTATCCTTTAATGAGCATCGCCCGGGCGGGTGCGCGATCGCTGCCGGCCAACTTGAGAGGCGGACAATCAAGCTGATAGGACCCCGGCCGAACACCCTCCCTTCATAAGCCGTCGGCATAGTTCGGATTTAGATCAATGTGCCATGATCACCCGGTAACAGTAGAAGCTTTTCAATTCTCATCCCGCCAGGGCGGGGTGACTTATGAAGTGAGTTACATCTAATTATCCTTGATAGCGCACGCGGGTATGCCGACAATGCGCCATTATCTATCTTTTGACTTCAATTTTGTCAAGCGTTTTGGCATTTTAAAACGCCGTGCGGAAATCACCAGGCTGTCCCGGTCCGAGAACCGTTTCAAACATCAAGGCCCTAGTCGGCAACCGATCGGTTGGCTTTGCCTTTGAATCGCTGGAGCGGATTTGTTTGCAATGCGGTCGAATCCTGTGATATGAATAGGTTTATTATGGGTTGAGCGGTTCAGGGTTCACCGTTTCGGGTTGAAAAACCCCCAAAACAGCTATATCAAAGGGCTTCTGTCTTCATCGTGTTTATAAGGCCGTCTCGCCCACTGGGGGATGTCGGATGAAGAGGCACGGGTCCACCTGCCGCCCGAAACCTATTTCTCCCGCAGGCTCTCAGCCGAATCGATCGGGTGCATGTCCCATCTTTTTGCCTGGGGGAGGAGAACGCCGAATTGTGGCGGCAAAGATTCCTTGAAATGTCATTCGAATTGAGTACTAAGCACAAAACACGAGTTGCCAAATACCCAATAAAGATAAAAGCCCAAGAAGATAACAAATATGTATCTGTTTTTTGTTAGACATTTTAACGACATCGACCACATTGCTCCGGTGGTGTGGAAAATGAAGAAAGATAAGCATCCGGTTGCAGTTTACTGCATCAACCCGCGATATGACATTCACAATGACTATCGTCTTCAATTTTTAAAAAGCCTGGGAGTAACCGTTGATTATCTGCATGTTGCGTTTGACCGTCCGCGCGGTGCGTTTGGCAAATTTGTGTACGCCATTATGCAAAAAAGTTACGCCCTTCAGAAACCCCATGAGTTTGTAGTCGGAGAACCGCCCGGTTTCCTAATAAGATTGTACCGGCAGGTTAGCTGGCGCTTGAAATCTAACTTCAATGTAATTATGCACAAAATATATTACGGCCGTGGGTGGGAGCGTTCAATTCTCGAGCAAACCGGGGCGCAGGTGATCTGCTTCGATCACATCAAATCCAAGCATTACATGGTCGATGCATTTTTAAAAGCATCCCGCGCCATGTCAATCCCCAGCCT
>Ga0316193_10003849_pt1 | contig 10945 bp, 5 predicted proteins | sample MerIslsedime2_MG_FD_207735 | JGI IMG/M metagenome (GOLD analysis project Ga0316193, IMG submission 207735) | Coastal sediment microbial communities from Maine, United States - Merrow Island sediment 2 | ecosystem: Environmental > Aquatic > Marine > Coastal > Sediment | place: USA: Maine... | reverse complement strand
TCCATCGGAATACACATAAGAGATCCGCTCTGTTTTATTGCCTGATCTGTCATAAAAATATTCTTCTTTGAAAACAGCTTTTCCCAAAGGATCTTGCTTTTCAATTGATGTAACGCGTCCTCCCACATCATATGTTTCTATAAGACGGTTTTGAAGAGGATCAATTGTGATTTTCTGTAAGACTTTTTGTCCGAACTCGTTTTCAAAATCATCATTGTAAACAATTTTTGTCTCAGCTTGATTGGGATCTGTATGACAAACAAGTCTTCCAAAAAAATCATATTCAAAAAGATCTATTGCCTCTCCAACTGAGGTAAGCCTGATGGCTTTTTCTTTTCTATTTTGTCTGTTATAGAAAAAAGACATTTTGTTCTTAATATGACCGTAATCATCTTCTTCCCACTGCTTTATTATTCTTCCGGCAAAATCGTGGATAGTTACAAATGAAACAGAATTATTTTTGACACATTTTACAAATCCCAAATCGTCATATTCATAACTGACATTTCTATTTCCAACTGTCTCGGAAATCTTTCTGCCAGCTCTATCATATTCATAAGTTGTCACAACATTTCTATCGTCAGTGTATGACAATAGTTGGAAAGTGTTGTATGTCCATTTTACCGAGCTTATTAGTTCCTTTGAACTGGAGTAGATTTTTTTTGAAATAAGTCTTTGCAGGTGGTCATATTCATAATGAATTTTATTAACATCTGCTTGAATTGTTTGAGCTAGTGTCCCATTGAGATTGTAATAGTGTTGGATCTTCGAGCCGTCAGCATGGATAATTTTTACCGGCCTGCGATAAGTATTATAAAACTGAAAAGTTTTTTCTCCCTGTGGTAGCGTTGAAGATATGAGATTACCATGGATGTCGTATTGAAATTTAGCTATGGGAGCATAGAGTTTTTTGCCCCTGCCAGCAATAGGTGGATATTTTGTAGAGAGTTTATTGCCAAAACAGTCATATGAATGACAAACAACATGTCCTTTCCCATCTATTTCTTTTGTTACACGGCCTTTGGCGTCATAGAAAGTATAAGATGTTTTTCCATTTTCTGTGGTTGTGCAGCTTGTCTGCAGATTCATGGCATTATAGATAAATTTTTTAGTCGCCGAGCCTATTTCTTTGGACTCAATTAAGTTACCCAAGCTGTCGTAACTATAGAAATTCTCCTCTCCTGTTGGAGTAGTTTTTCTAATGACGTTTCCATAAGAGTCATAATCAATATGAATTGAGTAGCAATAGTTGTCTTTTGAATCATAAAGTCTTTCTTCAATCACTCTATGCTGGTTTGAGTATCTCAGCTCAGTTTTTTTAAGAAGCTGCAAATTCCCATAATCGTCTATATACCATTCACAAATGGAATTAATTAAGCCTGAATTTGGGTCTATTTCATAGCTTTTTTCCAGCCTTTGAGTAATGTTTCTGAAATCATTGATATCTACTGACCCACAACCATCGTCAATGATTTCACGAATTAGAAAATTTTCCTCATTATAGACGTAAAACTCTCTTTTAATGATCTTGCTATCATTTAGAGTAATTTTTGCCGTTAAAAGGTTTGTGTTTGGCTTATAGAAATACTGATAAGTTAAGTTGCCTTCTTCCTCTTTGATCACTACATTAAAATTAGGATCATAAGAATACTTTTTTCTAAAACACTCTGCTCCGGATGGATTTCCATTTTTATCAATTAAAAAAGGGCTGTGTGAGTTGCCTGATAAATTGCCCCACAAAACTTCTTCAGTAACATTTCCATTCGCATCATAAGCAAATGTCTTCGCAAAAAGTGCATTTCCTTCTTTGTCTAGTTTTGCCTTACACTTTAGCCTATTTTTCTCCCAGTAAAACACCTGTGAAGAATAGATCTGATCTTGATCGTCATAGTATTTAATATGTGTTAGCTTGCCGTCATTATGGTGATAGCAAGTCAATAAGTTGTCTACATCCCTGACCTCGGTCAGATTAGGTAAATATGAGAACCTGGCAACAGATCTCATTTCCCCGTTTTCTCCAACTGGGGCTATAATGTTTTTTACCTTATCGGTATGAAAGTGCTTTTGTTCCGGTTTCTCAGTCCATTTTCTTTCATGTTTTTCATCCGGCGGCATATAGTAGCTCAATTTAAATTGAGCCCTATTTGCTAATAAAAGCTTATTGATGCGAACTCCAGAGCCTTTTCTGCTTGGTTCATAAGAAGATGCATCGTTTGGCAGATTTTTATTTTTTGTACTGTTTAAATAATCGCGCGCCCAATGATGTTCAAAATGATACTCAACCAGCTGTCCTTTAGATGTCCTCGCCTCTAAATGGTTCAGGGTATGGTTTGTATGGCCAAAATCAAATTTCACAAAAGAGTATTGCTTTCTTTTGTTAGGACCAAAAGCTATTACTCGAGTTAGATTCTTCTTATTATCGTATTTGTATTCAAGAATGTGCTTGTTTGGAAGAGTTTCCTGATAAAGTAAATATAGACGTTTACCTTTATATTTTTGCCCAGCATTTTTTTCATTTATACGATAATCATAATAAACTCTTTCCCCCCCATTTGGTAAAAATAAAACCGCGGTTTCTCCGTCTTTTTCAAAACGTAAAAAATTGTTATCTACATTATGAGCCCCACTAATCTCACCATGCGACTGTCCACCTCGACATATAGGTTTGAAGTAAGTGTAGCAATTTTCTTTATGACTAAATTGATAGGTTACAAAATTGCCACCTGGTTCTGACATATAGGCAATTGTCTCTTCAAGATTAGGCGAAAACTCAAAAATGAGACTGACATGGGGCATTAAGCTCCAGCCCCCTTGAAAACTCCAGCCCCTTCGGTATCCTTTTAAGATCAAGTCAAAGTTCTTACTTGTTCTCTCTAGCGCCCCTGCACTTGAATAGGTTCGGAATAATGGAATATTAATTCCGGAGCTTTTCATTGTATCATTGAAACTTAAATTCAAATTTCCGGTAATCACATTAACATGATGAAATATAGCTGGATCTTCTCCATCAGAAAATAACTGATCCCAATCAGCCCTTAAAATACATGGAAGATAAAATAAGATGATCATCCAAAAAGATCGCATCGCATTTTTCCTAAAGAAAATTTTAAACATGCGATCTTAATTAAATAAAATTTTTGTTTACAAGGTAATTTTAAAATGATGTCAGAGCGGAGCAAAGGATAAGATGAATTTTATGACTGGGATTAGAACAAGGTGGCTTTTTTCTATCAAACAGATCAGCAAGAGTATATTTTTTCGCTACTTATACTTTGAAGTTCCTTCTAGAATTACTACTTCTATTTGTTAGGCCATCTTTTAGCATCGGTAATTCTACGGAAATTAGCTGTTTTGTATCTGGGATATTTTAAGTAAAACAATCACTTGATATCTTGTCTAACATGAGTGATCTTTTCTTTTTTTGTATGCCTCCATTTTTAGCCACGCTTAGTTTAGTTTAATGAATTACATGAGGCAACTTTTTCTATGACTACACGATAACTCACAACTGGGTAGAGATAACACTTTATCGCTTGTCTGACTTTTTAGATATTCAACTAAAAGTATTTTTTTAGATCAAATTTGTGGATTTTTGTGAATTGTGGAGCATTATTTGAGCGTCTTGCTTAGATTTAAAAGAACATTTCAAAAAACTATTCTTTTTCTATTAACATAGCATTTTATTTTTAATTAACTAAAAATCAATTAGTTAATTAAAACCAATTTGTCTATTAAATATAGACATATTTGATCGTAATGGCCTCTCACTAGAGTGGGTATTACTTAGGTCACTAAGGGAAAATTCAAATTTTTACCATCAAGCTCGGTCTCAACAAATTTATTGTCTTTAATCTCAAAACTAATTTTTAGACCTTTGTCGTAGCTTTGAATATTTTTTAGTGATTCAATTAGCAATACACCTTTGTCTAAAAAATTTTATTTACAAACATTAACTAAAAAATTAATTAAGTTGAACTAAGCCATGTCAATCAACTATAATTATTTATTAATAACTAACATAAAATGTTACTATGACTAAAGTTTTAAATATAAAATCATCTAGTTATTTTCACAGAGACTATAAAAACGACCTTCCAAAGAAAGATGATAAAAACATTATCTTGAATCAAGTGCAGCGAGTTGGTTTAGTTGCTCTTCCTTTTATAAGTTTATACAAACCCTTTGGAAAAACTTTAGCGATTGGAACTAGTACAGCTCGAGCTCTTTCTTGCTCAGCAGAATTAATTTCATCAATCAAATCAGGTTGTGACAGTCAAAAAATCAGCAAAGCTGCTTTAGATACTGCTTTAGCTATATCCTCAATAGCTGGAACGATTCTTCTTCATCCCCTTGGAATGTTGATTACAACAGGACATGATTTAACTTTGAACAGCTATCATATATTTCAAGCAATAGTTGAAGGAAATAATGACAAGCTACTCCAAGAAACACTCAACATGGCCAACAATATTTTTTACTTATTGACTATGACTCATGGGTCTTTAGAGTATCAAATTCTTTCGTTAGCTTGCCAAGCAATCTTAGGTAGCTACTCTTCTTTCAAAGAATTTAAAAAGGGCAATTACTTTGAATTTACTGCTCATGTTTTAATGAGTGCTATAAGAACAAATCAAATGATCGCTCAAGTTCAAACTCTGAATAATAAATGGAAGCTTGAAGCTTTGATTAAAGAGAATAAAAACAACGATTTTAAAAATGTTTCTTGTGCTTTAGGAGCTTCAACTGCTTTGTCACAGGCCCTTACGAAATATAAAAGCAATGATGAGAAAATCCCTGCATTTCATTCGGCAATTAAGAACAATGATTTAAATGCAGTTAAGTTATTTCTAGATACAGGAACCTCTCCCAATGCAAGATCTAGGCAAATGCCAGACTTTTCTGCTTATGATTCATTTGATTATCCCGATAGTGCGCTTGACTTTGCGGCAGCATTTGCGGATGAAACTATAGTTAACCTTTTGATCAAAAGAGGAGCTATCTTAAACCCTCAGCCAATAACTTTGGGAATAGATAAAGAAATATGGATTCCAAATTCTCCTCTTCAGTATGCAGCTAGATTTAGCAATACTAAAGCTACTGAAGCGCTGCTCAAACAAGGAGCAGACCCATATTACTATGCATTTAATGGCACACCTATTCATATTGCAGCAAGGTATGGTTCAGTTGAAATTTTAAAATTATTTAAAAAATTGAACATTGATTTAAGCTACGATGCTAAAAATGCTGATAGAGACATCTGTTGGATGGCTAGCTCTCCATTAAATTATGCAATCCACAGTGATGACCCAGGTTCTATAAGCGGTGTAAAAGCCTTGCTCGAGTTAGGAGTTAAAATTGAACAAGATTACAGGGGTGCTTATCCATTATGGGTCTGCGCTAATTCTACTCCCCTTGATGGCTGCACTGAAAAGATGAAGCTTTTACTGAAATATGGGGCTAATCCAGATTATAAACATATCAATGGTGAATCTGTTTTACATAGAGTAATTACCTTCTACGATTCTGTAAAAATTATGGTAGAAAGTGGATGTGATGTAAACATTAAAAACGATGAAGGACTAACCCCTTTAGGAATGCTCAATTACTGCGTAGGTAAAGATATCAATAAAATTAAACAATTTTTAATATCTAGAGGAGCCAAGGAATAGTTCTTGAAGATTTTTAGTTCATCCCACTTGCTGTAGCCTTGATAATACGCCAATAAAAAAACACCCAACATTGCATATTTAAGTCGATATTAATGCAAAGAACTAGCATTGATAAATACTTAATTGATTAACCTAAGAATCCGTTGAAACATAGTTGCAAGTGAATTTGCACAAAAAAATATATTTTAATTCTATAGACCATCAGAGTTGTAAAGAATTTTAAATATGCATAAGATCACGATCTATTAATATTTTTCAATAGAAGATATGACGTGAAGCTTTTTTCCATTTTTTTTCTATTCTTTTTACCTTTTTCATCAATATTTGCAAAGATGCACCATCATTATGTGAGTAATCAGAATATAGATAACAATTCTTGCTGGTGGATTGAACAAGATACACATTCTTTCGAAGAGTTACTTGTTACATGGAATGCTATGAGACCAAAGTATGGACATTATTCTATCTATGTAAGCGTAAATACAGGCAAATGGTCTCCTTGGCTTTTATATGCTCAGTGGGGCAAAAATTTTCAGAAAGGTTTTATTTCTACAAAAGAAAATACAGCTGTTAGAGTTTATCAAGATGCAATCGAAACCCTTGGAGGAAAAATTGGAAATGGTTTTAGAGTTAAAATAATTGCTGAAAATGGCGCCGATATCTCTAATATAAGATCAATACATGTTTGTGCTAGCAGCCCAAGCTTAATCTCTCCAAAAACAAATGCTTTGAAAATTAATACATCATATTTACTAGATGTTAAGGGGCTATCTCAAATGGCTCTTATGGATGAGCGTAGAAATAGATTATGTTCTCCAACATCTACAACAGCTATAGTTAGATTCTTAAAGAATGAAGAAAACTTGAATCCTATTCTGTTTGCAGAAAGCTGCTGGGATTCTTCTTTTGATATCTTTGGGAATTGGGTCTTTAATGTTGCAGAAGCCTTCAACCAAATAAGAAACCCTTCTTATTCTTGTTGGGTAGAGCGCTTAGATAGCTTTCAAAATATTTTGGAATCATTAAAAGAGGGCTTTCCTGTGGTTATAAGTGTAAGAGGTCCTCTCCCAGGAAGCGCTCAACCTTATAAAAGCGGTCACCTGCTATCAGTAATTGGTTTTGATAATAAAACAAATGAAGCTATATGCATGGATCCAGCTTTTGATAATGATAAAGAGACTAGAGTAAGATATAAACTAGATGATTTATTAAAAGCTTGGTCAAGAAGAAAAAATGTAGCTTACATTTTCAGAAACTCAATGAAAGAGTAGTAGAAAACTTTGCTAAACCTAGCCCTTCGGGGCTGGCTATATGCTGCCTTCTTAAATTTTGGGATAAGCTAGCTGTTTAATGATAATACTGTTTTAATAACACTCATAGTTTTTACAGAGAGAGAATCTTGTGAAAAATTCAATTATTTTATTTTTTCTAATCCTATTCACAACATCACACACACTAGAATCTAAAAGTGCTATCTATGATTTAGCAACAACAACTTCAGATTTTGCTGCTCCAAATAAACAAATTAAAAATGGAAAATTTCTTGGACAATATTGGAGTCCACCACCAGACTCTATAGTAAAAAGAATAAAGGGAAAGTCTTGGAGTGAAAAATGTCCCCTTTCTCTCCATGATTTGGCTTATATTCAAATCACCCATTGGAACTTTAACGATAAAATTCTTATAGGAGAACTAATTTATCATAAGGATTTAGCTTTTGAGTTAATTGAAATCTTTCAAGAATTATTTGAAGCAAAGTTTCCTATCAAGAAAATGGTATTAATTGATGACTATGATGCTAATGATGTCTTGTCTATGGAAGATAATAACTCTTCTGCTTTTTGCTTTCGTGTAAAAACAGGTAAAGCCGACTATTCAAAACATAGCTATGGAGGGGCTATAGATATTAACCCCTTAGTGAATCCCTATATTAGAGGAAATACAATATTGCCTAAAGCTGCAGAAAGATATGTTGATAGAAACCAAAATAAACCTGGTCTAATTAAAGAAGATGATGTTTGTTATCAAGCTTTTATAAAAAGAGGATATTTTTGGGGAGGTCATTGGACTTCCCTTAAAGACTATCAACACTTTGAAAAAAGTCCAACCGAATAAACTTCATTATTATTTCAATTGGTATTGAATAATCTGATCTTTTAAGAATTAATATCCTCAATTGGAGGATAATCTTCCCATTCAACTAAATCAAAATACCACCATTCAGTGGGTAAACCAACAAACCCGTGCTTTTCCATAATTTGCTTTAAAAGCTCTCTATTTTGAATCTCTTGCTCACTTGCTTCCCTATAATCTTTATGAGCTCTTTCACTAAAATCATCAAAGACAGAGGGCATAGATAATTCTTTACCAGCCTTATCTATGATAGTTAAATCAACTGCAGTTCCTCTAGTGTGTCTTCCTCCTCTTTTTGGATTGCTTACATATCTAGGGTCGGGTATCAATTTCCAGAATTTCTCCTGAGCTTTGAAAGGTCTGTATCCATCCCAAATTTTTAAAGATAAGCCCATTGCTCAACATCTTTTCTCTTTTTGAATGATTTAGACATATGCTTATATCCTTTCATACGAATTTGAGTCTCCATTTACGGATGGTCTCTGAAGAGAGGTAGAAAGGACTTTCAAAATAATTAATTGGTCTGTACAACGTCCGATTTAACAAGAAAATAAATGTATGCAATTCACAATTTTCTCCTTCATAATGTTTGTTATCTATGTAGCACTTCCTGTTTTTCTTTTAGAGAGAATTAGGAAAAATATTTCAGCTGATTTGTTGAAATGGATTATCTCTACATCATCAAATGCTGGATACATCCTCTGTCTATTTTTTATTGGGGGATGGCCCTTGATCATTACTGGCTATTATATGCGATATATTCTCCTAATTGCTTTGATCATTGCTATAGTCAAGTCATATCGAAATCAAAAAAGATACTTTCCCAAGATTACATGGCGTTATTTTTTTACAGCCTTGTTCACGAGTCTTGCTAGTTTATTGCCGATTGGGATCATAATCACTGTTCTTGTAAGTTCTTTCGGAATTCCTAAAGCGATTCATCTCGATTTTCCTTTAAAAAATGGAGATTATTATATCTTTCAAGGAGGTAATAATTTATTTATAAACCATCACCGAGAAGTAAATGCTCAAAAATTTGCGCTTGATATTATCAAACTTAATCGATTTGGTATTAGATGTAAGGCATTGAATGCTCGTTTTTTAAATGATTACAATATTTATGGCGATGTAATTTATAGCCCGTGTGATGGAAAAATTCTAGAGATTGTAGATGACCATCCAGACCTTGAGCTAGGCAAAATGGATCCAGAACATCCTGGTGGGAATTATCTCGCCATCAAAATTACTTCCCCTCAAATGACTGTATTGCTCGCTCACATCCAAAAGGGAAGCTTCCTGGTAAAAAAGGGGGATTCCGTTAGTCGAGGTCAGCCACTTTGTAGAGTTGGAAATTCTGGAAATACAACTGAACCTCATTTGCACATCCATGTAATTAAGACTGGGGGAGATTTGTTATTTGAGGGAGAAGGGGTTCCTATGAAATTCCATAATCGATTTCTCATTAGAAATGATAGGGTATCTTCTCTCTTAGGCAGTCAGAATTGAAAATGAAAAATCGTTTAGCCATTTTTTCCTGGAATTTGTAAGAATGACAAGACCTTAATCGATAACCCCTCCATCTAATTTCTCCAAAAAAATAATATGCCTTATTTAGGATCTATTTCGAACGCCTGCATTTTTGCATTCATTATCAACCCTACGTGCTCAAAGAACGCAGAATCTTGCTTTCTAGGATCTGGATTACTTCTCTTGCTCTTTTAGAAAATTCATCCAATCCATGACTTCGCTCTATTCACTTAGCTCCTTCCACTAAATCATCCTTTGTTAATGAGTTTACAAATTGTCTGCTAAAACAACTTTAACAAGATGATTTTTCGGATTTTTATCGATCAGTTTATTGATGGGATCTACACCGGCTTTATGAGGCATCTTTTCCACTTCTCCACTCTGGACCTTATGTTTCTCTAAATATAGGGTGTCGCCCTTTTCATCAAAAACCCCTACGTCCACGTAATCATCCATTGGAACTTCATCCTCCACTCCCAAGGGGCTTGATCTAAACTTTTTATTGACAGAGGTAATTACTAATTCATATTGATCATCTTTTTTTGTGGCTTGAGCACTTTGTGTTTGATTTGAGTACAAAGTAATGGTCTCAAATAAATCTTCGATTAAATATTTTTTGTCTTCAGGTGCCACCAGTTTAAATCGATTTACGAGATCAATAGAGCGAGTGAATGGAGATTCTTGAAACGCAACATCTCTGATATATTCTCGTAATACTTTATTGACAGTTTCTTCTCCTAGATAATCTTTGAGAGCATAGAAGACTAAACTTCCTTTATTATAGTGAATATATTGCTGCCCGCTGTTGAGCATCAATGGTTCTTCTCCTCTAGACTCTACCGCTCTTCCCGAGAGATATTTATTCATTTCATACTTTAAAAATTTTCGCATCTGCTGCGGTCCATATTCTTTTTCTTGAACCATAAGAGCAGAGTATTGCGCTAACGACTCTGTGAGCATTGTTGCCCCCTGAACATTACCACCTATAACCTGATGAGCCCACCATTGATGAGCTACTTCATGAGCAATCACATAAAATACATAGTCAATGCATTCAGGATCATTTTCATCAATTTTTGCAATAAATCCAATCCCTTCAGAAAATGGAATTGTGTTAGGAAATGATTGTGCAAAGGTAGAGTATCTCGGAAATTCTATAATTCTAAGTTGTTTAAATTGATATGGTGAAAAATAACGAGTATAATAATCCAGAGATTTTTTTATAGCATGAATCATTCTTGGTACATTGGCTGTATGAGCCTGATGATGGTAGATTTCGATTTTCACATCATTCCACTGAGCAACAGTAACTTCATATCGACCTGATAAAAAAGCATAGAAGTTCAGTATGGGTTTATCCATTTTATAATGAAAAAAGCGTCGATTATTCTCTTCCCATTCTTTCTCTAAATATCCAGGAGCTATTGCAATTTGATCTTTAGAAGTGCTTACAATTGCCTCAAAATCAATCCAAGATCCCTCATGAGAAACACATGTTTTTTTTAAGGCATTTTGATCATCAATGTTATTCATTAGAGACTTTTCACAAAGTCCATATTTTCGTCGCACTTTATTTGATGCTACCTCCCGAGCAGTACAATACCCAATTATAGGGA
>Ga0316193_10003848_pt1 | contig 10948 bp, 10 predicted proteins | sample MerIslsedime2_MG_FD_207735 | JGI IMG/M metagenome (GOLD analysis project Ga0316193, IMG submission 207735) | Coastal sediment microbial communities from Maine, United States - Merrow Island sediment 2 | ecosystem: Environmental > Aquatic > Marine > Coastal > Sediment | place: USA: Maine... | reverse complement strand
CGTTGCTATCGGTAATGAGTTTTATTGGGATAACGTTCTCGAAGCAATGAATGATGTCATGCAGGGGCCACGTGGTTCTGCGCGAGCTGTCGGTACTGGCGCTCCCTACAAGATGGCGGGCAAGAGCGGCACGGCACAAGTCGTTTCGATTGCTCAGGATGCAGAATACGATGAAGACGAGCTCGAAGAGAGGCAACGCGACCACGCCTTGTTTGTGTCCTTCGCTCCGTTCGATGACCCGAGAATTGCAGTAGCAGTCATCGTTGAAAACGGTAGCAGCGGCAGCGGCGTCGCTGCACCCATTGCCAAGGCCGTTATGGACGAATATCTGGGATACAGTCATGTTTCGGCCGAGTGATACACAGCGATTGCTGTCGCATCGGACGATACGAGTTCGTAATTTTTCCGGGCTATTGCGAAGACTGAATATCGACGGCCCACTCTTGAGTGGCTTGCTATTGATCTGCGCGTTTGGCCTGTTAGTCCTGTATAGCGCTGCTGGCGAAAGCTCCATCTTGCTGATTAATCAAGCCGTTCGCCTCGGCGTCGCGTTGATTGCCATGCTGGTCGTCGCGCAACTGCCGCCGGATTTCTTGCGGCGTTGGACGCCCTGGGCATACGCCGCAGGTCTGGTGTTGCTTATCCTCGTACTGACCAAAGGTGATGTTGGGCAAGGTGCGCGACGCTGGCTTAACATCGGCATTCGATTCCAGCCCTCCGAAGCAATGAAGCTTGCGGTGCCCATGATGACCGCCTGGTTTTTGCACGACCGACAAATTCCGCCAAAGTTTGGCCATCTTGCGGCTATAGCGGTACTGATTGCTGTGCCAACAATTTTAATCGCCAAACAACCGGACCTGGGAACATCTTTGCTCATCGCCGCGTCTGGCATCATCGTTATCCTGCTGGCAGGCCTGTCTATCCGCTTCATTGTCGGGTTAGGTGTGCTGGCGGTTCCTGGCGCGTTTGTATTGTGGAACTTCATGCAGGACTACCAGAAGCAAAGAGTGCTAACACTGCTAAATCCGGACAGCGACCCACTCGGCGCGGGTTACAACATTATTCAGTCGAAGATCGCGATCGGGTCAGGCGGCTTGTTCGGCAAAGGCTGGACGAATGGCTCCCAGGCACATCTCGAGTTCCTGCCGGAACGGCACACCGACTTCATCTTTGCCGTGCTCGGTGAAGAATTTGGCTTGTTTGGCGTATTGAGTCTTCTTGCTTTGTACATGTTCGTTATCGGCCGCGGGCTTTATATAGCCATACAGGCACAAGATACCTACTCGCGACTGCTGGCCGGCTCAATCAGTCTGACATTTCTGGTCTACGTGTTCGTTAATACGGCGATGGTTACCGGACTGATACCGGTTGTTGGGGTGCCATTGCCGCTCGTTAGTTTCGGCGGTACGTCCATGGTGACGCTGATGGCGGGATTCGGTATTCTGATGTCGATTCATTCTAATAGGAAATTATTACCACACTAATGAAATTCACTCGCTTCGTACTCTTCGCTCCATTCCTGATAGCAACATTCCCTGTCATCGCCGCGGACATCGCACCGCTCAATCTCAAGCAAGATAATGTCATCGCATTTGTTGACGAGATGGTCCAAAAGCACGAATTCGACCGCGATGATCTGAATTCTGTGCTGGCAAAGGCCCAGATCAAACAAAATATCATCAAGAAAATTTCGACGCCCGCAGAACGAACGCTAACCTGGGGTGAGTATCGAAAAATATTTATCACAAAAGAACGTATTAACGTCGGCGTTACCTTCTGGCACGACAACAAGGAAATGCTGGAACGCATAGCACTCGAAACCGGTGTACCCATAGAGATCCTGGTCGGCATCATCGGTGTCGAAACCTACTTCGGTCGCATTACGGGCAAAGATCGAGTTATTGATGCGCTCGCTACACTCGCCTTCGAGTATCCACCTCGTTCGAAATTTTTCCGCAACGAGCTCGTGCAATTTCTGATCCTGGCGCGCGAAGAGGATATTGATCCGACCGTACCGATGGGATCATATGCTGGCGCTATGGGGCGACCGCAATTTATGCCCTCGAGCTTCCGAGCTTACGCTGTTGATTCAACCGGGGACGACAAACGAGACATCTGGAACAACTGGGCTGATGTTAGCGGCAGTATTGCGAACTACTTTCTGGAGCACGGTTGGCGAAGTGCCGAAGAGGTCGTTGCGCAGGCAACTTTGAGCGACAACTGGAACAACGCAATTCCGGAACCCAAGAACACCCTGAAAGCGTCAAGCACGGTCGCATCACTGAGCAAAAAAGGCGTTCTGTTTGCAACAGATCTTTGCGCTGACAGCAAAGGCGAACTGCTAACTTATGAAGGTAGTGACGGCATCGAACATTGGGTTGGCTTTCACAATTTTTTCGTCATCACAAAATATAATCACAGCGTGATGTATGCACTGGCAGTGCATCAACTGGGTCAGCAAATATCGGCAAAGGCAAACATCGATGCACCCTAATTTAGCGCGACTGATCGTCCTCTCATTGGCCCTGACTCTGGTTGCCTGCGGCGGCAAGAACACGAAAGGTGATGGACCAGGGAGCGCTCGAATTCCGGATCTCCCCGGCGATGCTGTGCCGCGCCCGGAGGCGCGCAGCAAATACGGTAACGGTCGCGATCTGGGCCGTGGACCGGAATATGAAGTACTCGGCAAGCGCTATACAGTTATGGCGAGCAGCGCAGGCTACAAGGAGCGCGGCGTCGCATCTTGGTATGGCAAGAAGTTTCACGGCAACCTGACCTCGAACCGAGAGGTCTACGACATGTACGAGATGACTGCCGCGCATAAATCGTTACCATTACCGACGTATGTCCGCGTTCGGAACCTGCGTAATGACAAGAGCATCATCGTTCGCGTGAACGATCGCGGTCCTTTCGTTCACAATCGCATCATCGATCTGTCATACGCAGCGGCGCTAAAACTGGATATGGTGCGCGATGGCACCAGTATGGTTGAAGTCACGGCGTATAATTTTGATACCGCAGAAAGCGATCATCCAACACGGGCAGTCCAAGCAACACAGCAATCACAACCCGCTATCGTTTCGACGCCTTCACAAACGTCGCATCAGATTTTCGTACAGGTAGGTGCCTTCGGAGATCGCTCGAACGCCGCACGCAGACTGGCGATGCTGTCACAGGCGGGTATCGACAATGCGTTTATCCACGAAGACAAGATGTCGAGCCCGACCCTGTACCGAGTACGTATGGGACCAGTGGCGGATGTTGTTCAGTACGACATCCTCGTTGATGAACTCGAAAGTCTCGGTATTACGGACCCATACCTAATTACTGAGTAGCCGCGTACAATACGCGCCGATCCAGCTTATTTAGAAAGCAGAGGCAGTATGTCCCAACGACTTAACAGCGCGCTCGCGTTCCTATTTTTACTATATTTTTCAGCACCTTATGCTGCGACGATGCCGACGCCAGCGGCCCCTATCATTGGCGCAAAGAGCTATTTCGTGATCGACGGCAAGACGGGGCATGAAATAGCGGCACTTGATGCCGATGTGCCGCTCGCCCCCGCCAGTCTGACCAAGATCATGACCACCTACGTGGTTTTTAGTGCCTTGAAGCAAGGTCAGATTACGCTTGAAGAAGAGGTCACAATCAGCGAGAAGGCCTGGCGCACAGAAGGCTCGCGCATGTTTATCGAAGTCGGCACACGAGTCACGGTCAAGGATCTCGTGCTCGGCATGATCGTGCAGTCTGGCAATGATGCGAGCGTCGCACTGGCCGAACACATCGCCGGCAGCGAAAGCGTATTTGCCGAAATGATGAATCAGCACGCGGCCGCGCTTGGCATGTATTCAAGTCATTTTAGAAACGCAACGGGACTTCCGGCCGATAATCACGTTACTACTGCACGCGATCTGGCGACATTGGCCCGTGCGATCGTCGTGGAATTTCCGGAATACTATAAATGGCATGCCATAAAAGAGTTCACCTATAACGATATCAAACAGAGCAATCGCAACTCGCTACTGTGGCGCGATGATTCCATCGATGGCTTGAAGACGGGCCATACTCAGGATGCCGGTTATTGCCTGGTGGCGTCAGCCGAGCGCGATGGCATGCGAATTATTTCTGTCGTTCTTGGCACATCAAGTACCAAAGCACGCGCTGATGGCAGCCAGGCATTGGTGAATTACGGTTTTCGTTTTTTCGAAACACGATTGCTGTTTAAAGCAGGCGAAGAGATTTCCACAGCCCGGGTCTGGAAATCAGCGAATGAATTTTCGCGACTCGGCGTATTAGAAGATCTCTACATCACGCTACGACGTGGCTCTTACGAACAACTGGAGTCCAGGCTCGATATTCCAGCCATCGTTACAGCACCGCTTTCTGCTGGGCAGCCTGTGGCCGAACTCAGTATAAACCTCGACGGCGAAGAGTTACTTAAAGCGCCATTGCGGGCACTTGATGAAAATCCTCTGGGCTCGTTTTGGCAACGCACGAAAGACAGCGTCAAACTCTGGTTCGAATAAGATCGGTCTGGCGACATGAGTGAAGAATCTGCAATCGAGTTTCCGTGTCAGTTCCCGATCAAGATGATGGGGCGGGACAACCCGGAGTTTCGTGCGACGGTGCGCCTACTGATCGAGAACCATATGGGTCCAATCGCCGAAGAAGCCATACAAGTAAATCTGAGTGGCAAAGGTAATTTTGTTTCTGTCACGATCACGATCACTGCTACCAGCCAACAGCAGCTCGACGACATCTACCGCGACGTCTCCGGACACGATGATGTCTTGATGGCGCTGTGAAAACGGTTTTTCGTGGCCGGCAGGACTACGTGCCATTGTGGCGCGAGATGCAGGCCTTCACCGACAATCGCGATGAGGCCACGCCCGATGAGATCTGGTTTGTAGAGCACCCGCCGGTCTTTACGATGGGGCTCAACGCGAGCAAAGAACATCTTCTTGCGCCAGGGGACATTCCCGTCGTACAGATCGACCGAGGCGGTCAGGTCACATTTCATGGGCCCGGGCAACTGATGGTTTATCCGCTCATAGACTTGCGGCGTTCGAACATAGGCGTGCGCAATCTGGTTACGGCACTCGAGCAAAGCGTTGTAGACCTGGTTGCAGAATTCGATATTGAAGCAGCCGCCCGCGCGGACGCACCGGGTGTCTATGTGAATGGCGAGAAACTTGCGAGCGTCGGCCTCAGGATTCGTCGCGGTGCCAGCTTTCACGGCATGGCATTGAATGTGGATATCGATCTAGAGCCATTCTCGAGAATTAATCCCTGTGGCTATGCGGAATTACAGATGACCGATCTCCATCGACTGGGTATCAACATGCAACTGGAAGAAACCGCGGAAAAATTACTGCCGCATTTCTTGCAGCACGTCGGCTTGCCGCTACTTTGATGGGCGGTTAATGGCCCGCAGTCGACCCGGCGTGCCCACATCTGCCCAGAGTCCCTCGTACAATGATCCTTGCAGCAGACCGGAATCCGCGGCTTCACGGAGCATTGGCACGATGGAGAATCGTCCCGCTTCACAAGTGCTGAAGAACTCTGGTCGATAAATCGCAACCCCACTAAACGTCAGTGACGGTGCCTCGCCGTTTCGAACAATGCCGCTTTCAAGATCAAAGTCCCCACCCGTGCGATATTCGGGCGTCGGCACCATCACGAGATGTCCCATCTGTGAGTCAGATAAGGAAACCTGCGGCGGCGGCATGTCTGTAAAGATATCGGCGTTGACAACCAGGAACGGCTCATCGCCAAGCAAAGGTAGCGCATTGTGGATACCGCCGCCCGTCTCAAGAATGTCATCGCCCTCATCGCTGTAGGTAACATTCAATCCATACGCTGTTCCCGTAGCAACGCGTTCCACAATTTGCTCACCAAGCCAACCCAGATTGATGACGACATCTTCGATACCCGCACTACGGATATGCGTCAGATGCCGTTCCAACAGACTTTGGCCGCGGACTTCGACCAAGGACTTGGGCATCTTGTCGGTTAGCGGTCGTAAGCGTTCGCCTCGTCCCGCCGCAAGAATCATCGCTTTCACTTCGCGTCTTCCCAAACCGGCAAGATTTTCTCTTCGATCAGGTTGATCACGAATTCCAGCTCCTCATATCGACCAACCAGTTCAATAATGTAGGCGAGTGTCCGCGGTACGTCCTGCAGATAAGCGGGCTTTCCATCACGGTAATTCAGACGGCAGAAAATGCCTGCGGCTTTTAGTTGTCGTTGCACACCCATGAGTTCGAAATAGCGACAGAATTGGTGTTCATCCACCAGCTGCCGCGTATTCTCACTAAGCTTAGCGTAGTACATCAAAGCCCATTGTCGAACCCGCTCGGCAGGCCAACTGATGTAGCAGTCTTTTAACAAGCTGGCCAGATCGTAAGTGAACGGGCCTTCAACCGCGTCCTGAAAATCCAGGATACCGGGGCTACCCTCATCCAGGACCATGAGATTACGAGAATGATAGTCGCGATGTACGAATACCTGCGGCTGGTGAAGCGCGTTCTCGACCAACACATCGCAACACGCCTGCCAGCGCGTCTCATCGTCGTCGCTGAACGTCAATTGCAGATGGGTGCCACACAGCCAATCACGAAACAGCGATAATTCAAAGCGCAGCAATGTCTCGTCGTACGGGGGGAGCGCAGATTGATAAGCCTCGCCACGACGTTGCAGTATGAGCAGCGCTTCAATTGCATCCCCGTACAGTGAATCGGCGAGATCTGGTTCACGCTGTAATCTGTCCAGGTACTGTTCGTCACCAAGATCAGACAGCAGCAAGAAACCCTGATCAAGATCGGCCTCAATAACGCGCGGCGCACTGAGCTGCATCGCCTCAAGATAGCCTGCGATCTTCACAAATGGCAGACAATTCTCCGCGGGCGGTGGCGCATCCATAGCGATGAAACTTTCTCCCCCGTTCTGCAATCGAAAGTAACGGCGAAAGCTGGCATCAGCGGAAGCTGGCACAGGATCGCAACCGGCAACTTGATCAATGCCGTTGATCCAGTCTTTTAACGCTGTCAGACGTGTGTCTGCAGCGGCGTCATCTTGACTAATCGAGTTTCTCCGTAACGCATTGAAGCACATAGAAAACTATGCGAAGGTAACAAATAAGAATGCCTGATAACATCCCGTCTTTAATGGCTTCGGCCGAAACCTGACTCGAACTGCAACTTGTCCTCGAAACTCCTTACATCGGCGTGTCTGCTATTGGCGGCAATAAACACGAATGCCGCCGAGCCACTATCTTGCCGGAACTCACTGACTGAGCCGCTTGATGCTCGCCCATTCCTGCCTCTTACGCCACTTGCAGACCCGGATACGATTCAGTTAGAAGCCGGTAGTATCGAGGCACAGCTCGGTGCAATACCCGCCGCCGTAATATCGGGTGGCGTGTTATTGCGCCGCGCGGACAAGGTTGCTGGCGCAGATAGTGCGCGATATGACCCGGTGGAAAAGGCGCTGCATCTTGAAGGCGCCGTACGCTACGAAGATCCCGGCACACAGATTCACAGTGATTCAGCGGAATTCGGCTACGTCACCGGACGCATTCGCTTTGAGGGTGCAGAATTTTCCTTAGGGAACAGCAATGCGCGAGGCGCGGCTGATGCGCTCGAAATCAATCAGAGCGGCCTTTTAACCTTAGACAACGTGCAATACACGACCTGCCCGCCTGGCTCGGAGGACTGGTTGATGCTGGGCGAGTCCATCGAACTGGATACGAAGCGCGGCGTTGGTACGGCGAAGGGTATGAAGCTCAGATTTAAAGGCGTGCCGATACTCTATGCGCCCTATTTGTCATTCCCGCTCAGCGACGCCAGAAAGTCCGGCATACTCACGCCGGAAATTGGCAGTTCGGGTCGCAGCGGCAACGAAATTCGAGTGCCGTGGTATTGGAATATCGCACCGAATTACGACGCGACAATTACGCCACGCTTGCTGACGAGTCGAGGCATGCAGATTGGTGCCGAATTTCGTTATCTAACCGACGGTAACGATGGAATTGTTGCTGCTGACTATTTGCCCGATGACGATATTACCAATCAGGCGCGCCACCAATATCGACTCCAGCATCGCACCATTTTTGCTAATGGCTGGCGCAACCAAATCGACATAAGACAAGTCTCTGACAGCCAGTACTATGAAGATCTGGGCGGCAGTCTCAGCGCGTCGAGTGTTACTCATCTGAATCAGAGCATCGGCTTTGATTACTACTCCGAAAACTTTTTGGTGCTGGCGCGGATTCAAAACTATCAGACCATCGATGATGCGATATTGCCGGATCAGGAGCCCTACAGGCGTCTCCCGCAAATTCTGGCGAATGGTAGCTGGAATTTGCCACTGGGACTGCGCCTCGGCATTGATGGCGAGATTGTTAATTTTGATCGTGACGTTGGCGTCACTGGCTGGCGAATGAATGCTGCGCCCACACTGGATCTACCCATATCAAATCCAGGTTGGTTCGTTACTCCGGCAATTGCATTTGACTACACGCGTTATGAACTCAAGGACACGTTGCCCGGCGAAGCAAAAAACCCAGATCGCTCGGTTCCAATCGCCAGTCTCGATACCGGTCTCATTCTTGAACGGGCCATGCAGAATTCCTCTCGTATACAAACCATTGAACCACGACTCTTGTACGTCCATATTCCGCAGCGCGATCAGGATAATTTGCCCGTCTTCGATACAATTACCCCTGACATTAATCTGGTACAACTGTTTCGAAAAAATCGCTACCTCGGGGTCGATCGAATCGGCGATACGGATCAAATCAGTATGGGTATCACTTCGCGTATCCTCGATGTCTCGACAGGTCGTGAATTAGCGTCTGCTACGATCGGACAAACGCGCTATCTCAGCGACCGCACTGTCACCTTGCCAGGTGTCGCGATGGAAACTTCAGAGTCGTCCGACTACATTGCGCAACTTCGATTTCTGCTGTTCAAGAACGTAAATTTCGATGTCGGTCATCAATGGGGTTCCGGTCCGAAGAGCACGACGAAATCTGAAGCACGACTGCAATATCGACCGGCCAGCAACAAGATCCTGAACATTGCTTATCGCTTTCGCCGCGATTCTCTGGAACAAGGCGATCTCTCCTGGTCCTGGCCGGTAGCCAGCCGTTGGAATTTCGTCGGCCGCTACAACTTTTCTATCCGCGATCAGGAAGCACTGGAAGAGTTTTTCGGCCTTGAGTATGAGAGCTGCTGCTGGGGTCTAAGACTGGTATCACGACGACATATTTCCACTCGCGACGGAACTCGTGATTCGTCCGTTGGTCTGCAATTAGTACTGAAAGGAATGACGAGCGTCGGCACAGCTGCTGACAAACTGCTCGAACGTGGTATTCTTGGCTATTCTGCAGATCTCCGGTAGTAAATTTTGTTAAAAATCAATACTTTATGCGCAGTGCTCGCACTGCTTGCTGCGCCCACAGTTAGCGCCGAAGAACTTTCCGAGACCGGTGAGTTTCTCGATGGCGTCGCCGCGATCGTCAATGAAGGCGTCGTACTGAAGAGCCAGTTCTATAAGCAGGTGGAAGCAATCCAGCAGCGTGCCCTCGAGCAGAACCTGCAGCTGCCGCCTGACGATGTCCTCAACGAGCAAATTCTCGAGCGCTTGATCGTCACCGAGATTCAAATGCAGCGTGCGGATCGCATCGGTTTGACGCAACAGATATCTGATCAGTACGTAAATGCCTCCATTCAGCGAGTCGCCGATCAAAACGGCGTACGATTCGAAGATATGCCGGCGTTGCTTGCGCAAGACGGGGTCAGCTATGCGGAATTTCGTGAAAATCTGCGCGAAGAGCTAACGCTTAACGAACTCAAGGGCATTGAAGTTTTGCGAAATATTCGAGTCTCTGAACGCGAGATCGAACAATGCATTATCGACCTTGAAACTAACGTCGTTGTAAATTCTGATTGGGAGCTGTCGCACATCCTCCTGACAATTCCCGAATCCGCTACAGCTGAAGTTGTCACCGTAATTCAACAGAGCGCGGACGACATTTATCAGCGCCTTCAGGACCAAGCTGATTTTCGCGAGCTTGCAGCGCGATACTCCCAGGGACCGACGGCATTAGAGGGTGGTTCGCTGGGTTGGTTGAACGGTCAACAGATACCGTCGATCTTCACAGACGTCTTGCAGGATATGGAAGCGGGCGAGATTACAGAGCCGTTCCGAACATCAAACAGTATTCATATTGTCAGGGTCGACAACTTGCGCAGCGCTGTTGAACGTAGCGAAATTAACCAATCGAAAATCCGTCACATTCTGATCTCCCCAAATGAAATTATTGATGACGCGACTGCAAAACAGCGCCTTGATGATGCACTTGAAAAGATTCGCGCGGGCGAGGACTTCGGTGAGCAGGCGAAGTTACTGTCGGATGATCCCGGGTCAGCAAATCTTGGCGGTGATCTGGGTTGGTCTGAGACCAGTACTTATGCACCCGAATTCAAGGCCGTCGCAGACGCCGCAGAAGTCGGCGTGATCAGCGATCCATTTCGAACACAGTTCGGTTGGCACATACTCGAAGTTATCGAGCGCCGGGTTTACGACAACACCGAGGAACTGAAGGAACGCAACTGCGTTGGACGTATCCGGGCCAGCAAGCAGGAAGAAGAAACACTGCTGTGGTTGCAGCGGATGCGCGACGAGGCCTTCGTCGATACGCGCATCTAGATGTGGGCCGTAAGAAACCACTTGTTATAACAGCGGGAGAGCCTGCAGGCATCGGTCCCGAGCTATGCTCAGCCATCGCCGAGACCCGCTTCGCATCAGACGTCGTTATTATCGGTGATGCGTCACTGATCGACGCACGACTGCAGATTGTTGATACGCCATTTCCAGCCCCCGTTGTGCCCGGAAAACCGGATCCCGCAAACGCGGGCACACTGTTACGCGGTTTGCGGCTGGC
>Ga0316193_10003847_pt1 | contig 10948 bp, 10 predicted proteins | sample MerIslsedime2_MG_FD_207735 | JGI IMG/M metagenome (GOLD analysis project Ga0316193, IMG submission 207735) | Coastal sediment microbial communities from Maine, United States - Merrow Island sediment 2 | ecosystem: Environmental > Aquatic > Marine > Coastal > Sediment | place: USA: Maine... | reverse complement strand
GGTCGCCCCCATTACGCCGGCACCCAGTACAGCTACACGATTGATCTGCATCATTGTGTCTCTCCAACGACGGCTTTGTTTTTATAGACCAGGCCGTTTTCTTGGCTCATATACATTTCATCAACGATGGTCTTGTACTTGTTATAGATTTCCTTGCGCTTCAATTTCAGGGTCGGCGTCAGTTCACCGCCGCTGATGGAAAAATCATCCGGCACCAGGGCGAAATACTTGATGGTCGAATAGGATGGCAGCGCGCGGTTGAGTTCATCGATACGGTCATCGTAGAGTTTGGTGATCCGGCTGTTTTTGACCAGCTCGTACACATCGATGTAGTCAATCTGGTGGGCGCGGCTGTAATCGATCAGCCGTTCGATGTTAGGAGTCAGCAGTGCGGTCAAGTAAGGCTTGCGGTCACCGAAGACGATGGCCTGGGAAATGAACTTGTCGAGTTTGAGCTCGTTCTCGATGGGCTGCGGAGCGATGTTCTTGCCGCCGGCGGTGACGATGATCTCCTTTTTCCGGTCGACGATATAGACAAAACCCTGATCATCGATATGGGCGATGTCGCCGGTCTTGAACCAGCCGTCTTCGAATACCTCTTCGGTCGCCTTCTCATTTTTAAAATAGCTTTTCATGACCTGGGGGCCCTTGACCAGCAGCTCTCCATCTTCAGCTAATTTAAGTTCTGTTTTCTCAACCTGCTTGCCTACCGCGTCGAATCGTACCTGATCATGACTGGTCGCGGTTACCACCGGACTTGTTTCAGTCAGCCCGTAGCCGTTATAGACCGGGATACCGATGGCCCACATGAATTCGTTGATGGTTTTATCCAGCGGCGCCCCTCCGCAGACCATGCCACGCAACCTTCCACCAAAACGGTTTCTGATTTTACGGAAAACCAACCTATCGAATATCCGGTATTTGAGTCCCAGCAATCCGACCGGTGTCTTAGCGATATACTTTTTGTTGACGTATTCCCTACCGGTTTTCACCGCCTGGTGGAACATCGCCTTACGCAGTGAACTCATCTGGTGAACACTCTCGTGGATACGGCTGTATACCTTCTCAAACAGTCTCGGGACACTGATCATAAAGGTTGGTTTGATCTCGTCCATATTTTCGACCACCTTCTTGACGTCCTCGGCAAAGGCGAGATGTTTGCCGGTCATCAGACAGGCGTAATAGCCGCACGTTCGCTCAAGAATGTGGCTCAGTGGCAGAAAACTCAAAAAGGTTTCATCTTTTATCCAGCCGCCCACCTGGCGGAGCCCCTGGGTCACATTGCAGATGATGTTGTACTGGGTCAGGATAACCCCTTTGGGTCGTCCGGTGGTCCCCGATGTATAGATGAGGGTGAGGATATCGTCGTGGCCGATCTGATCGATCTTGTCTTCGATCAGGTCTTTCTCCCCCTGGGTTAACGGAGTCGACACTTCGGACAACTGATACTGGGTGTAGACTGGAAAGGAGCGGTCGCCCATAAAGCGTTCATAGGAGATGACCAGCTCGACGCAAGGAAGCTGGTCCTTCACCTCGAGCAGCTTCTCATACTGGCCCTTGGTCGACACAAAGACGATTTTGGCTTCGCAGTGATTGAGAATATAGGCGGCCTGCTCACCGGTGTTGGTCGCATAGATGGGAACGCTGATCCCACCGCCGGCTTGGATGCCAAAATCCGAGATTGCCCAGCCAAGACGGTTTTCCGAGAAGATCGCGACCTTGTCCCCTGGCTTCATGCCGGCCTTGCACAACCCCCGGGCGAGTTGCAAGACCCTGGTATAGAACTCCCCATAGGTTAGAGAAAGAAAGATACCGCTTTTTTTATAACTTATGGCGGTATTGTCGCGGTAGCGAATGGCGTTGTCCTTGAGGACGGCTGGGATCGATTGATAGGATAGAAAGTCCATGGCTCCTCCTGTGAATGTGCTTTACTCACGGCTCGGTCCCTCGTTTCGATTATATCATAAATGTACCATTCCTGTATACCTAACCTTTACGTTTAAGTCAATTAACAAAATAATATTTATCTTCAGCAAGTCATTTTTTTTAAGTCTTAGAAAAAACCCAAAGAAACCAATATCTAATGTAAACTCAGGTTATTAAACAGCAACTTCAGGCTTCTCACATTGTGGTACTTGGGATAATATGGCAATAAAACAATGATTGACGCACAGTTGTTAATCTTTACGTAAAGAAAAGATAAAGTCCTACTGCCTTAGCAGGGGATTACAATTTTTTATCGTCACTTTACCCTGGAGCAGGTTGCCTTTGGAATATTCACTGAACACACAACTGTTGGTCCTGGGGTCATAGTTCTCGACCCACAGGTTATCGTCCTTCCAGGTAGCGGTGATATGCTGGTAACCGTCCGGCACGGTTATGGTCATCACTCCTCCATAACGTTTGACAAACATCTGTTCCAACCAGAAATAATATGAGGTCCAGCCGGCCAAAACGAGCAGGGCTGAGATCACAATTGCGGCCTTCCATTTTTCTGCCTTGGCACCAAGACCATAGAGCACGCCTCCGACCAGCAGGGCAACTGCGAACCAGTAAAAATAAGTTATCATATAAAGTACCTCCGTTGAGATTTCAGGCGATATTTTCCTCTTGATATTTCCATGGGTACCTTGCAAATGAAGAATCTTGGTTCAAGACTCGGAGGTGTGCTGACATTTTGCCTTACCCCCGGCGTCCGGTAAAAAACTTCTACAGGCAACGCCTGAATTGAGCGAAAAAACAATTTTTCAAGGTACCGTAAATAGTAGATCAATCACAGCTGATTGCAATATCAACAAGGTTCGTGTTTAATGGATTACAATTAATGACCTGATAACTCAGCCCCCACAAAAGCCATGACCGAGCAGACTTTTATGAAGGACTACAGAACCGGGGTAGTATTCGGAGGTTCAGGGCTCATCGGGGGCACGGTCGTTAATTTCTACAAGATGCGCCGGCCGGGTGTCGTCGACATGCTTGCCCCGAGCAGTAAGAAGGTGTCTATGAAGAACTGCCAGGACATCCGCAACTATCTGCTCAGCATCAAGCCTGATTTTGTCATCAACGCGGCAATCGCCAATATCAACGCCGATCCCCAACTCTCTTTTGAAGTCAATTACGTGGGTGCTGTTAACGTTGCCAGGGCGGCCGCTTCGCTGAAGATTCCTTACTTCTTTTTCAGTTCCGCCGCAGCACTGCCCCAGGGAGAAATGTTGCGCGAGACAGATACCCTGCCGCTGACTGCCAAGCTGAGCAACTACGCCAAATCGAAACTGATGGCCGAGGAAACCCTGAAATACATGGCGGCCAACGAGGGGCTGGACTATACCTGCATCAGGCTGTCCATCGTCTATGGGAACCACGACCACAAGATCCAGGGATTTCATCGCCTGCTGTTCTCCATCGCCGACGAATCGATGCCCTTTTTATTCACCAAAAAAGGTGCCATGCACTCCTACAGCAACTCCAGAAAGATCCCTTATCTGATTCACCATATGCTCGACCACCGGGAGGAATTCGGCTGCCAGACCTATCATTTCGTTGACCCGGAACCGGCGGAACTGGCTGATTTGATCATGACCATCAAATCCCACCTGCAACTGAAGAGCCCCCGGAATATCTATGTCCCCTACTCGGTCGCCCGAACCGGCAAGAAGTCCGTTCAGGTTATCCTGCGGCTGCTCACTAAGATCGGTCTGAAAGCGACCCTGCCTCCTGAATTGATGTTTCTCGGCGCCTTCTACCGCACCCAGACGCTCTCCTGTGAGAAACTGGAAAATTCAAGCTTCGTGGATCCGATGCCCGAGGAAACAGTTTATTCCAGGCTGCCGGAAATGATCATCTACTACCTGAGCCGCTGGGCCCACCAGAACATGATTACCACCTTCGATGAAAAGGTCGAACTCGATAGCCAGATTCATGAGGATTTCAAGCACAACCCGATGGATCTGCTCAAGAGCATCCACCGGGATGCCACCGCACCGTTCGATCCTGATATACCCTGACACGCAAAAGAAAAAGCGGAGGGAGACGGACACTAATTAGCTGACCAGCGGCAGGCCTGCGGCTCTTCAGCACAGATCTGGTCCAGCTCGCCGGCTGCTTCGAGATGCCCGCCGTCCGCTGCCATCTTCAGCCAGGCTGCGGCCTGGACGCGATCACTCTTTTTGTAGGCCAGCCCTAGAAAATATTGGGCGTCGACCTGGCCCATTTCCGCCGACCGGGTCAACCAGTGCAGAGCCTTTACCCGGTCTTTTGCGAGCTTCATGCCATTCAGGTAGAGAAAAGCAAGGTCGAATGCCGCCTCTTTGTGACCGCCATCGGCTGCCTCTTCCAGGAGCCTGACCGCCTCCTCAACATCGAAGACGATGCCCCCTTTCCCCTTGAGGTAGAGATGGGCCAGGGTATACTGGGCCTGAATATCACCATTGGTCGCATCTTCAATCAGGTGCGAATTATCAAAGGTCTGCGCCTGCAGGGGAGTCCAGAAAAGAACAATCCAGATGGTTATGAGGGACCGAAGAATATTCATAGGTTCAACGATAGGCCGCCAGCCCCGTCACCTCCTGGCCAATAATAAGTGTGTGAATGTCATGGGTTCCTTCATAGGTATAGACCGACTCCAGGTTTGCGGCATGGCGCATGATCGGATATTCGCCCATGATGCCGTTGGCCCCAAGTATGGTCCTGGCTGAGCGGCAGATATCCAGCGCCACCTGGACATTGTTCATTTTGGCCATTGAAACCTGAGCCGGCGTCGCTTTGCCAAGGTCTTTCAAGCGGCCGAGTTGCAGAACCAGTAGTTGGCCCTTGGTGATTTCGGTAACCATCTCAGCAAGTTTTTTCTGCTGCAGTTGAAAGGCCCCGATCGGCCGGTCGAACTGGACTCTGGTTTGAGAATATTCCAGGGCGGTCTGATAACAATTGTCGGCAGCCCCCAGAGCACCCCAGGCGATACCATAGCGAGCCTGGGTCAAACAGCTCAGCGGCCCCTTCAATCCAATTACTCCAGGCAGCAGGCTCTTCCCCTCCTCGACCACGACATTATCGAAAATCAACTCCGAGGTCACCGAAGCCCGCAGACTCCATTTGCCCTTCATTTGTGGGGCGCTGAACCCGGGCCTGCCCTGCTCCACGAGAAACCCGCGCACGCCTTCCTCCGTTGCCGCCCAGACCAGGGCGACATCAGCAATGGTGCCGTTGGTTATCCACATCTTGGCGCCGTTGATCAGCCAGGTACCGTCATCTCTGCGTTCGGCTCTGGTCCTCATTCCACTGGGGTTGGACCCGAAATCGGGTTCAGTGAGCCCGAAACAGCCGATTTTCTCGCCCGCGGCCATCCGGGGAAGCCAATACGCCTTCTGCTCCTCACTGCCGAAGGCGAAAATCGGATACATGACCAAAGAACCCTGGACCGAGGCGAGACTGCGCAAAGCTGAATCGCCGCGCTCGAGTTCATACATCAGCAGACCATAGGCCACGTTTGAAAGCCCGGCACAGCCAAATTCCTCGGGCAGCGACGGACCGAAAAAACCGAGGCCGCCCATTTCGACAATCAGATGCTCTGGAAACGACTCCTTCTGGGCATGCTCATCGATGATAGGCATTACCTTCTCGTTGACAAAACCACGGGCCGTCTCCCTTACCAGTTTTTCTTCATCGTCGAGGAGATCCTGAAAATTCATATAGTCGGTGAGTTCTGTGGTCTGGTTCATGGCTACCTGCTTAACTTTCTAATTTTTGGATGACTTTGAAGATAGTGTAAAAATAGGATTTCTGTTCAATTTAGGTTGCGTAGGAAATAAACTGACGTTGTATTTATCAAATATTTCATGAATAGTATATGTGAATTAACGAGGGAAATAACATGAATGAGGAACAGACGAACCTCTTGCAGTCGGCAGCGCAGGCAGCCCGGATGGCCTATGCACCCTATTCGAATTTCCGGGTTGGGGCCGCCGTGCAGACTCCGGGCGGTGTGTTTTTGGGCGCCAACATCGAAACGGCTTCGACCAACCTGGGAATCTGTGCCGAGCGGGCAGCGATTACCCACGCCCGAATGAGGGGCGAAAACGAAATAATCGGCATTGCCGTCTGCTGCCCTGACGCCTTGCAGGATGAAGACGGCCGGGTCGACGAGTATGGTGCCATGCCGTGCGGGGCCTGCCGCCAGTGGCTGGCCGAGCTGGCGCCCAAGGCCTGGGTGGTGATCAGCAGTTCTGACCAGGTCTATTATCTGGACGATTTACTACCCTGCGCCTTTCAGCTGCACACCAGCAAAGACTGAGTCCGACTTCAGGGTAACGTTTTTCAGTTCGGCGGCCAGGCTCCAACGATTGATTCCAGCAAGGTGATAAAGGTTTTACGCACCTGCTCCCCGACTCTGATGATCTCCTCGTGATGCAGCGGCTGATCGACAATACCGGTACCCATGTTGGTGATGCAGGACAGGCCAAGAACCTTCATGCCGCCGTGGACAGCGGTGATGACTTCCGGGACCGTTGACATACCGACCGCCTGCCCGCCCAGCAGCCCGAGCATGCGCACTTCACTGGCCGTCTCGTAACTCGGTCCCGGCATGTAGCAATAAACCCCCTCCTTCAGTTCGATATTCAATTTTTTCCCGCACTCTTTGACCAGGTCTCTGATCTCTTTGCTGTAGGGATCGGACATATCGTTGAAGCGAGGGCCGAACTCGTCGATATTGCGGCCGCGCAGCGGGCTGTCGGTTACCAATTTAATGTGGTCCCGGATCAGCATCAGGTCTCCGGGCTGAAAGTCCGGGGTGAGGCTGCCGGCGGCGTTGGTGACTATCAGCTTGTCCACCCCGAGCATTTTCAGGCAGCGCACCGGAAAAACGACCTCGGCCATCGACAGTCCTTCGTAGTAGTGAAGACGGCCCTGCAGGACCACCACCGGACGTCCCTGGAGCAGGCCGGTAACCAGACGACCACTATGTCCCTGTACCGTCGAGGTATGAAAATGGGGGATTTCACCATACGGCAAAACCACCGGATCTTCCACCCGGTCGGCCAGGGCCCCGAGACCTGAGCCCAGGACTATGGCGAGTCGGGGCTTGACCGAAATTTTATCTTCGATATAGGCGGTTCCTTCTTTGACCTGGTCAATTTGTTCCATCTAGTTTTCCCCTTTATCGAAGATTTTCCCGATCGATGCCGGCGGTTGGGACCGACCGACCCAGCCTACCAGGATTACGATGGTCAGAACATAGGGCAAGGTGGCGAGCAAACCCGAGGGTATCGGCACCCCTTTGGCCCCCATGTATATCTCAAGTCCCTTGGCCCCGCCAAAAATCAGACAGGCGAGCAGCGCTCCCTGGGGTTTCCATTTGCCAAAAATCATAGCCGCCAGGGCAATGAAGCCGTGCCCGGAGATCAGGGTATTGCTGAATCTGGACACCACGGCGATCGACATTGCCGCCCCGCCGAGGCCGGCCAGAAACCCGGAGGTTATGACCGCACCGTAACGAATCTTGAATACCGAGATGCCCAGTGAGTCCGCCGCCTCCGGATGCTCGCCGACCGCCCGCAGCCGTATGCCCAGGCTGGTTTTGTAAAGTACGAACCAAGCGACAAAGACCAGTATGAAAGCGAGATAGACAGTGGCAAAGCGGTTGAAGACCAGATCCATGAAACCTGAGGAGGCAAAGAGCTTACCTTCTCCAAAGAGAAAATCGAGCGGCAGCGGAATTTTTTTCGGTACCGTCAGAGTCTGAGTGGCGCCGTCAAAAACCAGCCGGCTGATAAACAGGGCAAAACCGACACCCAGAAAGTTCATCGCAATTCCCGAGACTATCTGTTCGGCGGAAAAAGAAACGGTGGCGATGGCATGCAGCAGTCCCAGAGAAGCTCCGGCCAGCCCGGCACAAAAGAACCCCAGCCATGGATCTCCGCTGAAATAAGCCACCGCAGCACCAACGAAGGCTCCGAAATACATCATTCCTTCGAGCCCGATGTTGATGATCCCTGAACGCTCGGTAATTACCCCTCCGACGGCAGCAAATATCAGCGGGGTCGAATACATCAGCGTGGTGCCGATGATAAAGGCAATATCGTTGACGAAGGTTTCCATCAGTTCCTCTCCCGCCGTTTCCTGTAGGCCAGTATCATGCGGATCAATTTGGGCATGGCAACGAAGAAGATGATGATGCCGATCATGATATTGATTACCTCTGTCGGTGCCCCCATCACGTCCTGAATCTTCGAGCCCCCGTATTTAAGAGAGCCGAATAATAATCCGGCGAAGACACAGCCGGGACCGCTGTTGTTGCCGATCAAAGAAACGGCAATGCCGTCGAAACCGTAACCCTCCATAATTGCCAGGGTGGCGATGCGATGACTGACGCCCAACACCTGAAACGCCCCGGCAGCCCCCGCAAGTCCGCCGGCAAAGAGCATCGAAATCACCATACTGCGCTTGACGCTGATGCCGCCGGCCTCGGCCGCCTGTGGATTATGTCCCACGGCCCGGAGTTCGTAGCCGAGTGTGGTTCGGTTGAGCACATACCAGACCAGAGCAGCCAGTAGAATGGCGAAGACAAAGCCCAGGTTGACCGGTGATTTGAGGACGTCCCAAAGCATCGGGTGTTCACGCAGAAAAGCGATGCCCTCAGGCGTCCGTTTCCACTGCCCGAGGATGTCGATCTGGGCGGTCGGCTGAATCGCATAGGTTTTTCCCGTCCCCTGCCTGCCGAAGGACGGGATGGTGATGGCCCAGTTGGATATATACAGCGCCGTCCAGTTGAGCATGATGGTGGATATCACCTCGTTGACCCCGAAGCGGGCCTTGAACCAGCCGGCCAGCCCCCCCCAGAAAGCCGCCACGATCACCGCCAGGCCAACGGCTGTAAAGACGTGCAGGACCATCGGCAGCTTCAGGTAGTAGCCTGCGGCGGCGGCCGCCAGAGCCCCCATAATATATTGGCCTTCGGCCCCGATATTGAACAGACCGGTGCGCAGGGCAAAGGCGACCGACAATCCGGTGATGATCAGCGGGGTCGAGTAGATGATCACATAAGAGACGTATTTGGGCCGGGAGAAAATGCCCTTGAGGATCACTCCATAGGCCTCCAGGGGGTTGAAGCCGGCCAGCAGCAGGATGATGCCGCCAAGCAGGAAACCGAAGAGCACGGACATCAGGGTAATCGACAAGGCACCGTTGAGGAATTTATCCTTCAATGAGGCACCGATGCTGCTCATGCCGATCCTCCGGCCATCAACAGCCCGATTCTGTTTTCATCCGCCTCGTCCCCGTCAAGTATGCCAATTATCCTGCCCTCGAAGATGACAGCGATCCGATCCGCAACATTGATAATTTCATCGAGCTCAAAGGAAATCAGCAGCACTGCTTTACCATTGTCGCGCTGCTCGATCAGGGCTTTGTGAACATATTCGATGGCCCCCACGTCGAGCCCCCTGGTGGGCTGTGAGGCAACCAGGATATCGGGGTTGTTCGACACCTCACGGGCAATAATCACTTTCTGCTGGTTGCCGCCTGAAAGAGATTTGGCCTGCAGACCGGTGTTTCGTGGCCTGATATCGAAGGTCTCGGCACAGTGGTCGGCGAATCGGTAGATTTCACCATTATCCAGTACCCCTCGGCGGGAAAACGGAGGCCGCATGTAGGTCTCAAGTATCAGGTTCTCAGCTACATCGAATTCGAGCACCAGGCCGCGCTTCTGACGATCCTCTGGAATCGAGCAGATATGGTGGTCGCCGATGATCTGTCGCGGCGTGGCGTGGGTGATATCATGGTCTTTGAGCAGAATCCTGCCGCTCTCCACCTGTCGCAACCCCATCAGCGCTTCGACAAGTTGCGACTGGCCGTTTCCGTCGACTCCTGCGATACCCAGGATCTCCGAGTGGTAGAGTTGCAGATCAAGACCGTTTACGGCAGCAATACCCCGGTTATCCCGAACCACCAGGTTGTCGACGGTCAGAGCCCTGTCACCCTGTACCACTTCGCTTTTTGAGACGGAAAAGGATACATCGCGCCCCACCATTTTAGCGGCCAGTTCCTGCTCCGAGACCTTGGCCACTTCGACCCGGTCAATGAAAGTCCCGCGCCGGATGATCGTGCAGTAGTCGGCCACCAGTTTGATTTCGTGCAGTTTGTGGGTGATGATGATGATCGACTTGCCCTCAGAGGTGAGATTGTCGATAATGGTGATCAGTTCTTTGATCTCGCTGGGGGTCAGCACCGCGGTGGGTTCATCCAGGATCAGAATCTCGGCCCCGCGATAGAGTGCCTTGAGAATCTCGACCCGCTGTTGGCTGCCCACCGAAATGTCCTGGATCAGGGCCTGCGGATCGACGCTAAGCCCGTAACGCTCGGAAATCTCCGCCACCTGTCGTTCGGCTTCGGCCATGTCAAGACGGCCCAGCGTCTTGGTGGGCTCGCGTCCCAGCACAATGTTCTCGGCCACGGTAAACGGCTCTACCAGCTTAAAGTGCTGGTGAACCATGCCGATACCATGGCCGATAGCCACGTTGGGATCGCTGATCACGACATCTTCACCGTTAACGCGGATAACCCCTTCGGTCGGCCGGTAAAGGCCGTAGAGACAATTCATCAGGGTCGTCTTGCCAGCCCCATTTTCGCCCAGCAGCGCATGAACCTCGCCCCGGTGAACGGTCAAGCTGATGCGGTCATTGGCGGTGAAATCGCCGAACTTCTTGACGACATCGATCATTTCCACGGTTTTGTGGGAGAAATCGACGCTGGTCACGAGTCGCCCCTGCACTCTGGTTCAGGCACCGCCTTGGCGATGCAGCGTTCTTCTCCGACAGGTTCTCGCACCGGCCGGAGAAGCGTTGACACTGCTCTTGGATTCGATAGTGATTAGAATTTATCGAAGGCGTCTTTGGTGGCGGGAACTACAATTTCACCCGCCTTGATCTTGGCAACCAGACCATCAACCTCTTTGAGG
>Ga0316193_10003846_pt1 | contig 10949 bp, 17 predicted proteins | sample MerIslsedime2_MG_FD_207735 | JGI IMG/M metagenome (GOLD analysis project Ga0316193, IMG submission 207735) | Coastal sediment microbial communities from Maine, United States - Merrow Island sediment 2 | ecosystem: Environmental > Aquatic > Marine > Coastal > Sediment | place: USA: Maine... | reverse complement strand
GATTCCGGCTCGTCCGTATAGAAGCTGGTAAAGCTGAATCCGGCGGATAAGTGCGGTCAGCGGTTCGCCTCGGCTCGTGGCCATTAGCTCGATTTCGGCGAGCGCGTCCGGCAATTCAATGACCGGCGGTTCGCGGTTCATTATGCCGACGAGGGCGTTCGCAATATCGCGGACAAGTGACGGATAGTTCGAGCGCAACAGGTAGGCGTTGTACAATTCTTGCCCCTCGTTCGCTTTCGCTCCACTGGACCCGAGGCCAAGCGCCCGCTGGCCCGAGGTCGTCGGCAAGTAAACGGTCGACCGGCTTTTGATTTTGGTTTCGCCCTCGTAACCGTCGGCAACGAGTGTCCAGTCGGGAAGTTTCCGGTCGTATTGCGGGTGCGTTTGTTCGATGTCGTTTGCTACGGTCGCCACTAGCTTGCTCCTCGGTATCCGCCGGACCTCACGCCCTTATATGCCCGGGCGGCCCGGTGATACGCTCGCGCGAAGCCGTCCGCCTGATCGTCGTAATCACCGTTTGGAAAGACGCAAAGTTCGTCGACGAATTCTTGGTTCCAATCGCCGCGCACGATGTAGACGTTGCCCGCCTCGGCTTGCGCCGCTGGCGCATCCTGCCGAACCTCCTTGCTCCCTGTCTCCGGGGAATAGTGTACCCGGTAGCGCGGGAACTCGGCGGCGAGGTCCTGAGCCTGAGCCTTTCCGGCTTGCCCCGGGTCCTGCGGAAAGTCGATCGTCACAACCTTTCCGTCCGCGTCCGCCGTCGTTTTCATTTTTTGGCGTACTACTAGCGGCGAGCCGCGGAACCGTGTTACGTGTTCGACGTAGATTCTGCCACCAACGCGCCGAACTTTCACGCCCGCCGTGTAATCGCCTTGCCCGCGCGTGTTGTCCTCGGTCGCCGCGAGGTCCCAGCCGCGCACCACGGAGCCGCCTTTTGGCACGTCGGCCGCGTCTATGAACTTGCCGCCAAACCATTTGAGTTTATACATTCCGCCGCCCCTCGGGACGGGGCGTTGTTGCAGCTGGCCCGCGCGACCGTACGCGCCCAGCTCGGTTTCGAGGTCGCCGAGCCTTTCCTCGCTGAACAGTTCAGGCCACAAAAGCTGGCCCTCTTTTGTTCGGTAGTCGCCAGGTAATCGCCGCCCGGACTTTTTCAGCGTGATCGGAACCGAAACGTGCGGGTGCTTTTTCTCGTAACGCGCGGGCAAACACAAATGCACGAGGTCGGCCTTGTCAGCGATCATGTGTCCCGCGTAATCGCGCGAGTGTAACCGCTGCATCATTACGCAAACACCGCCGTCCGGCGATCGCACGCGGGTCGGCAAGGCCAAGCGGATCCGGCGCACGACGTCCTCGCGGTTGTCCTCGCTTTCGGCCTGTTCGACGTTGTGCGGGTCGTCGAGGATAACGAAGTCGCCGCCCTCGCCCATGATTCCCGAGACCGCGGTAGAAAATCGAAAGCCGCCGTGTTCGTTCTCGAATCGGCTTTTGACGTCCTGCCCTTTTCTGATTTGGAGCGCCGTATCCCGCAGCGCGCCTACGTTTGCGCCCCATCGGTCCTGATACCACGCCGAGCGAATCAGCCGCCGGGTTTTGTCGGCGTCCCGCAGGGCGAGGTCGCCGCGGTAGCTGGTCGCCATGAACCGCTTGCCCGCCCGTTCCTTTTTCGTCCAGCACCACGCGTTCAGCAAAACCGAAACCGAAAGCGATTTCATGTGACCAGGCGGTACGTTCAAAAGTAGCCGCGGGATTTCGCCAGCGACGAACGCTTCGAGGTATTCGGCTTGAATGGCCAAGTGCCGGCCGTCGACGAACGGGGCCGGATCCAAGTGTTGCCACGCTTGTTTCGTGAACGTGTGCAGCGAGTTTTCGCAGCGTTCAGCGAGGGCGGTTTCGACTCGTGGCCACTCGTGCGGGTTAAGTTCCGGCGCTTGCATGCGCTTTGCGGTGGAGGGCGGCATAGGTCGCGAGTTCGTCGTCCGTGAAGTCCGCGAAATCAGCGACGGCGTTATCCTTCGGCGACATCGACCCGTCCGGGCTGGAAACCTCGACCGCCGTTGTCGGCTTGTAAAGCGGGTGGCGCGCTTTCAGGGTTAGTTCGAGGAGGCGGTCACTTTTGCGCGTAACCGTCCGAAATGCGGTGACTTTGTTCCCTCGCGAGTCTATCGACGTGTACGGTATTTGCTCGGTTTCACCGACGACGGCCCGGCGCACGCCGACCGATTCGAGGCCGTCCAGGTATTCGCGTTCGGCCGTGTCCCATTGTTCGGAAAACTCGGCGTCCCGTTTCTTGAGTTCGTACCACGAGGCCCGGCGTTCTAGCTCGCCGACTTTCCAAGCCTCGACGACGGAACCGGTAACGCGCAAGCGATCGAGAAACAAGGCGCGGCGTCGTTTCGTGGCTGTTTTCTTGCGCGCCACTTCACGAGCTCCGCGCGGCGACGACCTCGGAGAACGTCCCGGTTACCTCGTCCGGGCTGGCCACGAGAACCGGCTCCGTTTCGCGTAGGTCCCAAAAGCGTTGAAGGATAACGTCGCACCAGCCGGGGTCGATTTCCACGGCGAGGCAAATCCGGTCGGTTTGGTCGGCCGCAATAATCGTGGAACCGCTACCGCTGAACGGCTCCAGCACGACGTCGCCCGGGCCGGTGCTGTTTTCGATCAGGTCCCGGAGCAACGCGACAGGCTTCGCGGCGTTGTGCAATCGGTCCGCCCCGCTCGGCCGGTTGTGGCGCAATACGTTCGGCTTATGGACGGGACGTTGCCCGCTTGGCCGGTTGCCCATCGCGGTTTGTTTCGGCAGCTTTGAGAAAAACGCGACGCACTCGTACGTGTTGGCGTAGTTCGAGCCGAGGCCCGCGCCGCCCTTGTCCCACATGAGGAGGTTTTTCGGCTCGATGTGCGGGACGCCTTTGCACGCTTCCCAAATCGCTGGCCAGCTGCGCCAATCGCAAAAAACATAGCAATGGCCGAACCATTCGAGCCGGTCCTTTGCGATCGTTAGGACCTTGTCGAAAAACGGCCGCACCATTTTGTCGTCGGAAATGTCCGAGGCGATACCGGTTGCGCTGCCGTAAATGGCATAGGGCGGGTCGGTGCAAATCAGGTGGATGTTATCGTCGCCGATCAGTTTCTCGAACGTGTCGGCGTGCATACTGTCCGCGCAAATCAGGCGGTGCGGCCCCATTTGCCACTCGTCGCCGAGCCTCGTCGTTGCGTTTTTCTGGACCTCGCCGAAATCGTCCTCGCCCTCCTGTCCTCCGACACCGTCCGCCACGCCGTGGTCACGCCGGGCGGCTTTCATAATGTCCTCGGCCTCCGCGAACGAAAAGCCGGTGACGTCAAGCGCAAACCCTTCGGCGTTCAGGTTCTCGAATATCTCGGCCAGCGTTTCGCTATGCCAGCCCGCGTCCTCCGCCAGCTTGTTGTCGGCGATAACGTAGGCCATTCGCTGTTCGGGCGACAAGTGCGAAAGGTCGACCGTCGGAACCTCGGAGATTCCCAGCTTGATCGCCGCGGCGATACGACCGTGGCCCGCGAGAATACGGAAAGCGCCGCCCTCCTCGGAAGCCACAAGTAGCGGCGACGTCCAGCCGAATTCCTGAATACTGGCCGCGATGCGATCGACCTGGTCGTCGCTATGCGTGCGCGGGTTGTTTTCGGTTGGCAATAAATCGGCGAGGCTTCGGACGGTCTCGCGTGTTGTTTCTTGCTGTTCAGCCATCACGGCTCCTCGTTTTCTCACAAAACGTCGACGGGATTGTCCGGTTGTACGGTCCAGAATGTACCGAAAGCGAGACCAAAACGCACGAAACTGTTCCGATTACCGCCGCTTTCGGTTCGGTTTTGCGCGAATCAGGACGATTTCGACACCGTAAATGCACTCAACGACAGCGCGCCGGAGCCGTGACGCGGTCGTGTCCATGCCCTTTACGTCCTCGACGACCTCGCGCCCGGTTTGCTTGTCCGTGTATTTGAAGTCGGCGGTGTACTTGGTCCGGGTTCCGCCCGGGCGTTTGTCACTTCGGATCTTGACCGGGTTGCCGTTGATTACCAGCGGGAACACTGGCTGGCATTCTAGGTTCTCGATTTCGTGCGCCCGTTCGAGGAGGAGGAGTTCGCGGTATCGGTTCGCCTCGGCTCGGCTGTCGAATTTGCGATCGCCTACCCATTCCGGTTTGTTGTTGTATTTCCGGGCCACCGCTACCGAAGTTTTCCGATCGGCTCGTAAAAGTCGACCTGAATGTCGACGGGCTGCGCTTGCCCGGCAAGGTTGGTCGACCTCAACAAATAAACGACGCCGGGCGCGAGGACCCACTCCTCAAAGCTGGAACCGACCGCGCCGACCGTTTGGCCTTGACTACCGCCCGGAAGCAAGCCGTGCGTCAATTTCACGCCGGGCGCGGTTATCGTCGGCCCCGTGTTTAGTAGCCCGCGCGCCACGTTTGCCGTGATTCTGTTCCGGTTGATCGGTTGCAATAAAGCGCCAGCGGCGCTGAACGTGGCGGCCTCGAATAGCTCGACCTGTGCATCGCCGCCAGCCGCAAGCGTAAAACGCAAGTGCATCGACACCGAGGCGTCGGGCCGGATTAGCATATCAAGTACGCCAGCCGAGGCGAGGGCCGGGTCGAAAAGGTCGGCCGAGTAGAACGTGCCTTGATGTATTCGAGCGTGCGCGCTGCCCTGCGAGGTTACGAAGTTTTCAAAACCGGGGAAAGTGTTTCCCATTATGGTCTCCGCGGACTTGTCCAGGTAAAAATGAAAGCGGCCCCGAGTAACCCGCAAGCCAGCCCGAGGCCCGGCGTTCCGGCCGCGTCACCGACGAGGATCCAAAACAAGGCGAGGCCGAGGGCCATAAGGACGCGCGCTATCATTTGCGGTTTCTCCGCTTGGCCGCTTTGACGGCTTTGGCTTTCGATCGCCGCTTCGCTTTTGCTTTTTTGAACCATTCCTGTTCGCCTCGATCGCCGCGAGCGCGTTTGGATTTGTTCGCGCCGGAGTGCGCCATTAGCCCGGGTCGAAAACGCCGCCGCCGGTGAATATCGCCAGCAAGGGCGGTCCGACGAGTAATGCAGCGACGGCGACGAGCAACAAAACGACCAGCCAAACGAAACCTTTTCTCACGTTACGAACTCCCAAATTGTGACGGCTGCGACAATCAGGAGGCCAGCGCCCCAAATCCACGCGAGCAACGGCAGCATCTCCTCGCGGTGTATTCGCTTCCGCTCGTAGTAGCCGGTCGGGTCGTACTCGTCGGCGTAGTCGGTCGGCGGTTTTGTCGGGTCGCGCTCGTTCATTCGGGTTTCCTTCGGTCCGATCCTACAGCGCCACCGCTATCAGGGCGAGCGCCGCGACAGTTTTCGCGATCGCGTTGTCGATCCAGTGCGCCCGCTTTTCCTCCGCGAGCCGTTCAGCGTAAAAGGTCGTAAGCTGTTGCTGCAGCTTGCCCGCTTCGATAAATGCGGCGGACGCCTGGTCAGAATTTCGGAGGGCCGAGGCGTTCGCGGCGGCTACGTCGGTGTTGCGTTCGGCCACAATGTCGAACTCGTCCAGCTGCGCCCAGCATTGCACGTCGTCGGCTGGCCACGGTATCGGGCAAAGTGGCGGCAACGGTTTGGCGTCGGTTACTGGCCCGGCCTCGTACGCGAAGTTCCAATCAGGCGGCGGGGTTTGAGGTCCGGCCGCGCAACCGGCGAGAATTAAACCGAGTAGCAATAGCGTCGAGACTTTCATTTTTTGCCCCTAATTTGTCGAGCCGATCGGCGGCCAGCTGGTCGGCAGCAACGGCGGCGTCCTTGTCCGCGTTCACTCGCTCAAGCAATTTGCGGCCTTTGTTTATTTGCGCGGAGGTCCCGGCGTTAAGTAGGTCGGTGGCGACGCGCTCGTTTTTGGTCGCTCGGGTTCGGCGGCTGTTCGCTTTTGAAGCTGCCAACGCAAGGCCAATTGCAGTAAGTACCGCGGCAGCGGTCGCCACCCAACCTAAACTTTTGAACCGTTCCCAAAGCGTTTTCACTTCGGATCATTCGGCGACGGATAGACGCGCTCCTTTTTCAAGTAGCCCGCAACCGTTCCGACGCCAACGGCAAGCGCAGCCTCAAAGCCGGGCGGTATTCTGGCGTAAACGTCGGGCGACCAAATGGCGACAACGCCGATAGCGAGCGCCGCGAGGAAACCCCACGAGCCGCTGGCCGTAATTGTGCTGGACGGTTTGTTCATTGGTTTCTCTCCGCTTGGTCTTTCAGGTATTGCATAAAAAACGCGTCACGCTCGGCGGCGATCCGGTCGCGTTCAATCATTCGCGCTTCCATGCCGTCCAGCTGGGAATGTATCGCCTCGATTTGCGCCGTGTTGTTCCTGATTCCGGCCGGGTGCGGCTCGTCGGGCAGCGCCTCGATTTCGGTTTTCACGTCCTCGCGAACAACGGAGTGGATATAGTACGGCACGCCCCAAAGGACAACCGCCGCGGCTGCGCCAGCTACTCCGATTCCGCCGATTATTTTTCCGGGATTCCATTCACTCATTCTCTTTGCTCGCTGTTTGCTATTTGCTGGAACTGTTCGAGCGCCTGTTGCGCGTACTCGGCGTCGTCCTGTTTCTTTTTTGCGAGCTCCGCGCCGACGGCCCGGCGGCGGGTCGCTTCACGGTCGAGCCTTTGTTCGAGTTCGTCCTGCCGGTTCATAATTTCGGCGGCAAGCTGCGCGGCCATGTAGTCGCGCTCGTTGTCCTCCTCGACGTGGGCCTCGGTCAGCGCGGCGAGTTCCGGCGGCGCGGCTTCACTGTATCCGCCGAGCGTTTGGTCGGTCACGCATTCGGCGTCGTCGTCGTACTTGGTGCGGATTGCTTTTATGTCGCAGCGCATTTTCGCGGCGAATTCGTGCTTGCCGTTCAGTTCGTAAAACAGCGCGGCGCACCACGGGTTCAGTTCGTTCGTTTGCCGGGATACGATGATCGTTCCCCATTGCTCCGACCCGAGGCAATTCTGGCCCTCGTTTATGTCGACGTCGCCGAGCGAGTGCGAGAACGCGAACGCTTTGGAACTGTGAGACACGTCGCCGCCGATAAGGTCGCCAGCGTTTACGGTTGTGTCTCCGCCGGTTAGCGTCGTCGTGTCTCCGCCAACGTCGACGTCGACGTCACCGCCTCGCCGGTCGTCGTCGCTCGCCCACGAAATCGAGGCGACCAGGTAAACCGCGATCGCAGCCGCGAACCTCACAGGATTAGCTCGAAGTGTGGCGTATCAATAAACGCGGACTTACCGCGCAGCCGTCGGCGTTCCCTGTATCGTTCGACCTCGGATTCTAAGTCGTGGCGGTCCAGTTCAAGCAGCGGCGTGTCCCAAACTGCGCCCCAGCGGATTTCGACGCCGAGTTTTTCGGCGGCCTCGTGTACCGCTTCGGCGACTATCAGGCACGGGCGGAACTCCCAGCGCAGCTTGCCGTTTATGTACGGCACGAGGTCGACCGCGTGGCCGTAGCCGTCCGGCTGTTTCAAGTGTTTAGATTTGAGGGTTTTCGATACGCCGGTGCGGACGTACTCGATTTGCTCGGCGTCGGTTCGGAGGCCGTCGAATACGGTGAAATCCTGCGCGGTGATTTCGATTGCGTCCTCGCAAACGGCGACGCCGTTCGGATGCACGCCCACGAGTTCGGCTTGGCTATGGTTCCCTAATTGGTACACGCTGAATCCTCGCCCGGGTTTCCGTGCGACGACATTAGCGAACTTTTGGGCGGGATTCCAGCCGGAGGCGGAAAAGTCGGACCGCCCGGTGCTGTGGACAGGCTAAAACGCGAACGGAGAAACCTTACACCGGGCGGCCCGGAATCGTTACGTTACCACGGAAAGGACGGCTGCCACGACCAAAGCCAAAGCGCCATGAACAGCCAAAACCAAAAGCCGTCCCGCGTTCCCTTTTGCTCGTCGTGTCCGTATTCGTCGTTGTTCACTTTTGCGCCTCCTCGTAATTGGCGATGCGCTGGCCAATCCAACGCACGACAGGGACCGGCATTGCGTTCCCTAACATTCGGTAGCGGTTGCCGTCGGACATTCCGGGCAGCGCCGTGTACCCGTCCGGGAAACCTTGCAAGCGTTCGCACTCGGTCGGCGTAAGTCGCCGCGGCGCGTAGTCCGTGACCAGTGTCGGCGGTTTGCCGCTGGCCACGAGCGGGTGCGACGGGTCGCCTGGTTGCGGGTTGCTTCGATTTTCGGCGCTCGTGATTTGTGTCTCGTCATATACCAGCGCGTTTTCCTGTCCGCTATTTCGTCCGAGCGGGTGCGCCACGTCGGACAAGTCCGGGTCCTGCGTTCCGTGTATCGCGGTCGGTTCGAGGACCATGTTGAAACCGTCGGCCCGGCTGTAATCGTTGGCCGTGGTTTGTAAACAGTGCGCCACGTCCTCGGCTATGAGTTCGCCCGCTTTTCCAACGCCAGCCGCAACGGCTCCGGGAGAACCTTGCCGCGGCGATCGGCTCGGCGGAGGATGCCGGAGCAAGCTGTCGCGCTCAAATAGAACCGATCCGGCAGCGTGCCACGCTCCAAAATGTCCGACAACGAACACGCGACGGCGTCGTTGTGGAACTCCGCAATACTGAGCGTCAAACACTCGGTAGGCGACGCCATACCCGCATTTGACCAGCGCCCCGATAAAGGAACCAAAGTCCCGTCCGCCGTGGGACGACAGGACGCCGGGTACGTTCTCCCAAACCAGCCAGCGTGGACGGTAGCGTTCAGCGATCGCAATATAGACGAGGGCGAGGTTTCCGCGAGGGTCAGCCAATCCGGCGCGCAAACCGGCGACGCTAAAACTTTGACAGGGCGTCCCGCCGACAAGTAAATCGATTTCTGTTTCGGGCCATTTTCGGAAGCCATTCATGTCTCCAAAGTTCGGGACTTGCGGAAAGTGCGAAGCGAGCAACCGCGACGGCGGCTCGTCGTTCTCCGAATAAAAAACCGGACGCCAGCCGAGCGGTTCCCACGCGACTGTCGCCGATTCTATACCCGAGCAAACGCTGCCGAACTTCACGCCTTGCGGAGTTTGCGGAGCTCGAACACGCCCGCCAATTCCGGTTCCTGTTCCATAAGCAAGCGCGCGTACCGTCCCTGATAATTGTTGTTTATTTTGAAATCGTACTCGCCGTGGTTCGTCGTCGTTAGATAATCCCAGCGGACAACCTCGGTCAACATGGCCATTCCGAAACGCGAGCGCCCGGCCCGCACGAGGTCCTTCGCCATTCGGCAAAAAACGACGTAGAGGTGCGGGTTCAGGCGGTGGAATTGCTCGAAGTTTTCCTGAGTCGAGCGGTTCGGATCGGGTAGCGCGTGCTTAATTTTCGGCAACGCGTCCTCGAACATATCGGCTTGCGGCGGTCGCTGGTTCGATTTCAGGACGCGCACGCCCGCGGCGCTATTCATTGCACGACGCCGGGTGCGCGTGTTTGCTCGCCGGGTACGGATAGCCGGGACAGTTCGGGCCGCTACACTTGAACAGCTTCGGCTTGGCCGCCTCCTCGGCCTCGGCTCGCATGATCGCGCCTATTTTCTCGCCGAGTTTTTTGGCCGGGCGTTCGATCGCATGTATCAAGCGCCGGGCCTCCTCGGTTTGCAAGTAAGCGTGGATCCGCGGCGTTACCGAAACCGCCAGCGGTGTCCACTCGTACGGGAAGCGGATCCCGTCCGGCGTTTTGTTTTTGTCGAGGTCGCGAAGCCGTTGCTGCTCGCGGGCGAAAAAGTCGGGCCGTTTGTTATTCCGTCCCATTATCGAACCCCGGCGCTGATTTTCTTCGCGTACTTGATACCGTCGCGCGTGGTTTCGGTTTCGAGCGCGCGGGCCATTCCGTTCAAATCGGAACGCGAAAACGTAACCAGGTCGGCGGGAAGTCGGCCCTCGGCGATCGCGAGGCAAGCGGCCCGGACGTCGACGACTTCGGCTGTCCACGTAATGACACGCGACACGCTGGCCTTTTCACCGCGGGCCGGGGCGACACGTTGCTGCGGGATTACTTCGACCGCTTCGACTTCGGCGACCTCGGCTTGCCGGTCCAGTTCGGCGGCGAGTTCGTCCTCCTCGTTCGCAGCGGCAAGGCGGGTAGCCTCGGCGGCTTCACGCAAACGGGCGGCCCGGGCCTCCTCCTCCTCGGCGGCTTTGCGGCGCGCCTCGCGTTCGATTTGCTCTTGCCGCGTCACGTACGCGTTCATTTTAGCGCCGAGCATTCGGAGTAGGTCGTCGATTTTGTCGCGCGGAACTTTGAACATGGCGTCTATATCGCCGGTCACTTTTTTGAGCGGCTTCACGAGCGACAAGCGTTTGTCCTCCAATTTCCGGCGGTAGTGGTTCAGGTCCTTTTTCAAATCGCCAGCCATTGCCAGCTGGTCCTCGTCGTGAATGTCGAGGCCGTCGATTGTCGATTCGTACGCGCTACTTTGGCGCGCGATCGGTGACAGTTCAGCCACCGCGAGTTCGTGCTGTGTGTTTGTGTCCACTTTGGTTTCTCCTCACGAGATAAAACGACGCGGGCCGAAAACCTCCGAGCGTCACGCCCGAAGCGACCCGCGTCTAAAACTTTACCATTTAGAACGGTACGCCGTCGTCGTCCGGGCTGTCCGGGCCGCGCTTGTCGTTGCCGGTCAATTCAGCGGCGCGCGTTTTATAGAACGCCTCCGTACCCTCGCGCGCTTTGTCCGGGACCGTGTCCCAAAATTTCGCGAGCGATGCGGCGTCCTTTGCTGCAGCGATACCTCGGGCGGCGTCACTGGTCGACATTTTGAAACCGTCGCCCGCTTGCGCTTGCGCTTGCTGGTCGTCGGAATCGAGGCGCGCCGCAATTTGCTCTTTGCACTTGGCGACAATGTCCGGCTTGTCCGTTAAATTGGCGGCGGCCCATTCGAGGTAGTCGAGGTCGACAGCGTCCCACCGTTGGCCCTTCCATTTTCCGACCGGGAAAAACTCGTCCAGG